>JGI24708J26588_10000808_pt1 | contig 25459 bp, 23 predicted proteins | sample BioPla1DNA2_FD_26588 | JGI IMG/M metagenome (IMG submission 26588) | reverse complement strand
GTTTCCTACTGCATCATTAACCTGTAATTCAATACCCATTACCTGGCCGTTTTCAGCCTTGTTTTTCAGGGCTATCCTGGCTTCAATTATGTATCCATTATCTGTTATCCTGCTGGCAGTATAGAAACGATTAGGATCTCCCTTATCAACAGTACGGAAATTCTGGTAATTTACCCTGTACTGGACATCATCAGGTCCAAATTCTTTGCTCTTATCATTGTTTTCATCCAGGAAGATTTCCACTGAATCCTGCATGTAGGGAGTATTAGATTGGGCAGATAGTTGTTTATCTTTAACCTCTGCCAGTACATAGATAGCATTGTCATCCCACAATACCCTGAAGCTGGCTTCAGTACTGAGGTTTCCACTGACATGTTTTGGTGTATATACATAGGCTGTTTTCCAGACTTCGTCAATCTGGCCGTCAATGATGGGACTACCATATTTAGCAATAATCCTTCCTTCTGCATCAAATTCATTAGCTAATGCTGTAAATACCAAAAAGATCACCCCCAATATTAGAATGATTTTTTTTAAGAAGCTTTGTTTTAACATTCTTCACACCTCTCTTATGATTTTAAATATTGAAAAAATAAAAAGAGTATTTACAGGAAGATTTTTATTGCTATCATTAATATTATAGTTTTCTTTGGCTCAGGATACAACCTGAAAGATTATACCTTTTATCTATATAATTATGTGAATTTTCAAATTTGGCGGCCTTTTCTATATTTTATAGATATATTTATGAAGAGTAATTTTGCATTATCAGTAAAAATCTGGTAAAATAAATTTAATTGGATTAAGAGGTCCTATGACTTTTAAGGATAAAGAATTCCCTTCATCAAGTATACAAAGCTGGTACTTTGTGGTATATTTATAAAGGTATTGTTAATGATTATAAAAAATGGGGGTAGCATGAAGATGGATTATGAAAAAGTAAGGACAAAAAGATTTTTCCTGCTCGGTGTTATTATTTTTACCCTGCTTTTCAGTATTAGTTCCCTGGCAGGGGAAAAAGAGATAGTAATACCGGAATTTCAGTATCACAATTTCCAATTGGATAATGGATTGGAAGTTTATGTTTTTGAAGATCATAATATTCCCCTGGTTGAACTATCAATCTTTTACAAAATTGGTTCAATTGATGAGGAAGAGGGTTTAACCGGGATTGCTCATTTCCTGGAACATTGCATGTTTTTGGGTACAGAGACCTTGCCCAAGGGTAAGGTAGAGGAATTAATCAAGTCTGTAGGCGGCCAGTATAATGCTATGACCAGTTACGATTTTACCTATTATTATATAGAAGTTCCTTCTTCAATGCTGGAACTGGCCATGGCCATTGAAGCAGACCGGATGGTAAACCTGAAATTAGACCCTGCAGAGATTGAGAGGGAGAGGGAGGTTATCCGTCAGGAGCGGAGAAGTGGTATTGAGAATAATGTGGTCAATGTTGGCCTTGAGATTACCCAGGCCCTTGCCTTTGAAGGTTCTTCCCTGGAACACCAGGTAATTGGCTGGATGGAAGGTATTAATAATATTAAGCTTGAAGACCTGGAAAGATACTATAATACATATTATGTACCCAGTAATGCAGTAATGGTAGTGGCTGGAGATGTAGAGGTAAAAGAGGTAGAGAGATTAGCCAGGAAGTATTTTGCTGATTATGAAAGCCGGGAAGTAGTCCACCCGGAATTTAAAGTAGTCAGTCAAACTGAAGAACAGGTAAGGGATATAGAGTTATATACCAATATACCTATTGTTTTGCACCTATACAGGATACCGGAGGGAGATCACCCTGATATTATGGGAATTAATGTTTTACTGGATATTCTGATTAATAATCAAAGTTCCAGAATAAAGCAGGAATTGCAGAATAAAGAGCAGATAATTTTGGAAACCGGCTCATTTCTGAATAGTATCCGGGTGCCTGGTTTTGCCCTGATCTATTATGTGCCGGCCAATGAGGACCTATTGGCAAAAGCCCTGGAAGCCTTTGACAGGGAGGTAGCCAGAATCATTAATGAGGGTATTGCTGCTGAAGAGTTTGAGGCTGTAAAAAAAGCCTATGAAAAATCCCTGATTTTCATGCAAAAGGATACAGTATCAATGGCTACCAGTATTGCCTATAGTAAGTTAAATTTCAATAAACCTGATTTATATAAGGAAGAGCTGGCTTATTTAAACCAACTAAGTGAAGAACAACTCATAGAGATTGCCAGCAAGTATTTCAGGCCTGAGAATCGTGTAATTGGTAACATTGTGCCGGTAAAAGAGTAGAGAGAAAGGGTGAATAATGGTGAAAAAGAATAGATTATTATTAGTTTTTATCTTACCTTTATTTGTTTTCTTGACAGTTCAGGCCCAGGTGGATTTTACCCAGGACTTGTTTGAAGAGCTGGCTGCCAATATAAATCCTATTCCCTATATAGAAACCCCTGCTTATAAGAGGGTTGAACTGGATAATGGGATGGTCTTTTACCTGGCTGAAGAAAGGGATTTACCTGTTATAGAAGTTCTTGGTTTTATAAGAGGAGGAATGAGCCAGGAGAGTATGGAACAGGCTGGCATTTCCTCCCTGATGGCCAGATTAATGAATACAGGGACCAAAAATTTCAGTGAATTGGAATTATCCAGATACAAAGAATTAAATGGCCTGACCTTTAGTATCTCTTCTGCCCTGGACCATTATAATGTAACGGCTAATGCCTTGAGTCATGATAAAGAGGCCTTGTTTACCTTGCTGGCAGAGGTCTTAAGAAATCCTAAATTTGATGGGGATTATTATTACAGGATAATCCAGGAGTATTACCAGGCCTTACTGCAGCATTTCTACTATGACAGCTCCTTACTGGATATGTATTTTAATTCAACCATTTATGGGGACCACCCTTATGGCTATAATGATAACCTGGGTTTAGTAGTAGCAGCTTTACAAAGCATGACTCCTGCTGCAGTGGAGAGTTTTTACCAGGAGAATATAGACCCTGCCAATATTATCATGGCTATCTCCGGTGATTTTGACCTGGCAGAGATGGAAGAATTGCTACGGGAGAAGTTTGCTGACTGGGAGACTAAGGGAACTGAATTAGAGGAAAGAAGAGTAGAGGAAAATGAGGCCAATTATAACCGGATAATACTTGTTAATAAGCCAGATGCTACCCAGGCCAAGATGAAAATGGGTTATAGTTTCTATGATAATTCTTATGCAGACCGGGTAGCCTTTACCATGGCCAATCTGGTCTTTGGCGGTGGTGATTTTTCCAGTAGATTAATGGATAATCTGCGCAGTAAACAGGGTTATGTTTATGGGATTTATTCCAACTTCAGGTTGAATGAAAGAGGGGGCTTATACTTTATAACTACTGATGTAGCACCAGAAAAGGCCTGTGAAACCAGAGAAGCTATAAAGGCAGAGTTTCTAGCGGTAAAAGAAGGCCAGGCAGAAATCAGTGAAGAGGAGTTATTCAGGATAGTAAACCTCTATAATGCCTTTTTCCCGAAAACCTATAAAGAACAGATCAGTGTCCTGTCAGAGATAATGTATGCCCGGGAAATATTAGGAGAAGGTGAAGATTACATAAATAATTATATTTCAGAATATAACAATCTGAGCGCTGAAGAGGTCCAGGAGGTCTTTGCCAGAGATACCTTCCCGGAAAGATTTTTGACTGTGATAGTTGGCAAGAAAGAAGATGTTTTGCCAGCCTTCCAGGAACAAGGGATAGAGGTAGAGGTAGTTGAGTTGTTTTAATTAAACAATATAAGCAGACAGGGAGCTGGCCCAGGGAATAGTGGTCCAGCTTCCTGTTAATGTATTCAGGATAAAAAGCTCCACCTCATGATAGAAAAAGATTATTTTTCAGCCGATCAAGTGGAAAAATTGTCTCTTGCTACTTTTATTGATATAATTGGAGAGGAAATATTTTAAAAACAGGTAAAAGAGGTGGAAAAAAAGATGCAGGAGATCTGGCAACTTTTCTGGATGTTTTTCCGTATTGGCAGCTTTACCTTTGGTGGTGGTTATGCCATGCTGCCTATACTGCAGAGGGAATTGGCAGAAGAAAAAAAGTGGCTCAGTCCAGAGGAATTGATTGATTTTTATGCTATTGGCCAATCTACACCGGGGATTATAGCTGTTAATACTGCTACCCTGGTTGGCTATAAAAGGAAGGGAATAGCTGGGGCTATTTTTGCTACAGCAGGGATGGTTACTCCTTCCCTGATTATAATCAGCCTTATTGCCAGTGTTTTCCAGAGGTTTCAGGAATATGCCCTGGTCCAACATGCCTTTGCCGGGATTCAGATTGCTGTCATAGCCTTAATTCTTGATACAGTGATTAAGATGGGGCCTTGTCGGTATTTTGATGCAAAATAGACAACAGAATAGAATGACAGAAACAAATTATAGTACAGATGGTGATAATAAATGATCTACATAATACTTTTTTTGGAGTTTTTCAAAATTGGCCTTTTTTCTGTTGGTGGTGGACTGGCAACCTTGCCTTTTTTAAAGGAATTAATAGATAAATATGGCTGGATAAGCCAGGATGAACTCTTAAATATGATTGCTATTTCTGAATCTACCCCAGGTCCTATTGGGATTAATACTGCCACCTATGTAGGCTATCAGGTGAGTGGTGTTTTGGGGGGAATAATAGCTGTAGCAGGTATAGTGGCTCCGGCCCTGCTGATTATCATAGTAATTGCCCATTATTTTGATAAGTTTTATGAGCGCCCCCTGGTTAAGGGAGCTTTTTATGGAGTCAGGCCAGCTGTCACAGGCTTAATTGCCTCTGTAGCTTTCGGCCTGGGTAGGGCCCAGTTGTTTAATCCTGGTTTTACTGGCCTGGCTTTCTTTAATATTAAGGCCATCCTATTGTTTCTTCTCTTGTTTTTCTTGATTTACAGGTATAAAAAGCACCCAATAGTATATATAGTAACTGCTGCAATTATCGGAGTGATATTTAAGTTTTAGCTGGCCTTAATTAGACTTTCCTTTTCTTAAAAACGAATTCCTTTGAAGATTGGGTGGGGGATACTACCTGCTATTAATTAGTCAGGAGTATATAAAAAAAATTAAGGAATGGGGAGTGATGTCTAATGGAGGAGAAAAATACTTTTTATCCTAATGTGTGGCAGTCTATTGGCTTAACTGTCCTGGGTTTCCTCTTCACCTTTTTGTATGGGGCCTTGATAGGTTTTATTTATGGCTTTATTGCTGGCTTTAGAGGTACAGAGTTTGTTTTTGATCCAGCAAATAATTTCCTGCAGTACTTCCTGGTCTATATCCTGGGTTCGATTCTTGTACTGGGAGGCCTTAGCTTCCGGGCAAGCAAAAAGAAGGGGGTAAGCCTGGCAGATATTAAGGGCAATTCTGGCAATGAGGGAATCCTCTACTTGCATGTTTTCTTTTTGATGGCTGGACTTTCTGTCCTTGTATCAGAATTAGATAATATATTACAGACCTTTGTTAACAAAAGTGATTGGTATCTGGGGCTAATGGAGGGCTTGGGAGGGCAAAATGTAATCCTGGTCTTTTTGGCTACCTGTGTTGTTGCCCCAGTTTTTGAGGAATTATTTTTTAGGGGTTTAATCCTGAGGGGTTTACTGAAAAATATTAAACCCTTGGCCGGCAATTCTGTTGAGCGCTTTCCTCTTTGCTGTATTTCATTTTAATATCTGGCAGGGGTTAGGGGCCTTTATTCTGGGCATTATGATGGGCTGGGTATTATATAAGACTGGTTCTTTATACCTGGCTATTTTCGCCCATTTTGTGAACAATTTCATCGTTTTGCTGGGCGGACAAAATATTATCAATATCCCAGGTTATACCCAACCCAGTGCCACAGGATTTCAACCCTTCTGGTTTAACATAATCGGGCTTGTTTTATTTGTTGCAGGTCTTGTCTTAATAAGAAATAAGAGTGATAATAGTATTGATATTAGTTCACCGGTGGTAGATCAGTAATACTGGGGATATTTTTAGCACTTAAAGATGGGAGAGGTTGATATATAAATGTTACTAATAGATACACATGCACATCTGGATTCAAGTCGTTTTAATAAAGACAGAGCAGAGGTCATAAAAAATGCCCGGGATACTGGTGTCTCCTATATTGTGAATATCGGAGCTGATTTACGGTCCAGCAGATATTCAGTAAAGCTGGCCAGGGAATATCCCTTTATTTTTGCCACGGTTGGTATCCATCCTCATGATGCCATTGGCCTGGATGCTAATGTTCTGGCAGAATTGGAGAAGCTGGCTGGAGAGGAAAAAGTAGTGGCCATTGGAGAAATTGGCCTGGATTACTATTATGACCATTCTCCCCGGGATATCCAGAGGGCTGCCTTTATAGACCAGCTTGTATTGGCAAAAAAATTAAACTTGCCTATAGTAGTCCACAGCAGGGAAGCGGAAGAGGATACCATGAATATCCTGAAGGAACATTATGCCGGGGCCGGTACCGGTATACTCCATTGTTTCAGCGGCAGCCTGGCGATGTCCAGGGAAGCCCTGGATTTGGGTTTTTATCTGGCCTTTGGGGGAGTGGTTACCTTCAAGAATGCCGGCGGTCTGCTGGAGGTTTTAAGGGAGATTCCCCTGGACAGGATTCTCCTGGAAACAGATTGTCCATACTTGACTCCGGTACCCCACAGGGGGAAGAGGAATGAGCCAGCCTATCTCCCTTATGTAGCGGAGAAGATTGCTGAGATAAAGGGTGTGGCTATAGAAGAGCTTGCTGAGATCACCACAGCCAATGCTATCAGGGTTTACAATTTAGGGAAGTTTACGGATAACCAGGAGGCCTGAGCATAAGATGATATTTATTGATTGCAGAGTACAAGGATATAGGGGGTGCTTGCTTTATGCCAGGTGACTACAGTCCGGGAAAACTCCTGATTTATATCGGCTTGCTCTTGATCCTTATCGGCGGTTTTATCCATTATTTTGGCGGAACCCTGGCCTGGTTTGGCCGTCTCCCGGGGGATATCCGGGTTGAGAGGGAAAATTTTCGCTTTTATTTTCCCATTACCAGTATGTTGTTAATCAGTCTGCTTTTAAATATTATTATCAGGATTATCGGTTTTTTTCTAAAATAAAAGAATTGTTGTATTTTTTTCTATATAAATCGTCTCTATATTAATAATTTGATAAGATTGATATAATAAGGATTTGAGCAAATCCGGCAGTTTATGCTGCCGGGTTTTTTATTTTATTTGCAAGATTATTCCGGCCGATGCATAATCCTGCTCTGATTGTCTATTCATTTAGCTATCATGTAAGGAGAGACAATCAAGACAAAACAGATAAAATTACTTGACATTAAGGGGGTTCTTGTGCTAGACTGTTAGTGACTGAAATTGAGAATCATTTTCAAACAAACCAGTATCTTATTTATCAATATACATAGCAAAGTATTAAGGAAAGGTCCTGAGGCTAAATGAAGAAACGATATCTGCTTGTTCTTTTAATTTTATTATCTATTATTTCTCTCTTTATAGGTGTCCGGAAGATATCCCTCCAGGATATCCTGAGGTTTGAAGATGCAGCCATGAGAACCATGGTATTGAGCAGGATACCCAGGCTGATCAGCCTGATACTGGCCGGAATGGGCATGAGTATAAGTGGTTTGATAATGCAGCAGCTTAGTCAGAATAAATTCGTCTCACCTACAACAGCCGGAACCATTGACTCAGCCNAATTAGGTATTCTTTTTTCCCTGATTGTATTTCCCGCAGCTAATACAATTGTAAAGATGTTAATCTCCTTTGTTTTTGCCCTTGCCGGGAGTCTGCTCTTCATGTTTATACTGCGGAAGATAAAGATGAAGAATACGGTGATTATACCATTGATCGGAATAATGATGGCCAATATCATCGGTTCAGTAAGCAGTTTTTTTGCTTACCGCTATAATCTTACCCAGAGTCTGTCTTCCTGGATGCAGGGCAACTTCTCCATGGTCATCAAAGGAAGGTACGAACTTTTATATATAAGTTTACCTTTAGTGCTGATAGCCTATCATTATACAAACCAATTTACCATTGCTGGAATGGGAGAGGAATTTGCCTTCAATCTGGGTTTGAACTACAACAGTGTTGTAAATATAGGGATTTCCATAGTGGCCCTGATTTCCGCCCTTGTTGTGATTACTGTAGGCCGGATACCTTTTTTAGGCCTGGTTATCCCCAATCTTATTTCCATATATTATGGTGATAATTTAAGAAAGAATATAATACCTACTGCCTTGGCCGGGGCTATATTTTTACTCTTTTCCGACATATTGGGCAGGATAGTCATTTATCCCTATGAAATACCAATCAGCCTGACAGTAGGAATTCTGGGCAGTATAATTTTCCTTTATCTACTATTCAGGAGGAATCATTGATGAAAACGAAGCAAAAAATATACGTACTGTCTATAATCCTTTTAATCCTGCTTTTCCTATACCTTGCCCTGGGCTTAAATCCGGTGATCTGGCGTTATGCCTTATCTCTCAGGATACCGAAAACTATCGCCTTATTACTGGTGGCAGCTTCTATTGCTTTTTCGTCTGCAGTTTTTCAGACCTTGACCAATAACCGCATTTTGACTCCCAGTGTGCTGGGGCTGGATTCCTTATATATGCTCATACAAAGTTTTATAGTTTTTGTCTTTGGTTCAGGCACACTGGCCAGGTTAGGAGAGAATTTTAACTTCATAGTCTCTGTAGCCTTTATGGTGGGTTTTTCCCTGCTGCTGTTCCGTTTCCTTTTTAAAAGGGAAGAAAGGAATATCTTTTTCCTCTTGCTGGTCGGTTTAGTAATGGGAACCTTTTTTCAGAGTCTCTCTACCTTCATGCAGGTCTTAATAGATCCCAATGAGTTTCTGGTTATCCAGAACAGGATGTTTGCCAGTTTTAACAACATGAATACTGATATTCTCTGGCTGGCCTTATTAATCTCTTTTTTGGCAGTTCTCTTTGCCCTGAAAGATTTGAGGACCCTTGATGTACTCTCATTGGGACGGGAAAATGCCATTAACCTCGGGGTAAATTATGATTACATGGTAAAGAAGTTTTTAATCATAATCTCTATCCTTATCTCTGTTTCCACCGCCTTGGTCGGGCCAATAACCTTTTTAGGCTTGTTGGTGGTCAATCTGGCCCGGGAAATCCTGAAAACTTATAAACACAATTATTTGATCACCGGGGCAATATTAATTGGTTCTATTGCCCTGACCTTTGGACAGTTGATGGCAGAGAGAATAATGAACTTCAGTACTCCGATAAGTATAATCATCAATTTTATCGGGGGGCTATATTTCATATATCTATTATTAAAGGAGAGTAAGATATGATTGAGATAAAGAGTGTAGTCAAACAATATGGCAGGAAGAGGGTTCTGGATAATGTCAGCCTGAATATAGAGAAGGGGAAGATTACATCTTTTATCGGGCCTAATGGTGCCGGTAAAAGTACCCTGCTCTCGATTATCAGCAGGTTGATCGGGAAAGACGGTGGAGAGGTCTATCTGGAAGGCCAGCTGGTTGACCGGATTGATTACAATGATTTTGCCCGGAGACTATCAATTTTGCGGCAAACAAACCATATCAATGTCAGATTGACTGTCCGGGAGTTAGTAAGCTTTGGGCGTTTCCCCTATTCTGAAGGCAAGTTAAAGGCTGAGGACCTGGAACATATAGAGAAGGCCCTGGAGTATACCCAGCTGCAGGATGAGCAGCATAAATATCTGGATGAATTAAGCGGCGGCCAAAGGCAGAGGGCCTTTATTGCTATGGTTATAGCCCAGGATACAGATTATATCCTCCTGGATGAGCCATTGAACAATCTGGATGTAAAACATTCCGTAGAGATAATGAAGATTTTGAGGAGACTGGTAAGAGAATTAGGCAAAACTGTTGTTATAGTTATGCATGATATAAATTTTGCATCCTGTTATTCAGATCATATAGTTGCTTTTAATAAGGGGCAGATTGTCAAGGAGGGTGAGGTGGAGGAGATCATAAGGAAAGAAGTACTGGAAGATGTTTATGATACTAATTTTGTTGTTCAGGATATAATGAATCGCCGGATCTGTTTTTACTATTGATTTTATTAATGTTTAAAACAAATCTTCTTACTTACTTGGATACTATTGAAGAACATGGGGTGGTCAAAATGTCACGAAAAAGGATATTTTCAGTACTTTTCTTAATGCTGTTTGTATTATCTACTCTGGTAAGGGCTCAGACAGTTACTATTCAACATTCATTAGGGAGGGCAGTTGTCAGGAAAAATCCAGCCAGAGTGATTGTTTTTGATTATGGCTCCCTGGATACCCTGGAAAGATTGGGTATTGAGATAATCGGCTTACCCAAGAGTAATCTGCCTGCTGTTTTTGCCAAGTATAATGATAATAAATATGAGAATGTAGGAACTTTATTTGAACCCAATTTTGAGAAGATTTATGGACTGAGGCCTGACTTGATAATAGTTTCCAGCCGTCAGGCAGAGGTCTACAAAGAGTTGAGCCGTATTGCCCCGACTATTTATATGGAAGTTGCCGGTTCTGATTACATTGGTTCTGTGAGAAAAAATGCCCGGATATTGGGTGAAATATTCGGTAGAGAAGACTATATAGAAGGTGAACTGGAGAAGATTAACAGGGCGGCGGAGGAATTGAAAGAAAAGGTTAAGGCCAGTGGTAAGAATGCCTTAATCGTCATGGCCAATGATGGTTCATTGAGTGTCTATGGTGCAGGTTCCAGATTTGGAGTTATCCACGATGAATTTGGGTTTATTCCTGTTGATAGAGGCATACAGGTGGTTAACCATGGGCAGAGTGTGAGTTTTGAATATATTTTAGAACAGAATCCTGATTATATATTTGTTATAGACAGGGCAGCAGTAACAGGCGGCAGCATTTCAGCAAAGCAGATGTTTGAAAACGAATTAATCAAGGAAACTGCTGCCTATAAGAATGGTAATATTGTGTACCTGAATTCCGAGATCTGGTATGTTGCCTCCGGAGGTTTAAGTGGAACATTAACAATGATTGAGGATATAGCCTCTGCATTCTAATACTTTAGCTATTATCTTAATTTAATATTTGTCCGTTTACTATTGTTTAGATTCCCCCATTCAATAAACCCGGTAGATTATGCTACCGGGCTTTTTTTTATGGTGCCAGTTTTGATGAATAATTAAGGCAAGAAGAAAATATGAATTATTAATGGAGTGAGTATATACTTTGAAGCTTAGTTTAATGCTCAAGATAGAGATGAAATAAAGAGGTGCCTGAAACATGTCCTTTAATATTAAAGCTATTCTTTTTTTAATCTTTTTGCTATCTTTTCAAGGCCTGTTCTTTAGTCCAATACAGGCTGCCTTACCCTGTGAATGTTTGGAGGATAGAATTCTCACCCTGACTGATCCGCCCATGGCTGGTTATGATATCTTATTACTCCAGGAAAGGCTGGCGGAACTTACCTATTATCATGGTCCCTTAAATGGGATATATAGTGTCGAGCTGGCAAAGGCTGTGGCTTCCTTTCAGGAGGAAAATCAGCTGGAAGTGGATGGTGAAGTAGGACCTTCAACCTGGGCTGCCCTGGCTGGAGAAACAATGCCGGCTGCCGGAGATGAAAAAAGGAAGGGTCCCCAGGGGGAAATTACTATTGAAGTAGATACTTATAGCCGGGTCTTAACCTTATATGTAGATGGCAAAGTCTTTAAAAGATATCCCGTGGCTATAGGAAAGCCCAGCACAAAATCACCGGTAGGAGAATGGGCCATTATCTCCAAGAGCAAGGACTGGGGTGATGGCTTTGGTACCCGGTGGCTTGGTTTGAATGTCCCCTGGGGTATTTATGGTATCCATGGTACCAATAAATCCTGGTCCATCGGGAGGGCAGAGAGCCAGGGCTGTATCAGGATGTATAACCGGGATGTGGAAGAGCTTTATGAACTGGTTCCCTTAAAAACCAGGGTGAAGATTATCGGCCAAAGATTACCTGTTAAGGTAAATCGTCCCCTGAAACCAGGGCAGATGGGGCTTTCTGTCATGCAGTTACAGGATAATCTGCTGAAAATAGGAATTGAATCTGGCTACCGGGATGCCCGTTATGGAGAGACTACAGAGGCAGCTGTCAGGGAACTGGAGGCCCAGTTTCAGCTTAAACTGGATGGCATAGCTGACTGGAATGTACTGTATCTCCTCGATTTACCAGGCTGATATATTGCCTTACGGGGGTGTTATTATGAGAAAGAGATATATTGTTTCCATAATTATTCTTATTGCCTTCCTGGCCGGCCTTATATCTGTACTATTAAACAGATTCTATACTCTGGATTATATCTATAAGCTGATTATCAAAAGGGAGTTTGCTGTAAATCCCAGGGTGGAGATTAATCCAGAGCGGGAATATCTAATCAGGCTCTGGCATCATCCCTTTTACCGGACAATAAAAGAAGTTGATGAGAGGGAGTTTTTCCAGGAACTGAAAAAGGATATAGAGGCTGTCTATCCCAATATCAGGCTATTTACCGGCGAAGTTGATTTTGCTGCGGGGGAAGAAAAGCTGAGGGAGGCTATCAGGGAGGGAAATCCTCCGGATATTTATTTTAATACAGGAACTCAGGTNTTTATTGAGGAAGACCTGCAGATAGCAGTAAGCCCATACCTGGATAAGCAGGAGAGGGAAAGCTACTATACAGTTGACTGGCAGAGTTTTGGTTTCAGGGATAGGCTCTGGGGCTGGCCGGTACTGGTGTGCAGGCAATACTGGATTGGCGGTAAGGACATACTGGGCGGGGAATACAGGAATCTGCCTTTTCTGGAGCAGTTATTTTATCTTAAGGAGGATTCCCTTTTACTGAATTATTATGATGAGAGTTTGCTGAAACAGTTACTGGCCCTGGTAGGGCTGGAAAAATTCAAAATGGAGAAGGGTGAATTAGATCCGGACTCCCATAAAGCCCTGGAGGAGGTGTTTTTATTTCTCCATGGATTAAGAGAAAAGGGAGTCTTATATAAAGATACTAAAGCCCTTCCGGATATTTTCCTGAAAAAACTGCTGGAAGACAAGTCAGTACTTATTGGTCCTGTAAATCCTTATTTAAGCCATTTCATCACTGAACGCCTGGGAGATGAAGTGGAATTTATTTATCTGGATAATCTGGTAAAGACCTATGAATTGTACATCTTCCGGCAAAAGGATTATAAAGGGGATGATCATAGCAGGGCTGTCATGGAGGCAGCCAGGATTTTCTCCCGGAAAACAGCCGGGATCCTTGCTGAAGAACTGGGGCTGGCAAAGGCCTTTCTGGATGGGGAAGGGGAGAGACCGGAGGTGAAGGAGTTACCGGTAATTCATCCAGAGTATAAGGATTACTGGGAAGAGGTAGTCTGGCCGGCCTGGCTGGAGTTTTGGGAGCAGAATTTGTCCCCCGCAGAGGTGATGAACAGATTTTAGATTAGTTTAAGTGTTTAATGCAGGGTTGGTTTGCCTTGACAGGCCTGGGAAAAAAGGAATATAATGATAGAAAGAATAAGTTTATAAGAAAGGAAATAGACTTATGCAGAAAAAAGCCGCTAAACTGGTTAAGCTCTTTACTATTTTTTTCAGGATAGGCCTGTTCACCTTTGGTGGCGGTTTTGCCATGATACCACTGATTCGAAGGGAATTTGTGGATAAACAGGGTTGGATAGATGAGGAGAGATTTATAGATGCTATTTCAGTAACCCAGACTGTTCCTGGGGCTGTGGCGATAAATCTCTCTATTTTTTTTGGTTATAGGCTCCTGGGACTGGCAGGGGCATTTACGGCTGCCTTTGCTGTGGCCCTGCCCTCCTTTTTAATTATTTTAGGAATTGCAGCCTTTTTTAATAATTTTTCTGGACATCCCCTGCTAGATAACATTTTCAGGGGGATAAGGCCTGCTATAGTTGCCTTGATCTTATATGGCGGGTATCAATTAAGTAAAAGCGTCAAGTGGACAGGCTCCCTGGTCATGACCACAGTACTTGCTTTAATGGCTGTCAGTCTTTTAAATATCAGCCCGGTTATAATTATATTCATTGTATTATTAGTTTCTTTTATCAGTCATCTTCTCAGGGCAGGAAGGATAGTACTGGATGAAGATAGACAGAAACCTGTAAAGGAGGGGCAGGATGTTTAACATATTGTTTTCCCTCTTTATTTCCTTTTTTAAGATAGGCCTTTTTGGTTTTGGCGGGGGATATGCCATGATCTCCCTTATTCAGAATGAATTAAAGCTCCATGGCTGGCTTTCCCTGGAGGAATTCGTAAATATAATTGCCATTGCCGAGATGACTCCCGGCCCCATAGCCATCAATAGCGGGACCTATGTCGGCTTTAAGGTTTCTGGTTTAGCCGGTTCTATTGTAGCAACAATAGCGGTTGTTGTACCTTCCTTTATCCTGGTTTTGTTGCTGGCCCATTTTTATGACAGGGTCAGGGGCTCTGATTATATCATAAGGCTCTTACTTTATCTTCGGCCTATACTCATAGCCCTGGTCTTTGCTGCTGCCATCTCTGTTGCCCGGACGAGTATAATCGATTTCAAAAGTATAATGATTCTCCTGGCGGCCCTGTTTTTGCTGCACAGGACGAGGATCCACCCGGTTATGATAATCATATTGGCCGGGGTTTCCGGTGTTTTTCTATATGGTTAATCTGTCATGAAAATAAAGATTAATATTTATCCCTGCTTTTTATATAATAAATAAAAGGGAATTATTATAGCGTGCATAATGTATTAATGATCAAGGGTTAGAGTTGAAAATTTCTTTCCGGTATCCCAATTAACAATATAATTTATATTATAATGCTATAATCCAGTTAATGGAGATTTAATTAAACTGGATTATGTAAAAATGGGGGGTTTTAACATGGGTGGCAAATGTGATATTGGGCTTATTGGACTGGCAGTTATGGGACAGAACCTGGCTTTAAATATAGAGTCAGCAGGTTATCAGGTGGCAGTATATAATCGTACCACTACTACCACGGAAGAATTTATAAAAAAGCGGGCCAGTAATAAAAATATCAATCCAGCCTATAGCCTGGAGGAATTCGTCAGCCTCCTGCAGGTTCCCCGCAAAATAATCCTGATGGTCAAAGCCGGTGCACCGGTGGATTATGTCATTGAGGGCCTGCTCCCTTACCTGGAGGAAGGGGATATCATCATCGATGGAGGAAACTCCTATTACCGTGATACAGAGAGAAGGGTCCGGGGATTAAAAGAGAGGGGAATCAGGTTCCTGGGGACAGGTATTAGCGGAGGCGAATATGGTGCCCTCCACGGCCCTTCCATAATGCCTGGTGGTGATGAAAGTGCCTACCGGGAGGTAGAGGAGATTTTCAGCAAGATAGCAGCCCGGGCTGAAGACGGCCCCTGTGTCAGTTATTTAGGTGAGGGTTCTGCCGGGCACTATGTGAAAATGGTACATAACGGGATAGAATACGGGGTCATGGAGTTAATTGCCGAGAGTTATGACCTGATGAGGAAGACCCTGGGCTTATCCCCGGCGGAGATGGGTGGAATTTTCAGGGAATGGAATGAGGAGCAGCAGTCCTATCTTCTGGAGATAACAGGTGAGATAATGGACAGAGAAGACCAGGAGACCGGTAAGCCTTTAATTGACCTCATTTCTGATGTTGCCAACCAGAAGGGAACCGGTAAGTGGACTGCACAGGAGGCCCTGGACCTGGGTGTTCCTGTGCCTGTTATAACAGCTGCTGTGAATGCCCGTTATCTTTCTTCTTACAAAGAAGAAAGGGGGGAGTTTTCCCGTCTTTTTCCTGCACCTGAGCGAAAGACTGCGGACCGGGATTTCCTGGTGGCTCTGGAAGAGGCCCTCTATCTGGCTACAGTGACTGCCTATGCTGAAGGGATGGACCTCCTGAAAAGGGCTTCCAGTGAATATGGCTATAATCTGCCCCTGGCGGAAGTGGCCCGGATCTGGCAGGATGGCTGTATAATCCGCTCAAACCTGTTGAAACAGATTCAGAGGATCTATAAGGAAGCAGGGGAGACAGCCAGTATTATACTGTCCGATGAGTTCAGCAGTGATTTTGCCGGCAAGATAGAGAATCTGCGCCGGGTAGTGAGCCTGGCTGCAGTAGAGGGTATTCCTGTTCCAGCCTTTTCAGCTGCCCTGGCCTATTTTGACAGCCTGAGTGCAAGGGATTTACCGGCTAATTTAATCCAGGCCCAGCGGGATTATTTTGGTGCCCATACCTATCAGAGGAAGGACAAAGAGGGTACTTTCCATACAGATTGGCAGGATATAAAGAATGTTTAAATACTGAAGTGATCGGCCCTTTTCCGGCCGATTATTTTTTTATTCAGGTACTTTACATTTTAGAAATGATTTATTATAATAAACTTAGTTTATTAATTAAATAAATAAAGCATGGTAGATTGAAATTGACCAGAGGCATATTGATAAAATCCTGTTTTCCGAAAAAGGGGGTGGGGCCTTGCAGGCAGGTAGTTTTCAGTTAATGAAAAAAATGAACCAACAGATAATCTTTAAGTTAATTCATGACCGGCAGGCTATTTCCAGGGCAGAGATTGCAGAAATAAGCGGCCTGTCTCCAGCCACTGTTACGAATATTACCAGAGAGTTGTTGCAGATGGGCCTGATCAGGGAGAGCCGGGAAGGGGAATCCCGGGGAGGCCGTAAACCGGTCTTGTTGGAATTAAATCCTGTTGGTGCTTATTTTATGGGACTGGAGTGGGGGATTGCAGAGATACGGGGAGCTTTAATAAACCTCAATAGGGAAGTAATTGCCTATGAAAAAGTTGATGTGGAGTCCTGTCATTTTGATTCTTTTCTCCAGCAGTCTACTGAGATAGTCGATAATTTGTTAAATAATTCGATAGACAGGAGCCGGATTTACGGCCTGGGATTGGGAGTACACGGCATGGTCGATCCTGTGAGAGGATACTCCCTTTATGCCCCTCACTTTAAATGGAGGGATATCCCGGTGAGAAAGGAGTTGGAAGAAAGGTTAAAGATTCCTGTGCTAATCGATAATGATGTCCGGGTCATGGCCCTGGCAGAGAAATGGAATGGCAGGAATGATTTTGTGTTAATCAATACAGGACCGGGTATAGGGGCAGCTATTGTCCTGGCTGGAGAGCTTTATTACGGCCGGGATTACAGTGCAGGTGAGTTTGGTCATATGACGATAATCAAAGACGGGCCTCTCTGTAGTTGCGGCAATACCGGTTGCCTGGAGGCTTTAGTATCTACTGATAATCTGCTTCACCGCTATAGGCATGGGTTAAAAGAGCAGATAAGCAGACAGGAACTGGATGAGGAATGGATGAAGCTGCTGGATAAGGCCAGGGAGGGAGAGGAAGGAGCCCGCCGGATTATCGGAGAGGCCGGAGAGTATCTGGGTATGGGCTTAAGTAACCTGGTCAATCTTTTAAATCCTGATGAAATAATCCTGGCTGGGTATTACACTGCTGCAGCTGATCTTTTATTACCTGTACTCCGTGAAGAGGTTGAGAAGAGGGTATTAACAATTCCCGGCCGGGAATTAGTTATAAAGGTGACAGAGTTTGGAGACCAGGTTGGTGCCATTGGTGCTGCCACCATGGTTTTACAACAATTATTTAACTTTCAGGAGGGTGAGTAGGTGAAAAATATACTGGTAACAGGCGGGGCTGGTTATATTGGCAGCCATGTAGCCAAAAAATTAGCTGAGGCAGGTTTTAATGTTATAGTTTTAGATAACCTTTCAAAAGGACACCGGGAGGCAGTTTTAAAGGGAAAATTGATTGTAGGTGACCTTGCTGATGTAGATCTCCTTGACAGAATAATGAAGGAGGAGGGGATTGAAGGGGTTATTCACCTGGCAGCAGACAGCCTGGTGGGAGAGTCCATGGAGAAACCGGGCAAGTACTACAGGAACAATGTGGCAAATGGCATAAATCTGCTGGAAGCCATGGTCAATAATGGGGTGGAATATATTGTTTTTTCCTCTACGGCTGCAGTGTACGGGGAACCGGAGGAGATTCCCATTACTGAATCCCATCCTGCAAATCCGGAAAATACTTATGGTGAAAGCAAATTATTTTTTGAAAAGATTCTGAAGCGTTATGATGAGATTTATAATCTGAGATATGTTTCTTTACGATATTTTAATGCTGCCGGTGCCGATCTTTCCGGCCAGATAGGGGAGGCCCATGACCCTGAAACCCATCTGATACCGATCGTGCTGGAGAAAGCCCTGGGAGTCAGGGAAAAGCTTTATATATTTGGGGCTGATTATCCCACTAAAGACGGGACCTGTATCAGGGATTATATCCATGTAGAGGATCTGGCTGATGCCCATATCCTGGCTATAGAAGCACTGGCAGCAGGCCTGGAGAGCAGGATCTATAATCTGGGTAATGGAGAGGGGTATTCTGTAAGAGAGGTAATAGAGGCTGCTGAAGAAGTTACCGGCAAGAAGATAGAGGCTGAAATAGCCGGAAGAAGGGCTGGTGATCCAGCGGTACTGGTGGCCAGTTCGGAGAAGATAAAAAAAGAACTGGGCTGGAAACCCCTTTATCCGGATTTGAAGACCATTATCGAATCAGCCTGGAGATGGCATAAAGGAGGCGGTTTTGATGGAAATGATTAAAAAGGAAATAATTAAGGAAGACGGCCGTTATCTAATTTTTTATGAATTTAAGGAAAAAGTTAATTTGAAGACAGAGAAGAGCCAGAGCGAAGAAAATAATAGCAATGATAAATAAAATGAAATGACTTTGTTGAAAAAATAAAATAGATTTTAACAGCAGATAATTTAGAAAGTCAGGAGGAAAAGAATATGTCTGAATTGCGCTGGGATCCCATAAGTAAAGAGTGGATTATTACTGCAACCCACCGGCAGGAACGGACCTATAAACCGCCAAAGGATTATTGCCCCCTTTGTCCCACTGAGGAAGGAGGATTCCCTACAGAGGTGCCGGCTGAAGATTATGACCTGGTTGTATTTCAGAACAGGTTCCCTTCTTTACAACCAATAGCCCCGGAACCGGCTGTGGCTGGCAGTGATTTATATCCAGTAGCCAGGGCTGAAGGTATCTGTGAGGTGGTCCTTTTTACAGCAAAACATGATGGAAGCATGTCGGAGGAGCCTTTGAGCAGATTCATTAAACTGGTTAAGGTCTGGAAGGACCGTTATGAGGAATTAGGGGAAAAGGATTTTGTTGATTATGTATTTATTTTTGAGAATAGGGGGGAAGAGGTAGGGGTTACCCTGCAGCATCCCCATGGCCAGATCTATGCTTATCCCTTCATACCGCCGAAAATTAAGAAGGAATTAGATTCAAGCAGAGAACATCTGGAGAAGACAGGCCAGTGTCTTTTTTGCGATGTTCTGGAGGAAGAACGCCGGGATGGCAGGAGGATAGTGGCCGGTAATGGTTCCTTTACTGCCTTTGTACCCTTTTTCGCCAGGTACCCCTATGAAGTCCATATCTATGCCAATGAGCATCTCCCTTCCCTGAGGGAATTCGGGGAGAAAGAAATAGAGGAACTGGCTCATATTTTACGAATTATAATACAGAAGTATGATAATTTATATGGCTTTCCTTTCCCCTATATTATGGCTATCCATCAGCAGCCTACTGATGGCAGTGGGGAGGATTATTCCCATTTCCATATAGAATTTTATCCGCCCTACCGGACAGAAAACAAGTTAAAATATCTGGCCGGCAGTGAGGCAGGTGCCGGAGTTTTTATTGTTGATGCACTGGCAGAAGAGAAGGCCAGGGAATTAAGGGAAACAGAACCCTTCATAGGGTAATAGGTATATTATGAAAGGATTTGTCAAGATACTTAAAGAAAGGAGCAGCCTTTTATGAAAGGATTAAAGGAGTTATGGCAGATATTTGAGGAAAGGTTTCCGGATACCGGTCTCAGGAAGGGAGCTTTTGCTGCACCGGGCCGGGTAAACCTGATCGGGGAACATACTGATTATAATGAGGGCTTTGTCCTGCCCATGGCTATCGATAAAAATATAACCATGCTGGCCCAGTTGAGGGAGGATCAGGAAGTCAGGGCCTATTCCCTGGATTATGATGGGGAGGTCATTTTTTCTCTCCTGGATCTGGAGTTTGAAAGGGAGGATTTCTGGGCCAATTATATAAAAGGTGTTATTGATGAGATAAAGAAAAGGGACTATTACATACAGGGCATGAATCTTATCTTTACCGGTGATATTCCGATAGGTTCCGGTCTCAGTTCTTCCGCAGCCCTGGAAGTGGTGACTGCTTATACTATAGCCTCCCTTAATGACCTGGATATCCAGCCGGTAGAGATGGCCCTGCTCTGTCAGAGGGCGGAAAATAATTTTGTGGGAGTAAACTGCGGGATAATGGATCAATATATATCCCGGCTGGGGAAAGAGGGTAATGCCCTGTTTATTGACTGCCGCAGCAACGAGTATGAACTGGTTCCCTTTGCTATCGGGGATTACCAGGTGCTAATCTGTAATTCAAAAGTAGAGAGGGGGCTGGTAGATTCGGAATATAATCAGCGCAGGGAAGAGTGTGAAAAGGCTGTCAGCTATTTTGCAGAAAGGCTGGACCACAGGGTACTGGCCTTGAGGGATGTAACTGTGGAGGAACTGGAAAATGAGGCAGCCGGGCTAGAAGAGATTACTTACCGCCGGGCCCNCCATGTTATCACAGAAAATAACCGGGTGCTGATGGCGGTATCTGCCCTGAAAAATCATGACCTGGAAACCTTTGGGGAGTTGATGACTGAATCCCATTATAGTTTGAGGGATGATTATGAGGTCAGCTGCCGGGAACTGGACCTGCTGGTAGAGTTGGCCCTAAAACAGGAAGGAGTGCTGGGAGCCAGGATGACCGGGGCCGGTTTTGGCGGCTGCACTGTAAACCTGGTCCATAAGGATTACATTGATGATTTCATCTCCAATGTAAAGGAAACCTATGATAAAGAGACCGGCAAAGATTTGGAGATCTACGTTACCTGGCCTGCTGCCGGGGCCAGGGAGTTAAGTTAAAGCAGGCCGATTAAAAAAGAGATAGATGAGCAGATTACTGAAAAAGATGAAAGGGGAGATTATTGATGGACAAAATGGCAAAAGAGCGTGAAGTCACAATTGCTCCTTTTGGTGTTTTACCTGATGGAAAAGAGGTTTTTCAATATACTTTTGGAAACAAAAATGGCCTTAAGGTAACTGCAATCAATTATGGAGGTATAATCACAAAAGTTTTCCTTCCGGATAAAAACGGGGAGTTCAGTGATATAGTACTGGGCTATGATAATCTGGAGGATTATCTTGCTGATTCGCCTTTTTTCGGTGCTTTAATTGGCAGGTTTGGTAATAGAATTGCCAATGGCCGCTTTGTCCTGGATGGAAAAGAATATAAACTGGCTTTAAATGATCAGCCAGGAGGGATATCCTGTCATCTCCATGGTGGTAATAAGGGTTTTGATAAGGTTTTCTGGGATATAGAACCTGTTATCCAGAATGATGCAGTAGGCCTAAAGCTTTCTTATTTGAGCAAGGATGGTGAAGAGGGTTATCCGGGGAATTTAGATGTATCTGTATATTATTATTTAACTGATGATAATGTTCTGAGAGTAGAGTATTATGCTGAGACAGATAAGGCTACTCCTGTGAATTTGACCCAGCATACATATTTTAACCTTAAAGGTGCAGGTGAAGGGGATATACTGGACCATGAATTATGTATAAAGGCTGAGAAATATACACCTGTTAATGAAGGGCTTATACCGACAGGGAAACTTGAATCAGTAGAGGGTACCCCCTTTGATTTCCGCTCTCCAAAGAAGATTGGCAGGGATATCAATGTGGAGAACCAACAGCTGGGTTATGGAAATGGCTATGACCATAATTATGTCCTGGATGGTAAGGCTGGTGAACTGCGTCAGGCTGTGGTGGCCCATGAAGAGGAAAGTGGAAGGGCCATGGAGGTGTGGACAACAGAACCGGGAATGCAGTTTTATAGCGGCAATAGTATAGGAGAGCATACTGGTAAGGATGGAAAGAGCTATGGCAAGCATTCCGGTTTTTGCCTGGAAACACAGCATTATCCGGATTCCCCCAATCAGGAGCATTTTCCATCTACTATTTTAAGGCCTGGAGAGAAGTATGAATCAATAACAGAATTCCGCTTTTATGTAAAATAAATTGTTTTAGCAGGATCCCTATTTCAGAGGGTTAATAGTAGGGATCCTTTTTTTATATATTTAAGCCTGTATTTTTGCTTAAAAGCAACGGCATTGATATATCAGTTCCTTTCAGGTTATAATAGGAGTGTAGATAATAAGTATTTATAAGGGAAAGGAGAGGTTGAATTGGCTTTTTTGGGTGAGAATTATTTACTGGAAAATAAAACAGGCAAGGAGCTTTATGAAGAGATAAAGGATTTGCCGATAGTTGATGCCCATAATCATGGGGATGTTGAGGAGATTGTCAGAAATGAAGGCTGGTCCGATCTCTGGCAGCTGGAAGGGGCTACAGACCATTATGTCTGGGAGATGATGCGGAAAAGGGGTGTGCCTGAGGAGAAGATAACCGGGGATGCCTCCAATAAGGAGAAGTGGCTGGAACTGGCCAGGGTCTTCCCGGAATTTGCCGGTAATCCTACCTATGAGTGGGTTCACCTGGATTTGAAACGGAGATTCGGTATTGATGAACTTATTTCTGCTGATACAGCCGAAATGATCTGGGAGAAGACAGCAGAAATGCTGAAAACAGAGGCCATGAAACCCCAGAGCCTGCTTAAAGAAATGAAGGTAAAGATTATGTGTACCACTGATGACCCTACTTCTACCCTGGAATATCACCGGCAGGCAGCGAAAGAAATAGAGGGAATAAAGATTCTTCCTACCTGGCGGCCAGACAGGGCCATGAATATTGAGAAAAAAGACTGGAAGACTTTTGTGCTGCAGATGGCCGAACGTTATGATGAAGACTGTAGTACCCTGGAGGGTTTTGTCAGGGCCCTGGAGAAATCCCATGAGTTTTTTGTTGAAAACGGCTGCCGGGCCAGTGACCATGGTTTGACCCAGCCGGTGAGCTATGAGGTTAAAGAAGAAGTAGCGGCCGTTATTCATCAGAAGGCCTATAATGGTGAAGAACTAAGTGAGCAGGAGATCAATGACTACAAGGCCTATCTTTTCTGCAAATTTGGTGAGCTGAATCAGGAAGCTGGTTGGGTGACCCAGTTACATATCGGGGCTGTCCGTGATTACAGTGATTGGATATTTGAAAACCTGGGTCCAGATTCTGGCGGGGATATCTCTGACCACAATATTGAGATTGTTGACAGCCTGAGATATTTCCTGAATAGGTTTGATGGCATGAAGATAGTGCTTTATGTCCTGGATCCGGTCCATTATGCCACACTGGCTACAATCAGCCGGGCTTTCCGTCATGTCTATCTGGGTGCTGCCTGGTGGTTTAATGACAGTCCCTACGGAATAGAGGAACAGCTGAAATATATCGGTACTGTGGACCTGCTGGCCAATTTTGCAGGAATGGTGACAGATTCCCGGAAACTGGTCTCCTATGGTTCCCGGACCGAGGTCTACCGGAGGACCATGTGCAATGTGCTGGGCCATATGGTAGAAAGAGGACAGATACCATATTCTATAGCAGCGGATATGGCTGTTAACCTGGCCTATAAACAACAGGAGGAGTTGTTTTTCGGTTAATTGATAAAAAGAGGAATATAGATCTTTTATGATTCCAGTAAACACAAAAGAGTTTATATTAGTTATTTCCTTAATTCAGGCTCTTTTGTGTTTACTTATATTTAGATTAGAAAGTCCGGTGAACGATGATGAAGGTTCTTTTGACAGCATTAAACGCAAAATATATCCATTCTTCTCTGGCTATCAGGTACCTGGAGAAATACTGTAACAGGTATCAGGAGGAGAAGAATTATAGTATTCAAATTAAGGAGTTTTCAATTAATGAGTCCCTTGACCAGATTATGGCAGAAATATATGAGAGCAGGGCAGATGTCCTGGCTTTTTCTGTCTATATCTGGAACGTAGAACATACTTTAAGTCTGATAGATAGGCTGAAAAAGGTTTTGCCGGAAGCAATCCTTGTTGCCGGCGGGCCGGAGGTCAGCTATGATCCAGTGGAGATACTGGAGGAAAATCCGGCCCTTGATCTCATAGTAAAAGGTGAGGGGGAAGAGACCTTCAGGGAATTGCTGGCTGTGTTGGCAGGTAAGGAGCCGGAGGTCCTGGAGGGTATACCGGGGATTGTTTACCGGGATAAGGGGGGCCAGATCAGGGAGAATCCGGAAAGGGAGCTAATCAGGGACCTGGACAGGATTCCCTTCCCCTATACAGAGGAAGAACTGGCTAAACTGAAAAATAAGCTCATCTATTATGAGGCTTCCCGGGGCTGTCCTTATAATTGCAGTTATTGCCTTTCCTCAACCATTAAAGGAGTCCGGGCTTTTTCCCTGGACCGGGTGAAGGAAGACCTGCTCCTTTTTATAAGGAATAAAGTCAGACAGATCAAGTTTGTGGACAGGACCTTTAATTATGATAAAAAAAGGGCCCGGGAAATCTTTGAGTTTTTAATGAAGAATAGAGGGGATACTTCTTTTCATTTTGAGATTACTGCAGAGCTGCTGGATGAGGAATTGCTGGAGTTATTGCAAAGGGCACCAGAGGGGCTTTTCCAGTTTGAGATAGGTGTCCAGACCACCAATGAGAGGACCCTGGAATTGATCGACAGGAGGATGGATTTTGACAGGCTGGCCAGCAATGTACGGGTTTTGCGGGAGCAGGATAATATAAAGCTGTATCTGGACCTGATTGCCGGCCTGCCAGAGGAGGATTACCAATCTTTCCAGCGTTCCTTTGATGAAGCCTATGCCCTGAACCCTCATGTTCTTCACCTGGGTTTCCTCAAGTTATTGAAGGGTTCAAAGGCCAGGGCTGACGCAGGGCATTACAATTATAAATATACCGGTGAAGCCCCCTATGAGGTGCTGGAAAATGAGGTTCTCTCCTATGCTGACTTGTTAAAACTGAAAAATATTGAGTTTGTAGTCGATAAATACCATAATTCAGGGGTTTTTGCCAATACTCTGGACTATATTTTCCGGCAGCATTTTCAGTCCTATTTTGAGTTCTACGAAAGACTGGCTGATTATTTCCAGGAGAAGGGCCTGTTAAGGAAGGCCCATAGCCGGCTGGCCCTTTATAATATCCTCCATGATTTTTACAGGGGAAGGGTGNCCGGCAGTGANGAGGAGCTGGGTATTTTCACAGCCTTCCTGAAATATGACCTGTTGCTCCATGACGGCAGGGTCAGGCTNCCGGACTGGGCTGAAAGTGATACTATCTTCGAGGATTTTAACGAATGGCGTTATAATTTCCTGGCTGATGAGAAAAACCTTGAACGGTTTTTGCCCCATAT
>JGI24708J26588_10000806_pt1 | contig 25517 bp, 17 predicted proteins | sample BioPla1DNA2_FD_26588 | JGI IMG/M metagenome (IMG submission 26588) | reverse complement strand
TAGTTTAAGAGGGGTAAGAGATGTGAACTTCTTTATTTATCGTTTAACTAAAATTTATGCTTAATATGAAAATCCCACAGCTTTTCGGTATGATCCAAAATTAGATTTTGTATGAATATAGTAAACAAAAAGAGGATGTGCCTTTTGACACATCCTCTTTTGATTGTTGCGGAGGCTAGATTCGAACTAACGACCTTTGGGTTATGAGCCCAACGAGCTACCACTGCTCCACTCCGCGATCTTGTTGACACAAAAGTATTGCATTTATTTTGATTACACAAGAGTATAGAACTATTTATATGTTAAACTATGTAAAATGACTGTATGAGCGGTCCTTAGTGGGTTGTGATGATGAAATAAAGAGAGGAAAAATTATTTCACAAAGAAATCAAATAGAATTAAAAAAGCTATTTATTTTGTCTCCGTAGAGAAAAGAAGTATTTTTGCTCAATCATTTAGTATATGTGCAACTCATAAATAAGTAGAATTATGGCAACTTCCAAGACAAGAGAGCAATTGATTGATGCTGCAAGAAAACTTTTTGCACGAAAGGGAGTTGAGCGTACCACAATGAATGATATTGCTAAGGCTTCTAAAAAAGGACGGCGAACTCTTTATACTTATTTTGCTAGTAAGGAGGAGCTTTTTTTAGCTGTTGTTGAAACTGAGTTAGATATTTTAATTGAAAAAATGAAGGTGGTAAGTGATAAAAAAATACCACCAGAGAAAAAAGTCATAGAATTAATATACACTCGACTGGAAGCTGTTAAAGAGGTAGTCTATAGAAATGGGACCCTTCGAGCCAACTTCTTCAGAGATATTTGGAGTGTTGAGAAAGTGCGTCGTAAGTTTGATGTTGAGGAATTCAAAATCTTTCAGAAGGTATTGAAGGAAGGTGTTGAACAAGACGTTTTCGATGTAGATAACATAGAGTTAACCTCTGCATTAATTCATTACTGCCTAAAAGGAATTGAAGTTCCTTATATCAGGGGTTACATAGGTGCTGATTTGGATTCGGAAACACTAAATGATAATGTGGCCAACATTGTTTTTGGTGCATTACATAAAAAAGATATTCATAATAATAAAGATTAAAAGAAACGATATGGGATTATTAAAAGGAAAAACGGCACTTATTACAGGTGCTGCGCGTGGAATAGGTAAGGCAATTGCTCTTAAATTTGCATCAGAAGGTGCAAATATTGCTTTTACAGATTTAAAAATAGATGAATTAGCAAAAAGTACAGAGAAAGAGATTACTGCTTTAGGGGTGCGTTGCAAAGGTTATGCTTCAAATGCTGCTAATTTTAATGAAACAGCAGAAGTCGTAAAAGCTATTCATGAAGATTTTGGTAGCATTGATATCTTAGTTAACAATGCTGGAATTACTAAAGATGGTTTAATGATGCGCATGAGTGAAGAGCAATGGGATGCAGTTATAAATGTAAATCTGAAATCTGCATTTAATTTTATTCATGCTTGTACTCCTATTATGATGCGTCAAAGAGGTGGTAGTATTATCAATATGGCATCAGTAGTTGGTGTGTCAGGTAATGCAGGACAAGCTAACTATTCTGCGTCTAAAGCAGGTATGATTGGTTTAGCTAAGTCAATAGGCAAAGAGTTAGGTTCTAGGGGAGTACGTGCTAATGCGATAGCTCCAGGCTTTATTATGACTGAAATGACTGATGTGCTGTCTGAGGATGTTAAAAAAGAGTGGGCAAAACAAATCCCATTACGCCGTGGAGGAACTCCAGAGGATGTTGCTAATGTGGCTACATTCTTGGCTTCAGACTTGTCGTCTTATGTAACTGGTCAGGTAATTAGTTGCTGTGGTGGAATGAATATGTAAGGAGGTATATAAATAGATGTTAGATGTAGTTTACGAAGATAATCATCTCATTATAATTAATAAGTCGTCATCAGATATTGTTCAAGGTGATAAAACAGGAGATCAGCCGCTTTCAGAAAGAGTGGCCGAATATTTGCGTGTAAAATATAATAAGCCAGGTGATGCTTTCGTTGGTGTTACTCATCGTTTAGATAGGCCCGTTAGTGGTTTGGTTGTATTTGCAAAGACTAGCAAGGCACTTGGACGAATGAATAAGCTTTTTAGAGAAGATAAAGTAAAGAAGACTTATGAAGCTATAGTGAAAAATGCACCCCCCAATATAAAAGGGGAGTTAATGCATTACTTGGTTCGTAACAAACGAAAAAATAAGAGCTATTCTTACGATGAACCTCGCAAAAACTCTAAAAAAGGTATTTTGAATTATACCTTAAAAGGAGAGTCCAAGAGTTTTCTATTATTAGAGATTGATTTAAAAACAGGTCGTCATCACCAAATACGAAGTCAACTCAGTAAAATAGGATGTCCTATTAAAGGAGACTTAAAATATGGTTTTCCTAGGTCAAATCCCGGTGGAGGAATTTCACTACATGCTAGAAGAATTAGTTTTATTCATCCCGTATCAGATAAAAAAATAGATGTAGTGGCTCCTTACCCCGATGGAGACTTATGGTATGAGTTTGTTCGGTGATGTAAGATGGAAAACAAAAGAAGATGTGAAACAGTAGAATCACATCTTCTTTTGTTTTAAGTGCAGACCTATATATAGAAAACTCTTTTTCTAAATATAGGTTTTATTAAGACCATTATTTGTAGCAAAGAGTTGAAATATTGTATTTTTGTAATTCTTGCGCAAAACAAGAGAATATATGACTAGGGCAGATGATGAACATGACCTAGTCATAAGGTAGAGATGACCTAGTCATACCAACGATATCACTAGGTTCTATTTTATGAGAAAATAACGTATGAAAAATAAGCTATTAATATTTATTCTAACTCTTACATTTATTAGTTGTGGGTTAGGTAACAAATCAAAAAGTGATATGACAAATCAAAAAGATCAACAGGTTAAAATTGAAACTACTTTAGGTGATATTGTGGTTAAATTATATAATGACACTCCAGCTCATAGGGATAACTTCATAAAGTTAGTGAAAGATGAAACTTATCATGGAACACTTTTTCACAGAGTGATAAAGAATTTCATGATTCAAGCAGGAGATCCTGAATCTAAAAATGCACCAAAAGATAAGATGTTAGGGGCTGGTGATGTGGGTTATACTCTCCCTGCTGAGTTTATATATCCTAAGTACTTTCATAAGAAAGGGGCTCTTTCTGCTGCACGTCAAGCAGATCAAGTAAATCCTGAAAAGGAGTCATCAGGTTGTCAGTTTTATATTGTTACAGGTGAGGTCTATAATGACTCCACATTGAATGATATGCAACAACAAATGAATAGCAACAAATTGAATATTATTTTTAATAAGTTGGCTCAACAAAACCTTCAAAAGATTTATGCTCTACAAATGGAGAAAAATCATGATGGTTTAATGGATTTGCAAAATGAGTTAATTGCCCAAGCTGAGGCTATGGCTAATGAACAACCAGATTTTGAATTCACTCCAGAGCAAAAAGAGGCGTATACAACAGTTGGGGGAACACCGCACTTAGATAATGAATACACTGTATTTGGAGAAGTTGTATCTGGTTTAGATGTTGTTGATAAAATACAAGAGCAAAAAACCAATAGTAGCGATAGACCAGAGGAAGATATTAAAATTGTAAAAGTGACTCTTTTAAATTAATATGTTAAACATTAATCGGTATAGATTATCAAATGGATTAAGAGTGGTTCACTGCCCCGATGCTAATACCAAAATGGTAGCATTAAATATGCTTTATGATGTCGGGGCGCGTGATGAAGACCCCGATCATACGGGGTTTGCACACTTATTTGAACATTTGATGTTTAGTGGTTCAGTTCACATACCTGAGTTCGATACTCCATTACAATTGGCTGGGGGGGAAAACAATGCATGGACCAATAGTGATATTACTAATTATTACTTAACTCTACCAAGACAAAATGTAGAGACTGGTTTTTGGTTGGAGTCTGATCGTATGTTAGGATTGAACTTCAATTCTAAAAGTCTAGATGTTCAGCGGGGTGTTGTTATGGAGGAATTTAAACAACGTTGTCTTAATCAACCTTATGGAGATGTTAGCCATATAATACGAGAGCTAGTTTACAAAGTGCACCCTTACAGATGGCCTACTATTGGTAAGAAGTTAGAGCATATTGCTCGGGCTACTTTAGAAGAAGTTGAAGACTTTTTTTATCGGTTTTATGCACCCAATAATGCCATATTATCGGTTACTGGTAATATCTCTTTTAAGGAAGTAGTGGCTTTGTCTGAAAAATGGTTTGCTGATATTCCCAGTAGAGATGTTCCAAAACGCAAACTTCCTAAAGAGCCTCTTCAAAATGAGGAGCGTCGTCAAGAGGTTGTTCGTGATGTTCCTGTTGATGCCTTGTTTTTAGTTTATCCTATGTGTGAGCTAAATCACCCTGACTATGAGGTTTATGATTTGCTTTCTGATGTATTAGCTAATGGTACCTCAAGTCGATTAAAACAGCATTTAACTCAAGATGAAAAAATATTTTCATCGATTGATGCCTATATTTCTGGTACAAGAGATGCGGGTATGTTTCAGTTTGTAGGACAGTTATCTGAGGGGGTTTCTATTGAAGAGGGAGAGCAAGCGATTCAAAGTGAGTTAGATATTCTTAAAAACGAACCAATATCTAATGAAGAAATGGAAAAGGTTAAAAATAAGTATGAGTCTAATCAAGTTTTTAGATTTATAGACTATTTAAATTTAGCAAATGATTTAGCTTGGTATGAGTTGAATGGCAATGCTGAAGAATTGGAACAGTGTGTTCAAAAATATCGTGCTGTTACACCCGAACAAAGCAAGCGAATAGCTCAGGATCTATTTGTAGACTCCAAAAAATCAGTTTTATATTACCGAAAAAAATAAAGCAGAGATATTCTCTGCTTTATCATTTCTTAATGGAAATAAAATTACTATTTTGATTGTTGTATTTATAATGGAATTAATTTAATACTTCTATTAAGTATGCGGAAGTGGATAAAACGAATTATAGTAATTTTCTTTGTCATACCAATCTTGCTTTTTGGCGTATTGGTAATGGCACTGTACATTCCGTCTTTACAGAACTACCTTAAACGAGAAGTTACCACCATAGCATCTGATGCTATAGGTATGGATATTGAGCTGGGAAGGATCGATTTACGTTATCCTTTTAATCTTTTACTGAGTGATTTAGTTGTAAAAGAAAAGGCCGATTCTTTGTTTTCAATGAAGAGTTTAAATCTTCAAGTGAAAATATTACCTTTATTAAGAGGTAGAATAGACCTAAATGAGTTAACCCTTCGAAATATTTCAATTAATACACAACAAAAGATTGAGGGGGTAAGCATATTAGGTGAACTGGATTATCTTTTTGTTAAGAGTCATGGTGTAGATCTTAAAAATGAAAAGGCTGTAGTCAATGTGTTGCACATTAAAGATACTGATCTTAAAGTTTGCATGGTAGACACTGTTTCATCGGTTCCTGATAGTACAGCTTCAAATCCTATTTTTTGGAAAGCTATTCTTAAAAAATGTCAGTTGGAAAATGTGAATGTGGAGTTTTCCATGCCTACAGATAGTATGCATATCATTGCTTCAGTAGGAGATTTTCAATTAGATGATGTATCAGTAGATTTAGGCCGACAAATTTATGCACTTAATCGGTTAGATTTAGTAGAAACTTCTTTAAGATATCAACAAGGATCAATTAATCAAACTGATACTTTAGACTTTTCAAATTTATTTTTCAATGAGATTCATATTGGTTTAGACTCTATTTATAGCCAAGGAAAAGAGTTTTATGGTGTAATACGAGATATTTCTATGCGAGAGCAGTCAGGATTACATATTGCTTCTACACAGGGACGATTCCAATCGGACTCTATCTCAATATCTGTTCCTAACTTATTGATTAAAACTGATTATTCAAACTTAAATTTACGTTTCTCTTCATTATGGGAGTTTTTAGATAACCCAAAAGAAGGAGTCTTTGAAGCTGAACTAAGAGCTTCTTTAGCACCTGAAGATCTATTTATTATAGTTCCCAGTTTTCCTGAAAAGTTTCAAAAAGATTTTCCGCAAAGTAGTTTGAACTTGAATTTTAGTTTAGGTGGAAATTTAAGTTCAATGCAGATTAATCCTTTGCGTATTTCATGGCCTGGTGCAGTAGCTGTTAATGGTAAAGGAAAGCTTTTAAATTTGTTAGATGAAAACAGACGTACTGGAGATATAGATCTTAAAACTCAAATAGAAGATCTAAATTTTATAACCTCTTTATTTGATGAGGCTAATGATTCTATCCCATCTTTATTTATTCCACACGACATTTCTTTATTGACTGAGTGGCGAATGAGAGGAGTAGAACATGCAGTCAATCTTGCTCTACAAGAGGGTAATGGTGATATTAAGTTAAAGGGTCAATTGAATCAGCAAACTGAAAATTATGAGGCTTTATTGTCTGTAGATTCTCTTCAACTCCAGCATTTTTTGCCTCAAGACTCATTAGGTTTGTTTTCGGCCACGGTAGAATTGAAAGGAAAAGGACTTGATTTACAGTCTAAAAAAGCTGTTGGGGGATTAAACTTAGTGGTAGATCAGTTGGTTTTTGGTAGTCATCAATTAGCTAAAATTAATGTAGATGCAACATGGAATGAGGCTTTATTAAAACTTCAATTAAGAGGGAGTAATGATTTATTGTCATTAAATGCTGATGGGCAATACAACTTAGCATCTACTATTCCAATAGCTGAGTTAAATTTCACTATTGATGAAGTGAATTTGATGAAATTGGGGTTGATTGATAAAGAGATGGAAAAACCGTTTGTTTTATCTGGAGGAGTAAAATTAACCGAGAATCTTATTGAAGTCTTAATAGAGTCTGGTGACTTTTCTTTTGATTTTAATACCCCTTATTCTGTTTTAGGATTGACTAAGCAGCTTAGTTTGTTTACAGATGAATTAAGTGATCAATTAGCTGATAATTATAGAATTAACCCAGATAGATTAAGAGCATTTTATCCTCTTGCTAATTTGAAAATAAAATCTAAAACGAATAACTCTATTGCGGATTTTCTACAAACAAAGAAAATCTATTATAAAGATATTAATTTCGAGTTTTCATTAGATACACTAACAGGAATACAAGGAGTTGGGGGGATTGAGCAAATAGCTATTAACGCTAATAAAATAGACTCATTTATATTATCTGTTAATCAGATAGAAGATAGGATTAAGTTTAAGACTGGATTAATAAATAAAAAAACTAAGCCAGGATTTCAGTCTTATTTGCTCGGTGAAATAGGCGAGAAAAAAAATGAAGCTAAGTTATACTATGAGAATGCATCGGGAGAAAGAGGATTGGATTTTGGTATTCATATTGCTCCATTAGACTCGGGCTTTAATTTTCATTTGATTCCAGAAAACCCTGTTATAGCATTTAAGAATTTTAATTATACTAACAATACGGCATATATACATCCCAATTGGAAGTTGTCCTCTATGATTGATTTATATGATAAAGAGGGTATAGGTTTTCAATTGCATTCAGTAGTTGTAGATAGTACACAACAACAGAGTTTGAATTTTGAAGTTCAACACATAGAATTAGCCGAAATTGCACGAGTTGTACCCTTTTTACCCCAAATATCGGGTTTGTTCTCTATAGAAGCGCATACATTTGAAGTGGATAATTCGACTCTTATTTCTGCAGAAGTAGCTATTGACGAGCTTAATTATGAGAATAAACGAGTGGGTGATTTAGCTTGGGGATTAACGTGGATGCCCGATGAAGTAGGAAATCATTATTTAGACAGTTATTTACATCATGATGAGGAAGAGGTATTAATAGCTGATGGACGGTTGAACTTGGTTGGTAGCAATGAAACATTAGACTTTAGAACACAATTTCAACATTTTCCAATGTTAATGTTGAATGCATTTGTTCCTGATGGGCTATTGACTTTTCAAGGGGATATAGATGGTGAATTGTTTGTCACTGGTAATATTAATGAGCCTAAGGTGAATGGTAATGTAATTTTGGATAGTGTTTCTGTCTTCTCAGATCAATGGGGAGTTCAACTTCATTTTGATAATAGGCCTTTAGCGGTTACCAACAATCAATTGAAGTTTGACAAATTTTCAATCTATACTACAGAAAAGAATCCATTTACTATTGACGGAAACTTAGATTTTGTAGATGTATCCAGTCCTAAATTGGATGTCCACTTAAAAGCAAATGATTATGTCTTGTTAGATGCTAAACGTACTAAAGAAAGTTTAGCTTATGGTAAAGTAATTGTGGATGTAAATACTACTGTAAAAGGACCTTTGGATGCCTTGGTTCTTCGCGGAGGGATGAGCTTAAATGGAAAAACGGATGTTAGTTATGTCTTAAAAGATTCTCCTTTGACTGTTCAAGATCGTCTAGGTGATTTAGTTACTTTTACATCATTTAGTGATACTCTTCATGTAGAGCAAGAAGATTCTGTGTTCCGGACGTTGGGAGGAATGGATTTATTATTGTCTGTAAATATTGATCCTGCCGTTCGATTAAAAGTAGACTTAAGCGAGGATAGAAGTAGTCGCGTAAGTCTAGAAGGTGGAGGTAATTTGATACTTCAATATACTCCACAAGGAGATTTAGCTTTATCTGGAAGATACACTTTAACTGGTGGATTAATTCGTTACTCTTTGCCTGTTATTCCGCTCAAAGATTTTAATATAACAGAAGGTAGTTATGTGGAGTGGACAGGAGATGTAACTAATCCTAAGTTAGATATCAAGGCCACGGAGCGTTTGCGAGCTGCTGTTGCTGATGAAAACAATCAATCTCGCAGGGTGAATTTTGATTTATCTGTTCTGATTAAAAATAGAGTAAATAACTTAGACTTAAAGTTTGATATAGAAGCTCCAGAAGATAGTGAGGTGCAAAAACAATTATTAGCAATGAGCGAAGACGAGCGAATAAAGCAGGCTGTTGTGATGATGGCTACGGGTCGTTTTATGGCATCGGATGGGGGTTCAACAGGTAGTGGTCTAGATATGGGAACGGCACTAAACAGTGTGTTGCAAAGTCAGATAAATGCAATTGCTGGAAAAATGGATAATGTCAGTTTTAGTGTAGGTGTAGATGAATACGATGAAACCTCTACAGGAGGCAGACATACAGATTATAGTTTTAGTTATTCTCAACGCTTTTTTAATAATAGAGTTCAAATAGTAATTGGGGGTAAAGTGTCTACAGGTGAGAATGTGACTAATGATATGGAATCGTTTATTGATAATATTTCGGTAGAGTATCGGTTAGATAATACAGGTACTCGTTATGTGCGATTATTCCATAATAAAAATTACGATAATATTTTGGAAGGAGAGGTTATAGAAACAGGTGTGGGATTAATTTTGAGACGAAAAGTGGACCGTTTAAGTGAACTTTTTATTTTCAAGAGGAAAAAGAAAGAAAGTCATGAAGATAAACTTTGATATGCAAATAAAAAAGAATCCTAACCATAAGCCTTTTTTGATACTGTTTTATATTTTAATTGGGCTGATTACAGGATGCTCTACTACAAAGCATTTACCTAATGGCGAAGTCTTATATACAGGTCAGCGAAAAACAATCATACATAATCCATCGCAAACCCCTGTGGGCGAAATAGCGATAGAAGAAATAGAGGGTGCAATAAATAGAAAACCAAATAACTCGTTTTTAGGTAGTGTTCAGCATCGTTTTCCTTTTCCTTTAGGATTATGGTTTTATTCTGGATTTCAAAAATATAACAAAGGATTTGGTAAATGGATTTTTAATACTTTTGCAGCAAATCCTGTTTTAATATCTACTGTAAACCCTGAGATAAGAACAAAAATAGCCTCTAACTTATTAAATGATTATGGTTATTTTAACGGTAGTGCAAGTTATAAAGTAGAGCCTAGTAGCAAAGATAGTCTAAAAGCAAAAGTTCAATATACTATCAATATGGGCGAACCTTATTTTATTGATACAGTTTATTACGCCAAGTTTAACAAAGAGACCTTAAATATATTAGAGCGAGGAAGGAGAAGAACTTTAATAAAAAAAGGACAACAGTTTAATGTTGTTGATCTAGATAGTGAACGCAATAGAATTAGTGGGTTGTTAAGAAATTTAGGCTATTATTACTTTAGACCCAGTTATTTAACCTATCAGGCAGATACGACTCAAGTAAAGGATACGGTGAGTTTGAAGTTACTGCCTGTTGTTGGTTTACCAAAAGAAGCTCAGCGAAAATATTTTAGAGGGAGCACAACTGTTCATTTATATGGAAAAAAGGGAGAGGAGCCTAATCAGTCGTTGCAATATAAAGACTTATCTATACGTTATTATGAGAAATTGGGACTTCGACCCAAAATGTTATATCGATGGGTGAATTCTTATCAGTTCTCTTCTTTACGTGGAGCAAAAAGACCTGAATGGTCAAATTTATATAGTCAATACCGGCATCAGCGAACTCAAGAGCGATTAAATGAATTGGGCCTCTTTAAGTATGTAGAGTTTCGCTACACTCCTCAAGATAGTATTCTGAATTCTGATACGTTGGATTTGGCAATATTAGCTTCATTTGATAAAATGTTAAATGCAGAATTAGAACTAAATTTGGCTACTAAAAGTAATGATCAAATGGGGCCAGGTGCTGTTTTTTCGGTTTCAAGAAGAAATGTATTTAAGGGAGCAGAAACTTGGGGTGTTAAGTTGAGAGGGTCTTATGAATGGCAAACAGGTAAAAAAACGGATAAAAGTTCTTTGTTAAATAGTTATGAGATAGGTATTTCTACTTCTTTGTCTTTTCCTCGTTTACTATTTCCTACTTTGCGGAAGAATGAATATGATTTTCCAACTACTACAACACTTAAGCTATATGTCGATCAATTAAACAGGGCTAAGTTTTATAAAATACTCTCTTTTGGAGGAAGTACCTCCTATGATTGGCAGCCTAAATTAACAGTAAGGCATCAGTTCACACCTTTGGATTTGACTTTTAACTTGTTGCAACATAAAACGGCTCGATTTGATTCTATTATGGATGATAATAAAATGTTAGCTATTAGTATGCAAGATCAGTTTATTCCTAAAATGGAATACTCTTTTACTTACGATAATGCACCTATTAAAGGACGAATTAGAACCAACCACATTTGGTGGCAAACAACCCTAGGGTCTTCAGGAAATGTTTTGTCTTTGTTTTATAAAGGGTTTGGTAAAAGTATGGGAGAAAAGAACAAACAATTTTTAGGAGCTCCTTTTGCTCAGTTTTTAAAGCTAAATACAGAATTAAGATATACTTGGAACTTTGCACCCAATCAGGCTATAGCTACCCGTTTTACAGGAGGAATTATTGGAGGATATGGTAATTCAAAGATAGCTCCTTATACGGAACAGTTTTATATTGGAGGTGCGAATAGTATTAGGGCCTTTACGGTCCGTAGCATTGGGCCAGGAAGTTATCATCCAGGGAAAAGAAGTCGCTATACATTTATTGACCAAACGGGAGATATTCGTTTAGAAGCAAATATAGAATATNGATTCCCAGTATTGGGTAATTTACGAGGAGCTNTTTTTATGGATATAGGTAATGTGTGGTTGCTTAAAAATGATGAGGATAGACCAGGAGCTCAATTTAAATTGAAGAAAGTACCTGAGCAGTTAGCCTTAGGGACAGGATTAGGCTTAAGGTATGATTTAGATTTCTTAGTTATCCGTTTTGATTGTGGGGTTGCTTTGCATAATCCTTACAAAACAGATAAACGAGGTTATTACAATATTGAGCGATTTAGTGATAGTTTAGGATTTCACTTTGCGATAGGATATCCCTTTTGATTAGTCTCTATTGTTTTTTGGTTAAAATAAACCTATTTCATATCATTTGTTTTTATATCTTTGTGTGAATTTATTAACACTATAACACATTAAAACACATTATAATGAAACCAACATTATTTGTATTAGCTGCTGGTATGGGAAGCAGATACGGAGGTTTAAAACAGTTAGATGGGCTAGGTCCTAATGGAGAGACAATTATGGACTATTCTATTTACGATGCTATTCGTGCTGGATTTGGAAAAGTAGTATTTGTAATTCGTAAGGATTTTGAGGACGATTTTAGAGATATCGTTTTAGAGAAATATAAAAACCATATTCCTACCGAGTTAGTCTTTCAAAATATAGACGATTTACCCGAAGGTTTCTCTTGTCCAAAAGATCGTGTTAAACCATGGGGTACAAATCATGCTGTTCTTATGGGGAAACCAGTAATTAATGAACCATTTGCAGTTATTAATGCAGATGATTTTTATGGTCGTGATAGTTTTGAAGTTTTGGCCAAAGAACTAAAACAAATGGATGGCGATAAAAACGAATATTGCATGGTTGGATATCGTGTGGGAAATACATTGTCGGATAGTGGATCTGTTGCCCGTGGGATTTGTGAAACAAATAAGGAGGGCTATTTGACAACTGTAGTTGAACGTACAGCTATTGAGAGAATTGATGGTAAAGTTCAATTTAAGGATGAAAATGGAAAAATGGTAGCCATTGATGATAATACCCCTGTGTCTATGAATATGTGGGGATTTACACCTGATTATTTTGGTCACTCTGAAGATTACTTTATTGGATTTTTGAAGACTGATATAGATAATCCTAAAGCTGAGTTCTTTATTCCTATTGTTGTTAACGAGTTAATTCAAAAAGAAATAGCTAAAGTAAAAGTATTAGATACTGTGAGCAAATGGTTTGGGGTAACTTATGCAGACGATAGACAAGGTGTTGTGGATAAAATTCAAGCACTTATTGATGCGGGTGAGTATCCTGAAAAGCTATTTTAAGAAAACTAAAGTCTAAATATAAAAAGAGAAATCTCAAATTTACGGGGTTTCTCTTTTTTTATTTAGAAAGATTACACAATATTTAAATACTAGAAACGTAAAAGATATTATCATGTTATATTATATTAATATCTTTGTTCACTATATGAATGGTGTGGTTATTTCATTAATTTAGATAAAAAGTAAAAGAGTGATATCAGTTGAAAAGTTAAAAGTAGAGTTCAATGCTGAAGCCTTGTTTAGTGATGTGTCTTATGTGGTAAATGAAAAAGATAAAATTGCACTAGTAGGAAGTAACGGAGCTGGAAAATCTACCATGTTGAAGATTATAGCAGGGATTCAAAAACCAACCAGTGGAAGAGTTTCAGTGCCAAAAGATACCACGATTGGCTATTTACCTCAGGTCATGAAGTTGGCTGATGAGAGAACTGTGATGGAAGAAGTGAAATTGGCTTTTAGTACTTTATTTGAATTAAAAGACTCTTTAGAACGGATGGGCTTGGAAATGGCCGATCGGACAGATTATGAGAGCGATAGTTATCATCAGCTGATTGAGCGCTTTTCTTTAGCTAATGAGCAGTTCTTAATGATAGGTGGAACAAACTATCAGGGAGAAATAGAAAAAACACTCTTAGGGTTAGGGTTTGAGCGGTCAGACTTTGATAGACCTACTAAAGAGTTTAGTGGAGGTTGGCGTATGCGCATTGAGTTGGCTAAAATACTCCTTCAGCGTCCTGATGTGCTTTTATTAGATGAGCCTACGAATCACTTGGATATTGAAAGTATAGAATGGTTAGAGAACTTTTTAACTACACAAGCTAATGCTGTTATTTTGGTAAGTCATGATAGAGCGTTTATTAACAGAGTAACAGAACGAACAATAGAGATTTCTTGTGGCCAAATCTATGATTATAGAGTTAAATACGATGAGTTTATTAAGTTGAGAAAAGAGCGAAGAGAGCAACAACTTCGTGCCTATGAAAATCAGCAGAAACAGATACAAGAAACTGAAGCTTTTATTGATCGTTTTAGATACCAAGCGTCTAAGGCAATACAGGTGCAGAGTCGTATAAAACAACTAGAGAAGATTGATCGGATTGAAATAGATGAAATGGATACGGCAACTTTGCGCTTAAAATTTCCCCCTGCCAGTAGGAGTGGTGATTTTCCTTTAATTTGTGAGGATGTAAAAAAAACATATGGTAATCACTTAATTTTTAAAGGTGTGAATTTTACTATAAATCGTGGGGATAAAGTTGCATTTGTAGGCAAAAATGGAGCAGGGAAATCTACTTTAATAAAGTGTATTATGAATGAGATTACTTTTGAAGGGAATTTGAAGGTGGGTCATAATGTTGAGTTTGGTTATTTTGCACAAAATCAAGCCCAGTTGTTGGATGAGAATTGCACTGTTTTTGATACGATAGATAGAGTGGCTGTTGGTGATGTAAGACTAAGAATACGTGATATTTTAGGTGCTTTTATGTTTGGGGGAGAAGCCTCGGATAAAAAAGTACAGGTTCTTTCTGGAGGAGAAAGAAGTCGATTAGCAATGATAAAGCTATTATTAGAACCTGTTAATTTCCTTATACTAGATGAGCCCACGAACCACCTAGATATGCGTTCAAAAGATGTATTGAAAGAAGCTATTAATGATTTTGAAGGAACAGTGATTATAGTTAGTCACGATAGGGACTTTCTGGATGGATTAGTCACTAAAGTATATGAGTTTGGTAATCAAAAAGTAGTTGAACATCTTGGGGGTATTTATGAGTTTTTAGATAAAAAACGAATTGATAATCTTAACGAACTGCAACGAGTTGAAGAACAAAAAGATACCAAATCTGTTAATGATGAAGAGTTTGTATCGCAGACAAAACTAGATTATGAAGCTCAAAAGAAACACAACAGAAAGGTTCGAAGTTTAGAACGTGATGTGGAAAAGTTGGAGGAGGAGATGGAGTTGCTGAGTAAAAAAATAGTGGAGTTGGAGAGAAAAATGGCTTCACCAGAAGGAGCTTCGGATGTCACTTTATTTGTAGAGTATGATAAGTTGAAACAAGTTTATCAACAGAAGGAAAAAGAGTGGGAACTTGTTTTTATTGAATTGTCCGAATTGAAAGAATTATAGAGATTTAGAAAAATAGAATATGAAAATTAAAAATTATTTACCCGTGATCGCTTTTGGATTAATGTCAGCAGGAGCAATGTCACAAGACACAAAGTATACTTCCGGTATACATATGGAAAACTTAGATACTTCTGTATTGCCTGGAACAAGTTTTTATCAATATGCTTGTGGAGGATGGATGAAAAACAATCCGTTAACAGATGAGTATTCTCGTTTTGGTTCTTTTGATCTGTTAGCTGAGAATAATAGAGAACAGCTACATACATTAATAACTGAGTTAGCAAAAGAATCAAATAAAACAGGTTCTATAGCACAAAAGATTGGGGATTTATACAACTTGGCAATGAATGAGGCTAAACTCAATGCTGAAGGTGTACAACCAATAAAAAAAGAGTTGAAAAAGCTATCTCAAATTAATGATAAGAAACAGATTTACACTGTTTTAGCAGAGATGCAAAAGATAGGTATCTACCCTTATTTTTACTTGTTTGTTAGTGCTGATGATATGAATAGCACGATGAATATAGTTCAGACCTATCAAGGAGGTCTGGGAATGGGTGAACGAGATTTTTATATTGAAGATGAGGAGTCGATAAAAACTATTCGATCGAAATATAAGGAACATGTTAAAAAAATGTTTTTGTTGGCTGAATTTAGTGAGGATAGCGCAAATAAGTCAGCAGAAGCTGTAATGGATATTGAAACTCAATTAGCTCAAGCTTCTCGTTCACGAGTAAGTTTAAGAGACCCACATGCGAATTATAACAAATTCAGCTTAGAGGTTCTTAAAGAGGATTTCTCAACATTTGAGTGGGATGACTTTTTGAAAGGAGTAGGATTATCGTCAACGCAGGAGATTATTGTTGGGCAGCCTGAAACGTTAAAGAAAGCTTTTCAACTTATGGACGAAAAACCATTAGAAGATCAGATTGCTTACTTACAATGGAATTTGATAAACTCTGCAGCTTCGTATCTAAGTGATGATTTTGTCAATCAGAATTTTGATTTTTATGGTAAAACAATGTCTGGTACGCAAGAGTTACAACCTCGCTGGAAGCGCGCAGTTTCTTCTGTTAATGGGGCTTTAGGCGAAGCTGTAGGACAAATGTATGTAGAGAAGCATTTTCCACAAGCTGCAAAAAATAGGATGTTAGAACTTGTTGGGAACTTGCAGACAGCTTTGGGTGAGCGTATTCAAGAGTTAGAGTGGATGAGTGAGGTGACTAAAGAAAAGGCGTTAGAAAAATTGGCAACTTTTCATGTTAAAATAGGCTACCCTGATAAGTGGAAAGATTATTCATCTTTAGCCATTAAAAATGATAATTATTGGGAAAATATAAAAAGAGCTAACCAATGGGAGCATGCAGAAATGATTGCCAAAGCTGATAATCCTGTTGATCCTGATGAGTGGTTTATGAATCCACAAACGGTGAACGCATATTATAATCCAACAACTAATGAAATTTGTTTTCCTGCAGGGATATTACAGTATCCATTCTTTGATATGAATGCCGATGATGCATTTAATTATGGAGCGATAGGAGTGGTTATTGGTCATGAAATGACTCATGGATTTGATGATCAAGGACGCCAGTATGACAAAGAGGGTAACTTGAAAGATTGGTGGACTGAAGAGGATGCTGTGAATTTTACAAAAAGAGCACAGGTAATGATAGACTTTTTTAATGCGATAGAAGTTGCCCCTGGTGTTCATGCTAATGGTGAATTTACATTAGGAGAAAATATAGCCGATCATGGTGGATTGCAGGTGTCTTATCAAGCATTAAAAAATGCAACAAAAGATAATCCATTAAAAGATAAAGATGGCTTTACACCAGAGCAACGTTTTTTTCTAGCCTATGGCAATGTTTGGGCTGGTAACATTCGATCAGAAGAGATACTTCGCTTAACTAAGATTGATCCTCATTCATTAGGACAATGGAGAGTAGATGGTGCTCTACCTCATATAGATGCGTGGTATAAGGCTTTTAATATTACTGAAAAAGACCCCATGTTTATAGCACCTAAAGATCGAGTTTCTATTTGGTGAAATTATTTCTTATGTGAATAATATAAAAAGTGTTAGTCTCTTTTGGGACTAACACTTTTTTCTTTAGATTTGAATGTTATTATATGGGCAAAAATAAAACAATATTTTGTAACTTTGCTCATAATCACTTAATATGCAATTAAATGTCTGAATTGAAGAAAATTAAAACAGCGTTAGTATCTGTTTATCATAAAGAGGGACTTGAAGAAATTATAAATAAGCTTCATACTGAGGGAGTTGAGTTTTTATCTACTGGTGGAACTCGTCAATTTATTGAGTCTTTAGATATTCCTTGTCGTGCAGTTGAAGATTTGACATCTTATCCTTCAATATTAGGAGGAAGAGTAAAAACATTACATCCAAAAGTTTTTGGAGGTATCCTTTGTCGTAGAGAGGAAGAACAAGATCTACAGCAAATAGAAAAATATGATATTCCTGAAATCGATTTGGTAATTGTAGATCTTTATCCTTTTGAGGCAACTGTTGCCTCAAAAGCAGAAGAAGCAGATATTATTGAGAAAATTGATATAGGTGGTATTTCTTTAATTCGTGCTGCTGCTAAAAACTATAAGGATGTTGTTATAGTAGCTTCTCAAAGTCAATATCAACCATTCTTAGATATGTTAATGGAGAATGGAGCAAGTACATCTTTAGAAGAGCGTCGCTGGATGGCTAAGGAGGCTTTTTCAGTATCTTCTCATTATGATTCAGCAATTTTTAATTATTTTGACGATAACCAAGGAACTGCTTTTCGTTGTGCATATGAAGATCAAAAGTCTTTACGTTATGGAGAGAATCCTCATCAAAAAGGTTTTTTCTATGGTAAACTAGAGGAAATGTTTGATCAGATTCACGGTAAAGAGATATCCTATAATAATCTATTGGATATTAATGCAGCTGTTGATTTAATAGATGAGTTTGATGAGCTAACTTTTGCAATCTTAAAGCACAACAATGCTTGTGGCTTGGCTTCTCGTTCTACTTTATTAGAGGCTTGGAAAGATGCTTTAGCTGGTGATCCTGTTTCAGCTTTTGGTGGGGTGTTGATAACTAATGGTGTTGTTGATAAGAAAACTGCTGAGGCTATTAATGAAATTTTCTTTGAAGTTATTATAGCACCCGATTACGATGTAGATGCGCTTGAGGTTTTAGGACAAAAGAAGAATAGAATTATTTTAGTTCGAAAAGAAACTAATCTACCCGTAAGACAATTCCGCTCGTTACTTAATGGGGTATTAGTTCAAGAAAAAGACTTGAAAGTTGAAACGACTGATGATTTAACCGTAGTAACAGATAAAGAACCAACTCAACAAGAGGTTGAAGATTTATTGTTTGCAAATAAAATAGTGAAGAATAGTAAATCAAATGCTATTGTATTGGCAAAAAATGGTCAATTATTAGCAAGTGGGGTTGGACAAACTTCGCGTGTTGATGCATTGAAACAAGCTATAGAGAAAGCACAATCATTTGATTTTGACTTAGAGGGGGCAGTAATGGCATCTGATGCATTCTTCCCTTTTCCTGACTGTGTTGAAATTGCACATAAAGTAGGTGTGACTGCAGTAATTCAGCCAGGAGGATCTATTAGAGATGATTTATCTTTTGAATATTGTAATAAGAATGGGTTGTCTATGGTAACAACAGGAATAAGACATTTTAAACATTAAAATTAAGAATATACATTAGATAGAATCTAATGAAAAATAAACCGATAATATGGGATTCTTTTCTTTTACACAAGAAATAGCAATGGATTTAGGAACTGCAAACACCCTTATTTTGAATAATGGTAAAATTGTAGTAGAAGAACCTTCCGTTGTAGCTTTAGATCGCCGAACAGATAAGATGATAGCTGTAGGTGAGAAAGCAAAAATGATGCATGAAAAAACTCATGATAATATACGCACGATTCGCCCTTTACGTGATGGGGTGATAGCCGACTTCTATGCTTGTGAACAAATGTTAAGGGGTATGATAAAAATGGTGAATAATCGCCGACGTTTATTTACACCTTCCTTACGCATGGTAATTGGTGTACCATCTGGTAGTACTGAAGTGGAACTTCGTGCTGTGCGAGATTCTGCTGAGCATGCAGGAGGACGTGATGTTTATTTATTATTTGAACCAATGGCAGCTGCGTTAGGTATTGGTATCGATGTGGAAATACCGGAGGGTAACATGATTGTTGATATAGGTGGTGGTTCTACTGAAATTGCTGTTATATCTTTAGGCGGTATTGTGTCAAACAACTCTATTCGTATTGCAGGCGATGATTTTACAACAGATATACAGGAATATATGAATCGTCAACATAATGTGAAGGTGAGTGAGCGTATGGCAGAACGTATAAAAATAAGTGTTGGTGCTGCGCTAACTGATCTAGGAGAAGATGCTCCTGAAGATTATATTGTTCACGGACCGAATAGAATAACAGCTTTGCCTATGGAGGTTCCTGTGTGCTATCAAGAGATCGCTCATTGTTTAGAAAAGTCTATTTCTAAGATTGAAACTGCTATATTGAGTGCTTTAGAAAACACACCACCAGAACTTTATGCTGATATTGTACATAATGGAATCTACCTTGCTGGTGGAGGTGCATTACTTAGAGGACTCGACCGTCGCTTGATGGATAAAATTAATATTCCATTTCATATTGCTGAAGACCCATTACAATCTGTAGCTAAAGGTTTGGGTATAGCTTTAATTAATGTAGATAAATTTTCATTTTTAATGCGATAAAATTTAAGCCATAAGTAAATTTATGATTGGCATGTGTGGATTATATTATGCGTAACTTACTTGACTTTTTAATTAAGTACAATTACTGGTTCCTCTTTATATTATTAGAGGTAGCCAGTTTTGTTTTATTGTTTAAATATAATAATTATCAACACAGTATTTTTTTTACTTCAGCTAATATTGTGTCAGGCAACATTTATGAACTNTCTAGCAACGTAGTTTCGTATTTTAATTTACAATCTGTAAATAATGATTTACTTGATCGTAATGTTTATTTGGAACAGCAATTAGCTTCTATTCGAAAGCAAGAAAGAATAGAAGGAAATAGTTTTTCTAAGCATGATTCTTTGATGAATTATAAACTATATAAAGCCTATGTTATAAACAATAGTCTTACACAAGCCAATAATTTTATTACCTTGAATAAAGGGTCCACTGATGGAATTAAACCTGAAATGGGAGTCATTGATGGTAATGGTGTAGTGGGAATAGTTTATAAAACATCCTCACATTATTCAATAGCTATTTCTTTACTCAATGGTTTATCTAACTTAAGTTGTAAAATTAGGGGTAGNCAATATTTTGGGCATTTGAAATGGAAACCGGGAGATGCACAATATGCTTATTTGGAAAATCTTCCTAGACACGCTCGATTTAGTTTAGGAGATACCATTGTAACTAGTGGTTACTCTGCTGTTTTTCCTGAAGGATTAATGGTGGGAACAGTTGAAGATATGTTAGACTCTGATGATGGATTGTCGTATATGTTAAAAATTAAACTAGCCTCTAATTTTGGGACTTTAGGAAATGTTAGGGTTATTGAAAACCTGAATCAGAGGGAGCAAAGAGACTTGGAGAACTCAATAGATTAATTTATGAAAGATAGTTTATATAGAATAGGCTGGTGTATTGGACTTGTTTTGTTACAAGTTTTGATTTTAAATCATATCCACATTGGTGGGTATGCAACTCCTTTTTTATATATTTATGTTATTCTAAAGTTCCAATCTGATATTTCACGTAATTATATATTACTTTGGGGCTTCTTATTAGGATTAACTGTTGATATGTTTTCAAATACGGCTGGAATGAATGCTGGAGCTACTGTTTTCTTAGCTTTTTTACAGCCTGTTTTATTGAGGTTTTTTACGGTCCGTGACAATGTGGATGTTTTTAAACCATCGGCAAAGGCAATGGGTAGTGCCCCTTTCATTAGATATATTGTAACTGGTGTATTTATTCATCATGTAGTTTTAGTGGGAATTGAATACTTTTCTTTTTTAAGTATTAAAGAGATGTTTTTGCGTGTGTTTTTTAGTACCTTATTGACAATTATTTGCATTTGGGGTATTGAAAGTATAAGAAAACAAGTATGAATAAGCATTTCTCATTTGAAAGCCGAAAATTTGTTATCGGAGGAATTGTTTTTCTTACAATTCTAATTTATGTTTTTCGTCTGTTCGATCTCCAAATAGCTACTGAGAAATTCAAAATCAATGCCGAGAGTAATGCTTTTTTTAATAAAGTATTACATCCAGCTCGAGGTGCTATATATGACAGAAACGGTGAACTTTTAGTTTACAATCAACCTTCTTATGATATAATATTTGTTCCCTTAGAAGTTGAGAATTTAGATACTTTAGATTTTTGCAATACATTAGGTATAACTTTAGATTATTTCCATCGCAGGATGGAAAACGTCAAGAATAAAGCGATAAATCCCGGTTATTCTCGTTATACGCAACAGGTCTTTATGTCGCAATTATCTGCTGAGGAAACTGGAGTGTTTCAGGAAAAGTTATTTAAGTTTCCTGGTTTTTATGTGGAACGTAGAACAGTACGCAGGTATAATTATGAGTCTTCAGCTCATATATTAGGAGATATAGGAGAAGTCTCTCCCAGAGAACTAGAAGATGATCCGTACTATAGGAGAGGAGACTATATTGGTAAACAAGGTGTTGAGCGTTCTTATGAAAAATACCTTAGAGGTGTTAAAGGTGTAGAGGTGTTGTTGCGTGATGCTCATGGTAGAATACAAGGAAAGTATAATGATGGGGCTAAAGATAGAAAACCAGTAGCAGGTAGCGATTTAACTCTTAGTGTTGATATTAATTTGCAACTTTTAGCTGAAGAGTTGTTGCAGGGGAAAATGGGTAGTGTAGTTGCTATTGAACCCGAAACGGGAGAGATACTTTGTATGGTTTCATCTCCATCTTATGACCCTTCTTTATTAATTGTGGGTAGAGATAGAGGGAAAAATCACCGTGATTTACAGCTAGATCCTCAAAAACCTTTGTTTAATAGAGCTTTAATGGCTGCATATCCACCAGCATCTACTTATAAAGTACCACAAGGTCTGGTTTTTTTACAAGAGAAAATTATAGATGTTGATACTAGTTTTCCTTGTCATTTGGGGTTTGTTGTTCCTGGTCTGCGAGTGGGATGTCATTCTCATGGGTCTCCTGTTCCTTATATTCATTCTATTTCCACCTCTTGTAATTCATACTATTGTTGGGGGTTATATAAGATGATAGATCATGAAAAATATGGATCACCAACAAAAGCCTTAAATGTATGGAGAGATCATATGGTAAATATGGGGTTTGGTTATGCTTTAGGTGTTGATTTGCCAGGTGAGAAAAGAGGATTAATACCCAATCCTGCTCTTTATGATAAAATTTATGGAGCAAATAAATGGGGAGGACTTCGTATTATTCACACAGCTATTGGGCAAGGAGAAATTTTACTTACGCCTGTACAATTGGCTAACTTAGCGGCAACTGTAGCTAATGAAGGATATTTTATTACTCCACATATTGTTAAAGACATTAAAGGTGGTGAACTTGATAAAAAATATATTGAGAAGCGATATACGGGTATTGATCAGCAATATTATAAATATGTAAAAGAAGGCATGCGTGGTGCTGTTATTGGTAGTCCTTTCGGTGCTACATGTCGAAGAGCTAATATTCCTGGATTAGAGATTTGTGGTAAAACAGGTACAGCACAAAATAGAGGAAAAGATCACTCTGTTTTTATGGGGTTTTCTCCCAAAGAGAACCCTAAGATTGCAGTGGCTGTATATGTTGAACATGGTGGGTTTGGAGCAACTTGGGGCGTACCAATAGGGGCTATGATTATTGAGAAATACCTTAATGGTTATATTGATGAAAGTCGCCAATATTTGTACGACTACATTAAAGATTTTAATTTAATTCCAGATGAATATAAGAGAAAAAAAGAGAATTAGTGTTTGGTCATCAATTGATTGGATTACTATCATCATTTATTTATTGTTACTTGCTCTAGGTTGGCTTAGCGTATGTGGTGCAAGTTATGAATATGGTGACCCTGACTTTCTTGACTTTACTACACGTTCTGGTAAGCAGTTTATCTGGATGATGTGCGCTTTAGGGGTTGCTTTTGTCCTTTTAATGTTAGATGAAGGAATTTATGATGTCTTTGCCTATCTGTTTTATGGAGGAATGATGATTCTTCTTTTCGTCACAATATTTGTAGCTAAGGATATAAAAGGATCTCGATCTTGGCTGCAAATAGGACAATTAAGTATACAGCCAGCCGAGTTTGCAAAGTTTGCTACTGCTTTAGCTTTAGCTAAGTATATAAGTAGATATTCTTTCTCTATGGAAAAATGGAAGGATTTCTTTGTCCTTATTGCCATCGTTTTACTTCCAGTATTACTTATTATTCTTCAAAGTGAAACGGGAACAGCCTTAGTTTATCTTGCTTTCTTTCTTGTATTATATAGAGAAGGAATGCCAGGTGCAATATTGTTTTCTGGATTTTGTGCCGTTGTCTATTTTGTGATTGGTATAAAATTTGACAAGGTCTTTTTATCCGATGGTATTACTTCTGTAGGTGAGTTTTCTGTTTTAGTAATTATATTACTAGTCGTAAGTGGTATGTTGTGGGTATACGAAAAAAAATGGAACTTGATAAAGACGCTATGGGGTACCTCGTTATTGATTCTAGGTTCAACATACGTTATATCTAAATATATTTATACTATCGACTTAGTTTTTGTCTTAGCTAGTATAAACTTAGTGTTGGCACTATTTCTCTTTATTCTTTTCGTAAAGGAAAAAAAAACTAGCTTTTTATTTATTAGTTTGTTTACAATAGTATCAGTAGTTTTTCTTTTTTCGGTAGATTATGTGTTTAATAATATACTTGAAGATCATCACCAAAAGAGAATTGAAACAGCTTTAGGTATGGTGGATGATCCTAGAGGAGCAGAGTATAATGTAAACCAATCTAAAATAGCTATTGGCTCAGGAGGGTTTTCGGGTAAAGGGTTTTTAAATGGAACTCAGACAAAATTAAAATATGTTCCAGAACAAGATACAGACTTTATATTCTGTACAGTAGGAGAAGAACAAGGATTCGTAGGCTCAGTAGCAGTTCTTGTTTTGTTTCTAATCTTAATGTTACGATTGATTGCGTTAGCTGAGAGACAACCTAATACTTTTGGACGGGTATATGGTTATTCTGTTGTTAGTCTTTTGTTTTTCCACGTATTTGTGAATATTGGGATGGTCTTAGGCTTAACACCAGTTATTGGGATTCCACTTCCTTTTTTTAGCTATGGTGGATCTTCTCTCTGGGGATTTACTATTTTACTTTTTGTTTTTTTAAGAATCGACGCTTCAAGGGTTCGCAGGATATAGAGGTGTTATTCTGATACCTATATCATGGATTCCTTTTATAAAATTGTCGTTCATAAGCTGTGTGATTTTTAGTGTATAATTACCTGGCTGTTGACTTTTCTTGATATAAAGAGTGTCTTCAATTTGGAATATAGAACCTAAACCTATGCCAATCCATCGTCCTTCATTATCAGCTAAAGAAATAGATAACGTATCGCTTTGCCAATGAGTAGAATCGTTGAAGTTGTGGGTTAATGAAAGAATGAGATCTTTATATTTGTAATGAGCTAGGTGTCTAAGCTCTAATTCATAAATTAGATCTTCTTTTTTATGAATGGGAATAGTATAGGTTAGCGAGTCATATTTTAACCAACCTGATGGGTTAACCGATTTAAATGTATGAAAAACAACATCGGAAGATGGTGTACAAGAACATAGAATGAAGCAAAGTAGTAACGTTACTACTTTGCTTTTTATGAGCACTTTTTTTATCATGCTTAATCTTTATCGTTCGAGTTTTTAAGGTTTTGATTTGCGTTTCTTGGTCCTTTTCTTTTAGTAGGACGTCTTCTGCGAGAAGTTTTCTTGGGTTGTTCTTTTGTGGTAGCTTGTTGATTTTGCTCGTTTTTATTACCTTGATTTTTGTTTTGAGGAGGTCTTCTTTTTCTTGGGCCTCGTCCTCTACTTCTTCTCTTTTTGTTCTTGTTTTGATTTTGGTCAAAGCGAGTTACACTCTCCTGATCTAAAAGGTCATTATTAGCTTTCTTTTTCTCTATTCTTTGTTCTTCCTCAAGTAAACTTTCAGGTTTAATCCCTTTTCTATTTAGTTTGATGACCTCGAAAGCCCTATCGCAAGAAATTTCAATTAAGTTTGCAGCACCATTTTTATCAGTTGAATAGGTGATAGTGTTGCTTAATAAGTCCGATTTGAAATGATAATAAGTAGAATACAAAGTATGTAACTCTACCTCTTTAGATGGATGTTGTTTATGTGCTTCAACATAACTATCTATTTCATAATTTAGACAACATTTCAATTTAGCACATTGTCCTGCAAGTTTT
>JGI24708J26588_10000805_pt1 | contig 25574 bp, 19 predicted proteins | sample BioPla1DNA2_FD_26588 | JGI IMG/M metagenome (IMG submission 26588) | reverse complement strand
GAGAAACCTAAACCTGAGCCTAAGCCTGATCCAAAACCTGAAGAGCCCAAGGCTCCAGATAGTATAGACGATTTCTTTAGGCCACAGACCTAAGATGGGAACTGCCCCCCGACAATTCTGACAACTTAAAAAAAGAGTATGAGGATATTTACTCCTCATACTCTTTTTTGATTTCTATATATAAATTAAGCAACTTCTTCTACTTCTTGATTGGATTCTGATTCACTTGTTTCTGGCTCTGCTGGAGGTGGTTCTGGTGCCGCCGATACTTCTTTTGTGCCTACTCTTATAATTCCCGCCCTAGGCCTATAGTAACTTTGGTTCTCTAGTATTTTATCAATTAACTTACCGTCTTTATAGGTGTACTTATAAAGATTTACCTTCTTACCATCCCTAGGCGAAAGCTTCTCTACTTCTGTTCCTTTTGGTAAAGTAGGGTCCTTTTCATACTTAGGTGCTGGTGCTGGTACCACCTCTGTTACCACAGATTCAAACTTTATATCTGTATCTGGCTTTAGGCTCTCATGCCCAAATATATTAACATATAACCTATTGTTTTCTACATAACTTTCCACATATACTGGATACTCTGTTGGATTTTTAAACTTAAAATCTATAGCATTAGTTGCATAAGTAGCATCCCTACCTAAGGGTATATAGCCTACTGGTTGTGAATGGTTTTGCCTTGATACTATCTGTAGATCTGTTAATAGTACAGAGTTATAAAGTGTAGATGCCACCTGGCAAACTCCCCCTCCAATACCATCTACAAGCTCACCATTTACAATAACCTTGGAGGTCTTATAACCATTATCAGCTGTAATATCACCAAAGTGCTCTGATAAGGCGAAGGTCTCGCCTGGCATAACAGCTGTATTAATCTTCTGGGCTCCTACCTTAAGATTGGTATTTCTATTTAAATCTGCATTAGTATAGCTTGTATAGAAGCTTGCTATAGGGCTTTGAACATTATCAAAAAACGAAGAAGTTATCTCAGCCTCTACCTGGGCTATAACAGCCTCAATCTTTCCATCTTCCCCAGACTCATAAACTTCGTTAAATTTATTTGCTGTAGCATCTATATCAAGCCTTTGGCCATTGCTTTCTTGGGTAATTATAAACTGCCTATTTTCCCTTACCATAGTTGCATTCTTAGGAGATACATAAAATTCCTCTTCATATTCCTTTAGGATTTCCTTAGCCCTCTCCTTATCATATGTTCTTTTAAGGGTGAATTCTATTTTACCTTTGTCCTTATTGGTAAACTCCCTGTATCTTTGTATCATATTACCTGTATGTCCTAATTGAAATGCCTCATCTAAGACTTCATCAATATTATGCTCCGCCTTAAATTCTTCAAAAGGAATATCCCAGCTTTTATCGTCTCCATAAAAAGTTATATACCTAGATTTCTCCTTATCCCTTACTGCTTTTGATACCTTATCTCTAGCCTCTTCTTTCGTAAGTCCACCTATGTATGTTTCCTGGATATAAATTTGATCCATAAAAACTTTATCAAATTCTTTCGTTTTTGTGTAGATACATACCATGCTGCCTGTAGCTAATCCCGCAAGTATAACTCCAATAGTAATTAGAGTAAAAAAAACTTTCCTATTTGGCATCTTTGAACCTCCTTTGCTTAACCAGTATAAAACTTAATCTTATGACATAAATGCTGATGCTACTGTTCCAAATACCATAACAAAAGCAAGTACTCCGCCTATAATTCCTGCCATTATTCTTTTATTTTTGTTTGTCATTCTAAACATTCTTATCCCCCTTAACTTGTTTTAGCCTGAAATATCTCTTCAATAAAACGAGATTGTTCTGTCTTATCCTCATATTTATGCTCTGGTATGTAGATATATAAGTGCTCCTTTGCCCTAGTCATACCTACATAGAATAGTCTTCTTTCTTCTTCCAATCCATCAATTCCATTACTCTTTGCATGAGGCATTACGCCTTCTACTGCACCTAGTATAAATACTGCCTGGAATTCCAATCCCTTGGAACTATGTAGCGTACTTAATGTAACACCACTTCTATCTTTATTATTAGACTTATTATACCTTGCCTTATTTTGATCCTTAAGTTCTGCCATTACATCCTCGATATGAGACTGCCACTTTTCGTATGTTTCGTAGCCCTTAGATGCTTCCTGTAGTTCATCTAGTATTTCTTTAAGACCACTTACTGGTATTTTCCTATAGCTTGCATAATCCTTTAAGAAGTCATCATAACCTATAACTGTTCTAATATACTTAACTCCATTATAAGGACTCTTACTCCTTAATTGCTGGAGATGAAACTGTAATTCCTCTAGCCTATCAATCTGCCAAGGCTTACATTCCCTAACCTTATACATTTCCCTAAGTAAACCATGCTTATTATTTTGCATAGCCTTAGCTATAATAGCTTTACTAATATAGCGCTTGGGTTTATTTAAAATCCTAATAAGGGAGCTATCATCTGTAAGCCTTCTTGAAAGATTAAAGTATGCAAGTATATCNTTAGCAATCCAGTGCTCATATAAGCTTGGTATACTATCTTGCAGGTAAAATGGTATATTCATATCCATTAATGCATCCACTACTGATCTTGCCTGCATATTTGTCCTAAAAATAATAGCTATTTCATTAAATGAAATATTCTTATCATTTAACTCTACTATCTGATTAGCCACCTTCTTAGACTCATCTTCAGAATCATTACATCTTACTATAACAGGCGGATTCCCTAATTTATTAGGTGTTTGCATAGTTTTTGGGTATCTATTTTCATTATTCCCAATTAGATTATTACTATGCTTTATTATATTCTGGCTAGATCTATAATTTATATCAAGTATTGTTTCCATTGCACCTTGAAATTCATCTGGGAATCTTATTAGAAATTCAGGCCTTGCACCCCTAAATTTATAGATACTTTGATCGTCATCTCCAACTATAAAGATATTATTATCTGGTGCAGCTAGTAACTTAATAATTTCATACTGGGCCCTATTAATATCCTGAAACTCATCTATAAGTATATGCTGGAAGTTATTTTGAAAGTACTCTAGGACCCTTGGATCCTCATTTAGCATATGATAACAATGGGTAAGCATATCATCGAAATCTATTTTATTATGCCTAGCCTTATAATTTTCATATTTATTAACCATAGAATTAAATATATCCTGGGGCATACCTTCCGGGTGATAATATTTAAGCTGGATTAGATTATTACGCATTAAAGACATTTCTTTAAGGAAATTATCTATATATTCCCTTGGATCTTCTTCTTCAATATTCATATCTTCCATAGTTTTCAGCAGGAATTTAAATCTTTCTTCGTCACTAATTAACTGATCAACCCTATATCCATGAACCCTCCTTAACATCCTAAAAAAGGTTGCATGAAAGGTTCCAAAGCTTACCCTAGCTGCTAGATTAGGTTCAATATCAGGCATTTCCATAAATCTTTCTTTCATTTCAACTGCAGCAGCCTTAGTAAAGGTAATTACTAGAATCCTACTTGGATCTATCTTTAAATGGCTTACCATATAGTGAACCCTATTAACTATTACATGGGTTTTACCAGAACCTGGACCTGCTATTACCATATGTGGACCTAAATCAGCAAGAACCGCATTTTGCTGACTTTTATTAAGTCCCTTGTATTCTTTGGGTATCTTATTCAAACTTTTCACCTATTCTAATTGTACATTTATATATTTTAGTATAGCATATTTCTATCTTTTCCGGCTTGTTTTTGATAGATGTCTTTAAAATTTAATAGTATTATAATCTGCATCACTTGTTAATGGATCCCTATTATGATAATTAAATACTATAGCTGTTACCTCTTCACTTACATTTGCAAAATCTAGTGTCCTTGTAAGACTTGGAAGATCAAATTGAAATACCTCTATATGAGCCATTCTATTAATCTGCACACTTGTAAATTTACTAAGCTGGGGCAGATACTTGTCTATATTATCCTTATTATTATAGAATTCCTTAATAGCTTCCTTATACTTACCTTGGTCTACTGTTAGTAGCTTCTTAGGTATATTAATTAGTTTCTCATGTATAGCCAGGTCAAATCTTGCAAGTTCCTTCATAAGTTCAATATTGGCACCTGTCCTTGCCTTAGTAAAATCAATTAGTATATTATAATGGGCATTCTTACTATGTTTAACCTTATGATAACCACATTCCTCCCAGTATAAAGCTAGATCCTCCATAGCATCAAAAGGACTTGGATACAAGCTAAATAAATATTCCATACTGTATTCAAACCTACCACTATTATAAAATTTATCTAGCATATCCTCTATTGAATGTAGTTTTAGCATTTCATCATAGGATAAAACCTTAGTATACAATATTTCATAAGGTGCTATATCCTTGTATATTAAACCATACTTTCCAGCATCCCTATTAAGACCCGAACCCTTAAGGACCTTCAAAAATCCAAGTTGAAGTTTCTCTGGCCTTATTTCTATAACATCATTAAATGATTTCCTAAAGGAATCCATATCCTCCTTGGGAAGTCCTGCTATTAAATCTAAATGCTGATGTATATTACCAAAGCTCTTAATTTTATTAACGACACTAGCAACCTCTTCAAAGTCCATCTTTCTTTGAATAGCAGTTAAAACATCCGGGTTTGTTGACTGTACACCTATTTCAAATTGAAATAAATTAGGCCTTGCATCCTTTAGGCACTCTAAGGCCTCCTCAGTCATTAAATCTGCTGCTATTTCAAAGTGAAAGTTAGTTATTCCATTATCATTTTTCTTTAAAAATTCCCATATAGATATGGCATATTTTATATTAGCATTAAAAGTTCTATCCACAAATTTGACTTGTTTAACCTCATGATCCAAAAAGATCTTCATATCTTCACATACACGGGGAAGTTCCAAAAACCTAACCCCCTTATCTATGGATGATAGGCAGTACTGACAGCTAAAGGGACAGCCCCTAGAAGCTTCATAATATATAATCCTATTATCTAGCTTACCTATATCATCATATACAAAGGGGATCTTATTAAGGTCTAAGGGCATCCTAGGCGCGTTTCTTCTTATATCCCCACTACTATCCCTATAGACAATCCCATCTATTTGCTTAAGCTCCCTAGACTTATCTACATAATGCTCCAAAAGTTCATACCAGGTTTCTTCCCCTTCTCCTTCTATTACAATATCTATTTGGGGTATTTCTTCAAATAACTTTTCGCTATTATAGGAAACTTCTGGCCCACCAAGAATAATTTTGGTATCTGGAAGAATCTTGGCTATTATTGGTATTAACTTCTCTATCATTTCCATATTCCATATATAGCAAGAAAACGCTATTACATCTGGGCTTTCTTCATATATGCTCTTAAGAGCTTGGTTCTCGTTATGGTTAATTGTAAGCTCCAAATTATTAATATGTACACTATATTTCTCACAATATTTCTGTATACTCCTTAAGGCAAGAGAAGAGTGTATGAACTTTGCATTAGCTGCTACCATTAAAATTTTCATCTTTTCACCTATCTTGTTATTATCTAATTATTTATTGTAAACACTCTTAAAAACAACCCTCTTATTTGGTCTAGAGGGTTGTTTTTAAGGGTTAGTTTGAGTTATTGTTATTAGTAGTAGTGTTAGTATTATTATTAACATTATCAGTACCTGTACCATTTGCATCTGGCAGGACTTCATTAGGTTTAGCTGTATTATCTTTTGTTGTAGCATTATTAGTATTGGTATTAGAATTATTCCTATCTCCGTCTAAGGCATCCTTCACATCATCTACAACATCTTCAACTGTATCTTCTACATCGTCTATTACATTACTATCTTCCCTCATATTATCATCATCTTTATTAGGGCTTGTTGCAGGAGGATTCCCTGGCTTATTGGTATTATTTGGGGTCTTCTTTGTATTGGTACAGGCTGTAAATCCTAATACTAATACAGTTGCTGCTAATAATATTGCAAGTCTTTTACTTTTCATCTTATATCTCCTTTTCATTAAAGTTATTATACAGTGTTATTATTAGCAACTATTTTAGTTATTATACATACTTATAATATTTTATTTTTTATAACTATAGACTCTATTTTAAGCCCAGATTCTAGACTTAAATCTACTAATTCCCCGTTTATATTTATAATAGGCTTTGAATTTTTATTGTTGTTTATAAAGACTATTTGTCCCCGCTGCCCATTTGTTAAGGATGCTACTGCTCCCATATAACTTTGTGCCATATTCTTTACAAATTTATTTAATATAACTGGATGTAATCTACCAAAGGAATCATTTTGCATTTGTTTAAAAACCTCAAATGGGGATTGTTTTTTCCTATAGTGCCTCTCTGAAGTCATTGCATCAAAGATATCGACTATTGCTAGAATTTTGCCTATAAGATTTATTTTTTCACTAGTTATTCCTAAAGGATAACCGCTACCATCTTCTCTTTCATGGTGGGTTAATATACCTAACAGCACTTCATTATCTATACCATCTACATCTTCCAAAATTTCAAAGGCATACTTAGGGTGTTGCTCTATTAATACAAACTCCTTTGGGTCCAGTCCTTCAGGCTTGTTTATAACTTCAAGTGGAATCTTACTTTTACCTATATCATGTAAAAGCCCTGCTAATATTAAATTCCTAACTGTATCTTCGCTACAGCCCATCCACTTACCCAAAGTCATTGCTAGGACAGATACATTAATACTATGTGTGTTTATGTATTCATCTGGATCAACATGCCTAGATAATTTTCCTACTATATCATCATGTGAATATAAGCCTGATGATATAGTATCTGCAATTTTATTAATTTTTTGCATATCCAGGGCTAATCCTTCTCTTAAATCATTCATAATATCACTAATATCTTTAACATTTTGCCTATACCTGCTATCAAGGTCTTCACTATCATTAGATTTTGTTTCTTCCTCAGTTACTACTTCTATTTCCAGGACCCCCATGCCTTCTATCCTGTCTATTGTTTGCCTATCTAATATAGTTCCTTCGATAATAACTACGGCCCCGAATTCATTATATATGCTTTCGGCTATTGCCATGCCTGGCCTACTATCATAAATTGATATTCTTTCCCTATTCATATAATCACCCTCATCTATAGATATATCTTTTGGACTTGTATACAATTTACTTATATATATTATATGCCATAATTGGTGATTTTAAAAGAAATATTCATATTTATCTTGTAAATTCTTTATCTATGGCAATAGCTGCCTTTTTTCCTGCTCCCATAGCAAGAATTACTGTCGCTGCCCCCGTTACAGCATCCCCTCCAGCATAGACCTTTTCCTTACTTGTTTCCATGGTATCCTCATGGACAATTATTCCTCCCCAGTCGTGGGTATCTAGGCCCTTAGTAGTTTGCCTAAGTAGTGGGTTAGGGGTTTGTCCAATTGCAATAATAACTGTATCCATATCAAGTACATGCTCACTAGCTGGCTTAGGCTGGGGCCTTCTCCTTCCTGATTCATCAGCTTCCCCAAGCTCCATTTCTATGCATTTTATAGCCTTAACCCATCCGTCCTCTCCTAGAATTTCTGTAGGATTGGTAAGAAGCTTAAATATAATCCCTTCCTCTTTTGCATGATGAACCTCCTCAAGCCTTGCAGGTAGCTCTTCTTCCCCTCTCCTATATATAATATATACTTCCTTAGCACCCATTCTCTTTGCAGTACGAGCTGCATCCATAGCCACATTACCTCCACCTACTACAGCTACCTTTTGGCCAACTATAAGGGGTGTTCTAGAATCGGGTAGATAAGCCTTCATTAAATTAGCCCTGGTTAAAAATTCATTGGCCGAATATACACCATTTAAATTTTCCCCTTCTATATTCATAAATATAGGGAGCCCTGCACCGCTTCCAATAAAGATAGCCTCAAAACCTTCTTCTATAAGCTCATCTATGGTTATAGATCTACCAACAACAACATTTTTCCTAACCTTAACTCCTAGATCTGTAACCTTTTTAATTTCTTTTCTTACTATATCCTTAGGTAGCCTAAACTCGGGTATACCATAAATTAGCACTCCGCCTAGTTCATGCAGGGCCTCAAATATGGTTACATCATAACCCTTCTTTGCAAGCTCCCTAGCACAGGCAATTCCTGCCGGCCCCGAACCTACAACTGCTACCTTAATTCCGTTACTTTCTACCTTATCTATTTTATCTGGATAATTCTCCATTACATAATCTGCTACAAAACGTTCCAACCTTCCTATTGCAACTGGCTGGCCCTTTTTGCCCCTGATACATTTGTTTTCACATTGATTCTCCTGGGGGCAAACCCTACCGCAAACTGCAGGTAACGAGTTTTCTGACATAATTATTTCATAAGCCCTTAGAAAATCCTCATCTAGCACTGCCTGAATAAACTCTGGAATAGGAACATTAACAGGGCAGCCCGCTACACAAAAACGCTGCTTGCAATCCAAACACCTACTTGCCTCTTCTAACGCCTCTTCCTTTGTATATCCAAGAGCCACCTCTTCAAAATTTTGATTCCTTATTTTGGGATCTTGCTCCTTCATCTCTACCTTATGCAGGCTCATATTTGCCATCTTATTTACCTCCAAGACCTATCTTACACATATGCTCTTCTTCTTTTTTGTATATTCCCTGTCTATTAATAACCTCATCAAAATCTACAAGTAAACCATTAAATTCTGGACCATCCACACATGCAAATTTTGTTTCATCTCCAACGCTAACCCGGCAACCACCACACATACCTGTTCCATCAACCATAATAGGATTTAAGGATACAGTAGTTGGAATATTAAGGGGCTTAGTTATATCAACAACTGCCTTCATCATAATTAGGGGCCCTATGGCAATTACACTATCGTACTTAATACCTTGATTAATTTTATCCTTAAGTATATCTGTTACAAAGCCTTTTACTCCCTTACTTCCATCATCTGTAGCTATAGAAATATTACAGCCTAACCCCCTAAAGGATTCTTCTAATATTATAAATTCCTCTGATCTACTACCAATTATGATGTCACACTCTACCCCCATCTCCCTTAGCTTCCTAATTTGAGGATAGAGTGGCGCAGCTCCTAAACCACCAGCAATCCCTAGAACCCTTTCTTCTTTTTTAAGCTCAGATGCCTTACCAAGTGGCCCTACAAAATCACATAGCTTGTCCCCAACTTTCATACTAGATAAAACCTCTGTAGTATGACCTACTATTTGATATATAATAGTTACTGTTTCATCTTCCCTATTAAAATCTGCAATGGTAAAAGGTACCCTTTCCCCTTCTTCATCTACTCTCAAAATAATAAACTGGCCAGGTTCACATCTTCTAGCCACAAAAGGAGCTCTTACTACCATAAGCTCTACCGCACTATTTAAAACCTTTTTATCTATGATTTCGTACATTATTACCCTCCTATTTTCTTATATAGTATATCATACCCAGTTAAATAAGAAATCTCCTTTTATTAGAAATAAAAGGAGATTTCCTGCTTTGTAATTTATACCCATCCACGCTTTTCTACTGCTTCTACAACCCTATTAATTGCAATAATATAAGCTGCATCTCTCATATATAGTTTATCTTTTTTGGATAAATCATACACTGCCCTAAAAGCCGAAGTCATCTTAGTATCAAGTTTTTCTAAGACTTCATCCTTTTCCCAGAAATAATTCATATTACACTGAACTTGCTCAAAGTAACTACAGGTTACCCCACCAGCATTAGCCAAAAAGTCTGGTACTAGGAAAATATCACTTTTTCTAATAACTTCGTCTGCTTCAGGTGTTGTAGGCCCATTAGCTGCCTCAGCTATAACCTTAACCTGCTTACTAATCTTATCAACATTATCAATTGTAATTTGGTTTTCAAGGGCGGCTGGTATAAGAATATCTACATCTTGCTCAAGCCATGCATCACCTGCAAGTATTTCAAAACCTAATTCCTTTGCCTTTTCCTTATTTATAGTTCCATAATTATCAGTAATTCCAACTAACTTCTCAATATCTATTCCATCTTGCTTGCGGAAGGTATAGGCCTTCTTATCATCATTATCCCAACAGGAGATAGCAAGAACTTTACCGCCATATTCTGTGTATAATCTTGCAGCATACTGGGCTACATTACCAAAGCCTTGTATACTAGCACAGGTATCTTTAGCATCTATCTTAAGCTCTTCTAGCGCCTCACGAAGCGTATATATTACCCCGTATCCCGTAGCCTCTGTTCTTCCTAGTGACCCTCCCATACCTACTGGCTTACCTGTAATAACACCAGGCTGGTAACTTCCTACTATAGTTTCATACTCATCTAACATCCATAGCATATGTTTTGCACTACTCATCACATCTGGTGCAGGTACATCAAGGTCTGGCCCCATTGTCTTCCATAATTTTTGAACATAGCCTCTACATAACCTTTCCTGCTCTGTTTCGCTAAGCTCCCTAGGATCAAAAACAATTCCGCCCTTTGCTCCCCCAAGTGGAATATCTACTACTGCACACTTCCATGTCATCCACATTGACAAACCGCGAATTGTATCTACAGTTTCCTCAGGGTGAAAACGAATTCCGCCCTTACCTGGCCCTCTTGCCACATTATGTTGAACCCTATAGGCCTTAAATACCCTGCTAGATCCATCATCCATTTTTATAGGTATAGAGACATGGTATTCATTCATAGGTTCACGTAATAGTTGTTTAGTAGCTTCATTAAGTCCAATGGTTTCAGCTACACCATCAAATTGTATTTGGGCATTCTTGTAAGCATTATTACTCATAATTTTTCTCCTTTGTCTTATGTTATATTCATTTTATTGTACCATAATTATCTTCCTTTGCAAGTAAGAAGATAAATTATTTCATATTTTTCACTTATGAATTATTACCATAGTGTTTTGGGGAACGTTATCATAGAACCATTTTGCATCCACTTCCCTTAGTCTAATACATCCATGACTGGCCGGGTAACCTAGCTTTTGCTTTGCTTCCCTGCTTATTACCCAGTCCTCATTTCTAGGTAGGCCGTGAAATAAATAGTTGCCATGTATTCTAACCCAGTAATTGGCGCCTTCACTAATCTTTCTTGCAAAAAACTTAGGGCCCCTATCCTGAAGATAGTAGGTTCCAAGAACAGTAGGAGTTTCATCTGTACCCCCAGAACAAGGCATTTCCCTTATTAGTTTCTTACCCTTATATACTAAAACCTTATGCTTATCCCTAAGGATAACTTCCACCCATAACCTATCTTCTTCTATGGGGATTGTTGAAAACTTGGATTTATATATATCACTTTTTTCTCCGTGTATGGAGGTAATTTCAGCCTCAATCTCATAGGTAGTTTCGAAGTCTAATACGTTAGGAAGGCTAAACCTAGCCCATCTTTCGTCATGTATTTCACCTTCTATCCTCTCATTCTCTATTTTAATTGTAGCCCTTTCTATTGGGTCCTTACTTTCCACTATTATGTTTGGATAAATTCCAATCCACCTTGAATTATTTTCTGGCAATATACTAACTACCTCTGGTCTTGGGGCAGTCTTTAAAGTTATTAGCTCATCTTCCTCAAGAAACATACCAGATCTTGCTGGCATCCCCTTCCTAAAGGATATAATATAGTTCTTATTATTTTCAAGTGGCTCCTTAGGGCTTAGCCTCCACTGACTGTCATTACTGCCTTCTACAGGCATAATTTCAAACTGTACATCTGATTCTATGTACTTATTAATATTAGCCCTTTTCATAGGTGTATTAAACTTTATTATAATAGCTTCATCTGTTGGGATATTTTCATAATGATTTAGTCCAACTATCTTAGGGTTTTTTTGAAACTGAATAGAGGTGTTAACACTTTTTTTAATACCAGGAATCCTTGTCTTAGCATTTTTTATAAGTAAATTTACCTTCTGCCCCTTAATATGGTCTTTTTCTTTTATGTATATGACTGCATTATGATCTGACTTCCACTCAACCTTGCAATCAAATTCTGAATTGGGAATCTCAGGGGATATATATATGCTATTATTAATTGTTTCCTTATCCATAGGGAATATAAAATTTATTTCTACCCTCGCTCCCTCCTCATCAACACTAACTATGCTTAGACTAAATTCCCTTATAAACCATACTAGCAAAAGTAGTATTACTGCCAATGCGGAAATTTTAAATACCTTATTGTTAAATCTAACCATTTGGACACTCAACTCCTCTTCTATATAACATCTATATGAGATTAGGTGTCCATGCATTCCTTAAAAGTATTGTCAAGGCCTATTTTTTTTGTTACTATTAATTTAGCAGCGAAAGGAGACTTACTAATGAAAATTCTTGTGGTATCCGATGAAGAAAGCAGATATATTTGGGATCATTTTAATAGGGACAAGTTTAAGGATATTGATCTAATGATTTCTTGTGGCGATTTAAAAGCCTCATACCTATCATTTTTGGTTACTATGATTAATGCTCCCTTATTTTATGTGCATGGAAATCATGATGATAGATATGAAACCCATCCACCAGAAGGTTGCATTTCTATTGAGGACCAGATTGTCACATACAATGGTGTTAGAATAGCAGGCCTTGGAGGCTCTATTGAATATAGCGGGGGCATGCATCAATATTCCCCTTATGAAATGCAAAAAAGAGCCAAAAGATTAACTTCTGGCTTCTTTAAAAAGAAAGAGTTTGATATCTTAGTTACCCATGCACCAGGAAAAGGTCTTGGCGATGGGGATGGCTTTGTACATCAAGGCTTTCCTGCCTTTAACTGGCTCCTAGATACTGTTAAACCAAAGTATCATTTACATGGCCATAATCATCTTACCTATGGTGTCAATCAAGAAAGAATTATTAAATACCAAGAAACTACAATCATAAATGGTTTTGGATATTATATTTTTGAATTTTAATATCCAAGGCTATTTCTTTACTATATCTCTCATATATGATAGGGGATCTGTTGGACTTAAATCTTTAATATCAGGCATCTCCCCTTTAATACCCTTAACAAACCAATCCATAGTTATAATCTCTTCATAGCTTGACTTATCCCCTATTTTAACCCTTAAGTTATTATCCTGGTCATGAATTGGACCTTCAAATATATTAAATTCATTCCTAATAATAGATTTTCTAACACTATCTATTAATCTTTTTGTAGGATTGCTTATATTTCTGTTGGAGTACATAATGTCCACAATCCCTGTATCCATACCAAGCCAGAAGTTTATTGGCTTTTGATTTGGAGATGAGCTATCTGCTATAACCTTCCAGGTTCCACTTAGGATATTTTGAATTACCTTTTCATAGAATACCCCCCAGTCCCATATTGCCATGGCATAGTGCTTACCACTCTTATAGACCCCATACTCCCTTGAGGTGCTTCCTGGCACCGGCATTGCCTCATTACCTATAACGTCAACCCCCTGCTCCTTAAGTTTCTTAGCAGCATCCTTTGTCTTTCCTTGGTTTTGCCACTTATAGGTCCAGGCTGGTATTATGGTTACCCTTGAATTAACTGCCTGGGCTCCAAGAGCAAATGCATTTAGGGCCGAAACTACTTCTGATATAGGTATAGGTGCAATATATCCAATCTTATCAGTTTCTGTTATTGAACCTGCAATCATGCCTAGTAGGTACCAAGGCTCATGTATTCTACCAAAATACAGGGTAAGATTCTTATAGGAATGTGTTCCTGCACAGGTCAAAAACTTTACATCTGGGAACTCTAGGGCAGTCTTTAAGGCAGTTGCTGTATAGGTGGGGCTTGTTGTAAATATAACATCATATCCTTCCTCAGCTAACCTCTTTAAAGTATAATAAGCCCTGTCATCTTCAGGTACATTTTCAATTTTTTCGGTTACTATTTGATCCTTAAAAACATTATCCACATGAAGTCTTCCTAATTCATGCCCATTAACCCAGCCTGATTTACTTGGAGAATTAGCATAGACAAAAGCTATCTTTAGCTGTTTTTTAGGTGTGACTAAATCTCCTATTGATGTTAACACGCTTCTCCTTGGCGTCTTAATAGGATCTGTCTTTACCTGCTGGGTAGTTTTAGTATCTAGCACATCTAATTCAGTCATAAAACTACTAATAGAAGGCTTATCAGACATATCTATTGACTCTGGCATTCCATGAACCTTAATATAATGCAAGAAGGCATCAGCTGTAGTTATATCTTTTTTGTCCCCACCTAAGTCATAATATATTTCCCTAAATGGCCTATATATATCGCCTAGAAATTTCTTATACTTATCATCATATGCAAATAACTCTGGGTCATATTCGTCAAGGTATTCCCCTAGCTGTGTAAAGCTTCCTTCTTCAGAAAACCAAATATTATTAATACCTGTTTGCCTATAAAACTTGATAAACTCATAATATATATTATTAATAGTACTATTAGTATCCCTCTTGGGCATTAACCTGATTACATTTGCATGTACTGCTACAGCATCAACTGACTTTAAAACACTTACCCTCTTATTACCCTCTATAACATAATAAAGATTATAATATTCATATACCTTAATAGGGTCCCTTATACCTTCCTCCATATGTGCCTTATATAAGTTTAGCCACTTTAAACCGAATTCCGAATCTAATGGCATAACAGGCATAAAGTTTTGTGCAAAGGCTATGCTGCGAGAATGGGTATATGTACCCACAACCTTCTTAAGCGGAATTTCAATCAATCCTAAGGGAACCTCTGACAGAACATTACCTGATTGTAATACCCCATCTAATGATGTTAAATATCCTGTTTGCCCCTTAGATATTTCAGCATGAAGAGCCTGCTTACCTAGTTTTAATGCCTTTTGGTACTCACCCTCATATTGATAGACACTCATTATACACCCCTCCAGTTATAATTTAAATTTATAGTAGCTAACTTGCTATTTTCATCAAGTCGCTAATGTCATCTTCATCTAGTGTTTCCCTAACTAACAATTCATTTGAAATTCTAATTAAGGCATCCTTGTTTTTTTCCATTAGCTCCCTTGTTTCATTATACAATCTTTTCATTAGTTTGGAAGACTGTTTCAATAATATTTCGCTAGCAATGGGATTATCACTATTTCCCATTAATACCTCCATATTTATCATACCAAGTTTTTCGTCCATACCGTAACGCATACAATAATCCCTTGCGATTTCTGTAGCCTTCTCTATGTCATTGCTAGCCCCTGTTGTAACCTTATTGGCTCCAAAGATTAACTCCTCAGCCACCCTACCTGCCAGGCTTATTTGTATCTGCCTTTCCATATCATCCCTAGTATAATACATTCGGTCCTTAGCAATATTCATACTAAAGCCACCAGCACCCTTGGTGCTTGGAATAATAGTTACCTTTGATACAATATTAGAAGGTGCCACAAGCTTTGTTACTAAGGCATGCCCTGCCTCATGATAGGCACTTATTTGCCTATCCATATCAGAAATCATACTTCTATCTTGTTTCTCTGCCCCCGCAACTACGGTGTAGAAGGCTTTATCAATATCCTTATCGTCTATAACCAGTCCGCCCCTCTTGGCGCTTACAATAGCCGCCTCATTAAGCAGATTCTCTATCATTGCACCACTAAAATAAACAGTTTGCTTAGCAATACTAGATACATCTACTGTATCACTTATAGGTTTATTTTTCATATGCAATTTAATTATCATCTCCCTTGCCTTCAGATCTGGTAGACCTATTTCTATATGCCTATCAAATCTTCCAGGGCGAAGAAGTGCTGGGTCTAGCATATCTAGCCTATTAGTAGCTGCTATAACTATTATACCATCATTTTCCTCGAAGCCGGACATTTCCGTAAGAAGTGCATTAAGAGTTTGGTCCTTCTCATCTGAGCTACCTGATGCTGAGTTAGACCTACTCTTTCCTATAGCATCAATCTCATCTATAAAAATTACAGCCCTTCCGTGCTTCCTAGCAGCCTTAAATAGGTCCCTGACACGCCCAGCACCCACTCCTACATATAACTGAACAAAGTCCGACCCAGACACTGAATAAAAAGGAACTCCCGCCTCACCAGCTATAGCCTTGGCCATGAGGGTCTTACCTGTCCCAGGTGAGCCATAGAATATCATTCCCCTTGGCATTCTAGCTCCATACCTTGTATATTTCTCCGGTGACTTTATAAAATCTATAACATCTTCTACCTGTTCCTTGGCTTCTATATTACCTGCAATATTATTAAAACCAAATTTTACAGCAGATTCATGGGCAACTTTCTTTAACTCGAATCCCATCTTATGCCCACCACTTACCCTTGCTGACTTTCTGTATACAAGAATAAAGGCTGTAGCAATTATTACTATGCTTATAATAGGTTGTATTATATCTAAACTAATCAACTAGATCCCCCCTGATGATGTGTATTATTTATGTCCTGATCTTAAACCTATTATATTATATCTACTTATTCCATGTCCATGGCAAGTATTTCTTTATGTATTTTAAGACAAAAAAAAGTAGCAGAAAGACCCGGTGTCTTTCTGCTAGGAGAAGGTATTTATTTTAGGGGTAACAAATAAGTAATATTTGTTAGTAACCTTGGGGTAGGTTACATCTTTATTATAGCATGTCTTTTTTTTAAATGTGCACTAATATTTAGCTTTAAATTGTACATTTTAAACATTTTGTATAACCCACCCTTATGGTTTGTTGGTTTTTTCTAGTTATTTATATGATTATTTTGGCTTAATGTACATTGTGCATGATGTATTTGCTATAAATATGATTATTTTGTTTTTCCCTAAATCTTGCATAAGCTTTTTTAATTTTATTGTGCATATTTTTTACTTACTCTTTAACTGCTCCAACAGTTAGACCACTAATAAAGTACTGTTGGAAAAATGGATAAGCACACACAATAGGCAAGGTACTTATCACAACTATAGCCATCTTAACAGTCTCTTTAGGCATCTTAGCTGCCTCTTCGATAGCAGCAGTACCTAGGGCTGAAGAGTTATCAATTAAGAACTCTATAGAGGTCTCTAGCTTAATTAATAAGTACTGTAGTGGCATTAAACTATTTTTATCAATGTATAACATAGCATTAAACCAATCGTTCCAAAATCCTAAAGTTAAAAATAGGGCTATTGTAGCAATTGCTGGAAGTGAAATTGGTAATACTATTTTCCTGAATAATAAAAACTCTGATGCTCCGTCTATCTTTGCTGATTCCACAATGGCATCTGGCACCGTTGTCCTAAAGAAGGTTCTTAATATTATTATATTAAAGGAACTTACGCAAAGGGGTAATATTAAGGCCAAAATATTATTTTTAAGCCCAAGGAATCTTGTTACAACTAAATAGGATGATACCATCCCACCTGAAAACAGCATTGGTATAAAAATTAATTTGGTAAAAAACCCTCTAAAATGGAAGTATTTCCTTGATAGGGCATAACCATAGGTTGTCATAATAAATAATCCTAATATAGTACCAACCACTGTTACAAAGATAGTTATTCCATATGATCTTATAATATTATTACCTGAAGATAATATATATCTATAGGCATCGAAGCTCCACTCTTCTGGCCAAAATCTATAACCATTCATCCTTAAAGCTTCCTCACTGGTTAAGGATATAATTAAAACAAATAAGAATGGTATTATACAAAGAGCTGCTAAAATTGAAAAAAGTATATTTAATAGTATATTAGTTGGTTTTGAAATAGAGTTAAAATTAACTGGACTAGTTTGCTTAGCTTTCTTTGGTTTAAATATGTTTTTTATTTTTTCTATCACGCTATATACACCACCTTTTTAAAAGAATGCATTTTCATTATCTACCTTTCTAACAATTCCATTGGTTACTAATATTAATATTAATCCAACGAATGATTGATATAAACCTGCTGCCGAACTCATCCCAATATTTCCAAGGTTCATTAACCCTCTATATACATAGGTGTCAATAACATTAGTAACTGGATATAAGGCTCCTGAGTTCTTTGGTAGCTGATAGAAGAGTCCAAAGTCAGCCCTAAACATTCCTCCAATTGCCGTTATAAACATAATTATTAAAACAGGTTTTAGTGATGGAATAGTTATATATTTTATTTGTTGCCACTTTGTAGCACCATCTATAGTAGCTGCTTCAAAATAAGATTCATCAATACCACATATAGATGCTAAATAGATAACCGTTCCATATCCTACACCCTTCCACTGGCTCATAAATATAATAATGAAGACCCAGTATTTAGGCTCTGTATACCATGATATCCTTTGTCCACCAAAAGATGTAATAATATTATTTAGATATCCTTTTTCTGGGCTTAGAAATGCAAATAAACAATAGGAAACTACAACCCAGGATAAAAAATATGGTAAAAACATAGAACTTTGATAAAACTTTGATAGCTTTTCATTAAGTAATTCATTAAGTAATATTGCAAGCGTCACAGGAAGTACAATTCCTAGAATAATAAATGTCAAATTATATAATACCGTATTTCTTGTTATTAGCCAGGCATCACTACTTGCAAATAAGAATTTAAAGTTATCAAAACCCACCCACTCACTAGTAATTAGACTCTGTAAAAAACCACCATTAATTTTCCACTCTTTAAACGCAATTATTACACCGAACATAGGCAAGTAGGCAAAGACTAAAAACCATATAGTACCTGGCAGTGTTAAGACTATTAGTTCCCAGTTTTCCTTTACCTTTTCCCAAAAAGTTTTCTTCTTATTTGTGCTCTTGATTGCCTCCATATTCTAACCTCCTTGTACACTTATTTATCTACTTAAAATATACCATAAATCCACCTTTTTTTTAAGATGAAATAATATAGATTTAGTGCAAAAATTAAAGTTTTCTACAAATAATATATAAAAGTACTAGGGATTATTTCAATAATCCCTAGTACTTTTTACTAATAATTCTTCATTTCTCTTAAGGTTGATGGTGATACACCATAGTATTTCTTAAATTTCCTATAAAAATAGCTTGTACCTGTATAGCCTACCTTGCTAGATATATCGTTTATTCTCATATTTGTATTAAGAATTAGTTCCTTTGCCTTCATATTTCTGGTCTTATTAAGATATTCTGAAAAAGAAGTACCCGTTTCNTTGGAAAATATTTGNCCTAGGTATGAACTATTTATATTATATTTGTGGGCTAAGGTTTTTAAGCTTAGATCCTCATAATATTTTTCATCTATTATATTTATTACCTGCTGAACAACAGGGCTATATTTTATGGTTTGCTCACACATATTATCTATAAGCTCTTCAACTTCCCTCATTATAAATAATTTAATACTTTCCCTGCTACTTTCATTACTTAATTCTATAATTGTGTTGCTTAAACTATCCCTTCCATACTTCCTTGTAAACTGCAAGTCATTGGATATATCATTAACCAGTATAATAACTTTTATGGAAAAATCATAAATATTCTTTGGGGTTAAATCTTCATCATCAAGTATTTTATAAATATATTCTTCTAGTTCCTTTATGTCCTTCTCTATAATTAATCTATTAATATTGGCTATTTCTTCCTTAAAATCCCTTATCTTTTCATTATGATTCTTTAGGTTCTCACTAGAGATACACTTATTAGAACCTTCAGTTAATATATATTTCTTTAACCTTCTTACAGTTTCATAGCTGTCCCTTAATTCTTCTATATGTTCAACTGTATCCCCTATAGTAATAAAAACTTCCTTGTTACCAGGCCCAAATGCCTCAATAAATGCCTCTTTCATGCACTCATAGTAATTNATAATTTCTTCCCTACTAGTTGCAAGGTCCCAGGAGTTTATTAAAATAACCTGNTTGCTATACTTATGTATTACCTCATACTTACTAGCAGAATTCTTCCTTACTATTTCATACATTTCGTCTACACCTAGGTTCTCCTCGTCCACATCCTGGCCTAGAACGCTTATATTGGCTACTGTATACTTACTATCTTCTATATCTATAGATAAAGAATCCTTAATATAGTAAATATAGTCTTCCCCTATATTACCGCCGATATAGTCAATTAAATCAGAGTTTATAGATAGGATTTTATTTTTTTCTTTTTTAATCTGATTAAATTGCTTAATAATATTAGTTAGATCTAGCTCCAGAGCCTCTTCATCAATAGGCTTTAAAATATAACTTTCTATACCATACTTAATGGCCTCCTGTGCATATCTAAACTCATCATAGCCTGTTAAGATTATAAATCTAGTTGTAGAGTTAAAGCTTCTAATTTCTTTAATTAGCTCAAGCCCCGTCATCCTAGGCATATTTATATCTGTTATTACAATATCTACAGGCTCTTCCTTAAATTTTTCTAAGGCATCATAGCCATTTAAGGAAGTNCTNGTTATCTTTAAACCAAGCTTACCCCAATCAATAATATTCTCAAGTCCCTCTAATATTAATTTTTCATCGTCAACTAACATAACACTATACATTCTTACACCCCTCTACATAATATCCTGATAGTAACAGTAATCCCCTGCCCCTTATTATTTTCTATTTTTACACCATATTCTTCTCCGTATTCATTAATTAATCTATCATTTACATTTGTAATCCCAAGTGAATCCCCTAACTTCTCACCTAATAACAAATGNTTATTTATTACCTCTAATTCTTCCGGCTCTATTCCCCTCCCATTATCTATAATTTTAATGATAACATCTTTTTCTACTTTACTTACATTTATTTTTAGGGTATTATCAAAATCCTCCAGCCTTATACCATGGACAAAGTAATTTTCTATCATAGGTTGAATAGAAAACTTAGGTATTTTACACTCCCCTAATTGGTCTGGNCAATCCATTTGGTAGGTAAAGTTATCTTCATATCTAAANTTAAATATCTCTATATATTGCTCACAATAATATAACTCATCTTTTAAACTTATAATACTTTCATCCTTTAGCTGCTTCCTAAATAAGAAGGAAAGTATATATAACATCTTGCCCACTTCCCTATCACCATTAGATATGGCCTTCATCCTTATTGATTCTAAGGTATTATATAAAAAATGAGGATTTATTTGGTTTTGCAGGGCTATCATTTCAGCCTTTTTCTGCTCAATTTGTGACAAGTAACTCCTTTTAATGTATTCATCAAGATTTTTACACATATTATTAAAGTTCTCTGATATATAATTAATTTCATCATTATCATCAGTTAAGGGAATTTCGACGTCTAAATTACCTTTCTTAACTTCATCCATAGCAAGTATAATCTGGTTAGTTCTTCTATTAAGGAACATTAGCCTTACATATACTATGGATATTGAAATCGCAAAAACCAGGATATCTACAAGTATTATGGAACCTAGTAGGCCTAGGGGCATCTTATATACCTCTCTTTTGGGTATTATAGATATGGATGTTATACCAAGAGGACTAACTATTTTGCTCATATAGTAATTGGCATCTAGTTTTATCATCCTATCAGCATGTAATACTTCATCGGCGTATTTATATTCCTCATATTCATACTGATCATCCACACTATAAATGATATAGTCACTTGAATCTATAATTAATATTTCATGCCTTCCTTCATACTTCCTATATATATTTTTTGTGTTATTTAAGTTATATTTAAGGGCAATTATTCCATGTGGTTTTAGATCTATGGGATTCCTTATCTCCCATATAAATTCAATTGAATTATGTCCAGTCCTAATATTATTAAACCCCTCATTTAGTAAAAGGCTTTTAGATTTTATATTCTCAGTTTTGATTTGATTATTCCTATTAAATGAATCCTTAGTAAGCCTATCATAACTAGTAAAGGAGATCTCTTCTAGGTTATCATGGGATAAAAAGGACCTAGCTACAAATCTTTCTATGCCATTATAATAATACTTATCACTTTCCGAAAACTTATCTAGCTTTGCCATTAAATAAGATATATTATCCATAGACATAAAAACCAGTATATCCTCAAGCACAGCTAGATCATTGTACATATTTTTTATAATCTTATCGCTAGAATTATTTACCTGGTTAAGCTCTTCATTTATATCATAAACAACCTTATCATTAATATACAAATTTTTTTCCATATTATTATTTAAGAATTTTTTTATAAAATAACCATCCAAGGTAATAATTAAAAATATAATGGCTAATAAATAATTAATAAATAGCTTTTTATAAATTTTTAAATGTTTTGCTTTCATGACTATCCCCTTCTAAGTACTCATCATTGAATTTATTAACCCCTTACATTATACTACATATATAGATAAAATTTAAACTTTTACTTGGAGGTATTTATGTTAGATAAGATTCTTGATGTTTTTAACTATATATTTTGGTTCTTTATTTTGAATTTGTTCTTTATGCTCTTTAATATACCAATAATAATGTTCTTTATGACCCTTGGCATAAGCAAGCTCTTTGACTACTTCCCCTTATTTATACTTTGCCTATTACCAACCATGCCAACTTTTACCGCATTACTTTATTGTATGAACAAGCTAAGAATTAATAAAGGCCTAAGTCTTATAAAGGACTTTAAAAATGGAATTAAACTAAATTTTATGCAGGCACTTTCAATTTGGTTTGGTTTTTTACTACTATTTTTAATGCTTCATACTAATATGAGATTTTTTGCTTCTAAGGGATATGGACTTGTTTTGGTAATATTTTCTATCTCTATTGCCATTGTTTTATTTGCTACTATACCATATGTATTTATGCTGATTTCTAGGTTTAAAATGAGCAACCTAGAAATAATTAAAACTTCCTTAATCCTATGTTTTACTAAGCCAAGTCTTACTATAACAAACTTACTATTACTTACTGTATCACTTATAATATTTGAAATTTCACCAGGAACAACCATGCTCTTTATTTCTAGTATATTAGCTTTTTTATTAACCCTNGTTAACAAAAAACTTTTTTCGGAACTTGAAAACTTATCTANAGAATAACGTCAAAGCAGGCCACCTTACATAAGGTAGCCTGCTTTTTAAATATAGTAAAATATGGAGTAACTATTAATTATTGAGCTTTCCANTCGTCGATTTGACTTTGCATTTCATCAATAACTTTTTGAATTCCTTGTTCATGAAGTTTTTCATTTAATTTGTCAAGGTATTCATCTACATCTACAGATCCACTGTAAAGTGTTGATTTGTATTCTTCTAAAACGTTATTAATTGCAGCAATCTCATTGGATACACTTGATGAGTCAAATTTAAATCCTAATGCTGGGGATACTTGAGCTTTATCATTAAAGTCTTGGAATTCATCCCATTTTGTTGTTGGCTCATCTTCTAATTTATAAGTTATAAATAAGTTTCCAAGTGCAAAGTATGGTACGTCATAAGCTTTGTCATCTGGATTGATAATTTTAATGTTTTCTTCTCCAACTTTTTCATAGTGAACATCTTCAATACCGTAGTTAATCAGGTTTCTAAAGTATTCATCAGTGTTTAATAAGCTTAATACTTCAAAAGCTTTATCTGGGTTCTTGGAGTTACTTGATATAGCCATCATTGATCCTGTTGTTGAACCATTTGTAATTAATGTATCAACAATGTAAGATGATACTACTTCATATCCTAATCCTTTTGACCAAAGTGTATCAGCATATGGTTGTCCGTCACCTTTAGTTACTAGACGTTTAACTGAATCATCATCTTGTGCTGTTGCAGCGTCTGCGTTGATATATCCTTTTTCATAGTATCTTCTAAGTGTTTGTAGCTTTTGTTTCATTTCTTCTGTTTCAAACATATTTTGAATTGTAAGTGAATCATCATCTGATTCAACTCCAACTGGGTCAACTAATTGATCAAAGAATACTGTGTATGAGAAACCATCTGTAATGTATAGTGGTACTACGTCTGGCTCATTTTCTTTGATAAGTTCTAACCATGGCTCTAAATCTTCTAAATCATGTAGGTCTTGGTATGGAATATCGTATTTATCTACATATTCTTTAGTAAACACCCACATAGGTGCTACACCTAACTCTTTTTGTCCTGGAACTGCATAAACACTACCATCGATTTCTGCACCTTCCCAGAATCTATCGTCTATAGTTTCTTTTAATAATGCACCTTCATCTGACTCAATATAGTCATCTAATGCTAAGAATGCACCTTTTCTTGAGTTACCTAAGTAATCTCCTGCCCATGAACAAGTAAAGGCAATGTCGTAATCTTCACCTGAGTTAATTACAACTGACATCTTTTGATCATAGTCACCAAAACCAATATATCTCATATCAATATGAGCATTTACTTTTTCTTCTAAGTACTCGTTTGCAGCTTCCATAACTTTGTCTAGGTCTTTTGGCTCATCACCAATTGCATACCATGTTAGCTTTGTTGGTGCTGATCCTTCTGCTGAACCTCCACCTGATTTACCACATCCTACTAATGCTGTTGTTGCAACTAGAATTGTGCACATCGTTAAAGCTAATAACTTTTTAGTTTTCTTCATTACATTTCCTCCTTGTATATAGCTTCTGCATATATTTCTTAATTATATTATAATATTTACCCACACTTTTTTATAGTGTACTTATTTCATATTCGCTACACTTAATCTAGTTTGCTATATTTTCACAGGTTTTATTGTATCTTTTTGTCTAAAAATATAGGAGCCGCCAAGTCACCCGCTTATTTTATATAACCTTTTGTTAAGTCTTAATGCTCTTAAATATTATTTTTCCTAAAAGCTACAAACTCACTACGTTCAGACATGCAGCTTTTGTACGGAAAACTATTATTTCTTCGCTGAGACTTAGGAAAAAGGTTAAAATCAAACAGCGGATGACTTGGCGGCTCCCACTGCTATCTAGTATTAAGTTTTACACATGATATATAAGCATGCAGCTTTTTATACGGAAAAATATTATTCCTTCGTCGAGACTTAGGAAAAAGGTTAAAATTAAACAGCGGATGACTTGGCGGCTCCCACTGCTATCTAGTATTAAGTTTTACACATGATATGCTAGCTTTTCTTAAACTAGAAACCTGGGTTGTACTTCCATATAACACTTTTCACAAGCAAAGCTTGTGCTTGTGGTAGATGGACGTACACCCAGGTGTTTTTAGCTAACCTATTAATAGTAAAAGGCTATGTCCATATATGATACCATTGTAAGATTTTCATTTAAGTCCCTGCGAAGCAACAACTTTAGTTCAGTAAAATAGAAGAACTCATAAGTCATACACGATTCCTTTTTAACCTTTTCTCCTAAGTCTATGCAAAATAATACTGACTTTCCGTGTCAAAAGCTACATGTTTGAACGAAGTGAGTTTGTAGCTTTTAGGAAAGTCAGTATTAGTGAGCAAAAAGACTTAGAAAAAGGTTACACGGGATAAGTGTATGCCTTATGAGTTCAATACTATAACTGAACTAATACAGTCTTAATTTCATACGGCTTAACATGTAAACTTATTACCTGTTCTTCTCTTAGATCTTCTATAGGTCTTTCCATTAAATCAGATTCCATCCATCCAGCTATTTCATGGTTGATCTTGATATTAACATCTTGTTTGGAGCCTGTGTATTCATGTATCCTTAGAACAATGTATTTACCATCTTC
>JGI24708J26588_10000800_pt1 | contig 25659 bp, 20 predicted proteins | sample BioPla1DNA2_FD_26588 | JGI IMG/M metagenome (IMG submission 26588) | reverse complement strand
AAGGGTAATAAGATCTGCTTTTACTTTACCACTTTCTTTTTCATAAACACGATATATCTTTTTATTACCAGGGTTAGTTATTTTCCATGGGTTATCAGAAAGTTTTATCTTAGGAATGAATTTACCGCTTTTTTGAATGGCGGATAATTTATATACGCCACCAAAGGATGGGTTATCCTCCGAGGTTATCAATCGAGTTCCAACTCCCCAAGAATCAATTTTGGCACCTTGTGATATTAAGCTATCAATTAAGTTCTCATCTAAATCGCTGGAAGCAGTAATAGTTGCGTCTTGAAAACCAGCGGCATCTAACATTTTTCTAGCTTCTTTTGAAAGATATGCAAGGTCACCACTATCTAAACGGATACCGTATTTCACTGGTGTTTTACCCTGTTCTCTTAACTCGCTAAATACTTTAATCGCATTAGGAACTCCAGAACGAAGAGTATCATAGGTGTCAACCAAAAGAGTAGTATTCATTGGGTATAGTTCTGCATATTTACGGAATGCGGTAAGTTCATCATCGAAACTCATAATCCAGCTATGAGCATGGGTACCAAGCGCAGGCATATCATATAATTTCGCTGACATCATATTACTTGTTCCAATACATCCTCCAATAATCGCCGCCCTAGCCCCTAAGGTTCCAGCATCTGGCCCTTGAGCTCTCCGAAGGCCAAATTCCATAACAGGACCACCTTTTGCAGCATAAACTACACGGGATGCTTTCGTTGCAATCAAACTTTGGTGGTTAATAATATTAAGTAAAGCAGTTTCGATTAATTGAGCTTCCATAATCGGTGCAATTACTTTTATTATTGGCTCCATAGGGAATATCACGGTTCCCTCTGGTATTGCATAAATATCGCCGCTGAATTTAAAGTTTTGTAAATAGGTTAAAAAATCTTCTTTAAAGATTTTTAAACCTCTAAGGTATTCGATATCTTCTGTTGTAAAGCGTAAGTTTTTTACGTATTCTATCACTTGTGCTAAGCCGGCACATATTGCATAACCACCCTTGCATGGGTTTTCCCTATAGAATACATCAAAAACAACTGTACTTTCTTCCTTGTTATAAAAATAACCCTGCATCATTGTTAATTCATAAAAATCAGTTAATAAAGTTAAATTTCTCTTTTCCATTTATAGGTTCTCCTTCCACTTTTCATGCAGCGTGTTATTGTATGCTTAACTTCATTAAAAACAATCTTAATAATTACTTTAATCTTCTTTAAAAGATATACCAATAACTTGAATTAGTCAAGCAAAGTATAGGAAGTAAGATGTCCTACAATCCTCCTTAGATTCTAGATACTTAACAATTATTTTGTTACCTTCATTTACTATCTTTATAAGATTATGGAGAAATTTTATATAAAATTTCAAAACAGGTACTTTAAAGAGTAAAAGCATACATTTCAAACTTGAAAATGCTTGACATTTGATAAAATTTATACTATTATAACCTCAAAATAAAGAAATAAAACGTTGACGGAGAGAGTAAGTGTCATGCAAAAGTTCCAGCGAGCCGGTGATAGTGTAAGTCCGGTATGAGTAGCAGACAACTGAAAATCACTCCCTAGTTGCGAAACCCAAAGGTTTTTTTAATAACTGAGTAGGTTAAGCCGGTATCTACCGTTATATAGATAATGTATGAATGCCTTTCTTGGCAGAGTACGTGAAACAGGTGGTTAAATGATAGCATATGCTCTCATCCTTTTTCGGATGGGAGCTTTTTTATTTAATAGGAAATTGCTCTGCAATTCCTATTAAAAAAAATGCTCCGCTTTGGATGTGCACTCGCACGTAATGTATTATGTCGGTTATGCCGACCGTGCTCAGCACGAGAGTTTCGCGAGCGAAACTCTATCTTGTTTAATAGGAAACTGCTCAATTATTTCTTGTTAAATAAAAAGGCTCCGCATAAGTGAAGAAAGTTCACATTATAAAGCAACAGGTATGATATCAACCATTTGGTAAATACTTGATAAGAAAGGTTATAATAATTATATTGAGGAGGATTATTATGTACGATAAAGTATCTACTGACCTAAACTTTGTCGAAAGAGAGAAAAAAGTACTTGATTTTTGGAAAGAGAATCAGGTCTTTGAAACAAGCCGGGAAGAAAGAAAGAATGGAAAGACCTTTACTTTCTATGATGGGCCGCCTACAGCGAATGGTAAACCTCATATTGGCCATGTATTAACAAGGGTTATTAAAGATATTATTCCAAGATACCGGACAATGAAGGGCTATAACGTACTTCGTAAAGCTGGATGGGATACCCATGGACTTCCGGTTGAATTAGAAGTCGAAAAGAAATTGGGTCTCGATGGTAAGGAGCAGATCGAAGAATATGGTTTAGCACCATTTATTCAGGAATGTAAGGAAAGTGTATGGAAGTATAAAGGTATGTGGGAGGATTTCTCCAATACCGTTGGTTACTGGGTGGATATGGATGATCCCTATGTTACCTATGAAAATGACTACATCGAATCCGTTTGGTGGTCTTTAAAGCAAATCTGNGATAAGGACCTTCTATATAAAGGATTTAAGATTGTTCCTTATTGCCCAAGATGTGGGACTCCACTTTCTAGCCATGAGGTTGCTCAAGGATATAAGGATATTAAAGAAAATTCTGCAATTGCTAAATTTAAAGTAAAAGGAACTGAGAACGAATACATTCTCGCATGGACCACAACTCCTTGGACCCTTCCTTCTAACGTAGCACTCTGCGTTAATCCAGATGAGACCTATGTTAAGGTTAAGGTTAAGGTCGATTCCAATGGTAATGTAGTAAGGAAAGAGGAAGGTTGTTCTTGCGAACATGATCATGAACACGGGGCAGAAGCTCAGGTGGCTGTGGGAACGGAAGAATACATTCTTGCAGAAGCTCTTCTAAATGTAATTGAAGGGGATTATGAGGTAATAGAAACCTATATCGGTAAGGATTTAGAATATACCGAGTATGAACCTTTATTTGATTATGCAACTACCGATAAGAAGGCATATTTTATTACTTGCGATTCATATGTAACCTTAACTGATGGTACTGGTGTTGTTCATATAGCACCTGCTTTTGGTGATGATGACTCAAGAATTGGTAGAAATTATGATCTTCCTTTTGTTCAAATGATTGATACAAAGGGTGAATTTAAACCGGAAGCAAGAGACTTTGCAGGAATGTTCTGTAAAGATGCAGATAAACCGATTATGAAGATGTTGGCTGAAAAAGGCCTATTATTTAAAGTACTTAAATTTGAGCATAGTTACCCATTCTGCTGGCGCTGTGATACACCACTAATCTACTATGCAAGAGATACCTGGTTTATTAAGATGACCGAGGTTCGTGATGACTTGATTAAACACAATAATACCATCAATTGGATGCCGGAAAGTATTGGGCAAGGCCGTTTTGGTGATTGGATTAGAAATGTTCAGGACTGGGGTATTTCCCGAGACCGTTATTGGGGAACACCACTTCCTATCTGGGAATGTGAGGATGGCCATCGCCATTGTATTGGAAGTATTGAAGAATTAAAGTCCATGTCAGACAATTGTCCTGATGACATTGAACTCCATCGTCCATTTATAGATTCTGTAACCATTAAATGTCCAGAGTGTAGTAAGGAAATGACCCGAGTAAAACCAGTTATTGACTGCTGGTATGATTCTGGTGCTATGCCATTTGCACAATGGCACTATCCATTTGAGAATAAGGAAATGTTTGAAGAGAACTTCCCAGCTGATTTCATCAGTGAGGCAGTTGACCAAACTAGAGGATGGTTCTATTCTCTACTTGCAATCTCCACATTAATCTTTGATAAATCCTCATTTAAGAACTGTATTGTTCTTGGCCATGTGCAGGATGAGAATGGGCAGAAGATGTCAAAGTCTAAGGGGAATGCGGTGGATCCTTTTGAAGCTTTAGAAAAACATGGTGCAGATGCAATCCGTTGGTATTTCTATACGAATTCTGCCCTATGGTTGCCAAATCGTTTCCACGATAGGGCAGTTACCGAAGGACAGCGTAAATTCATGGGTACCCTATGGAATACCTATGCATTCTATGTATTGTATGCTAATATTGATGAATTTGATGCTACGAAGTATTCCTTAGATTATGATAAATTGCCAGTTATGGATCAGTGGCTATTATCCAGATTGAATACGCTAATCAAGACCGTGGATAATTATCTAGAGAACTATAGAATCACGGATGGTGCCAAGATGCTGGCTGACTTTGTAGATGAACTAAGTAATTGGTATGTAAGACGAAGCAGAGAGCGTTTCTGGGCTAAGGGGATGGAGCAAGATAAAATCAATGCATACATGACTCTATACACTGCCCTTGTTAATGTAGCAAAGGTAGCGGCGCCTTTTGTTCCCTTTATATCGGAGCAGATTTACCAGAATCTTGTTGTTAATCTAGATAAGACAGCTCCTAAGAGTGTACATCTATGCCTCTATCCTTCCTATGAAGAAGCGCATATTAATACCGAGCTTGAGAAACATATGGAAGAGGTTCTTGCAGTAGTTGTATTAGGTCGTGCATGTAGAAACACATCAAATATCAAGAATCGTCAGCCAATTGGTAAGATGTATGTGAAAGCAAAAGAGAAACTTTCTAATTTCTTTAAGGATATAATTGCAGATGAGTTAAATGTAAAAGAGGTTGAATTCACGGATGATGTTAGGGATTTCACATCCTATAGCTTTAAACCACAGTTAAAGACCTTGGGGCCTAAGTTCGGTAAGCAGATCGGTGCGATCCGCAAGATACTATCCGAATTAAATGGTAATGAAGCAATGGATGAAATCAATGCAACTGGTGAATTAAAGATCACTTTAGAAGGTGCAGAAACCACAATAGCTAAGGATGATCTCTTAATTGAAACGGCACAGATGGAAGGCTTCGTGTCCAACTCTGACCATGGAATTACGGTGGTTCTTGATACAAACCTTACGGAAGAACTTATTGAGGAAGGTTTCGTAAGAGAAATTATTAGCAAAATCCAGACCATGCGTAAGGATGCTGATTTCGAAGTAATGGATTATATCCGAGTAACACAAAGTGGTAATGATAAGATTAAAGGCATCATGGAGCGTAATGCAGAAGTGATCAAGGCAGAAGTACTAGCGAAAGAATTAAACTATGGCAATGCCCAAGGCATTATAAAAGAATGGAATTTAAATGGGGAAAATGTTGTCTTAGGTGTAGAAAGAGTGTAAAGTAAAATTTAAAATAAATTAAAGGCTGCTATCGAATAGGCAAAACAAGATAGTAGCCTTTTTTCTTGTTTTTCAATCTGTATGGCCCTAGAATTTTAAGTTAAACTAGGCAGGATTATCCTTTACAAGCATCATATGATATAATATAATTAGGGTAATAAATAGGAGTTAAGATCTATATTTATGTAAGGATATGATGTTTGATACTTTAAAATTTGATTATGAAATATAGTAAAGGTATTATAAAATTCACCATAGATCAGTGTAATGCAGAGAAAGGATGGGGTTTTATGAAATTAGTATATGTCATAGTACGTAATAATGATAGCAGTCAAGTAATAGAAACATTAAATAGAAAAGGTTTTTATGTTACCAAAATGGCATCCACTGGTGGTTTTCTAAGAGAGGGTAACACCACATTACTGATTGGTACAGATGAGGATAAGCTTGACGAAGTAATTGATATTGTGAAAAAGGAATGTGGCCCAAGGCAGCAGATCCTAATGAACAATATGAGTCCTGGTGATTATTCAGCAATGAATTCCGTAGTAAATGTTGGTGGAGCAACAATATTTGTAATGGACGTAGAGCGATTTGAAAAGTTTTAATATCAGTAAAAGCCCCTAGCTCTAAGCCATAGGCGTAGGGCGTTCGTGGATTAGTCAAAGTGTAGCATTTGGAAGTATGTATATGGTATGTAAATAGCAGAGCCTTCTTGTTACAGATTATAGCAAGGGGCTCTGTTTTTTAATTATTAGGGATATAAATTATTTTGTTATAAATACTTACTAAGAATTCTTAAACAAAAAATATGCAGTGAATTGTTTGTGAAATCACGGAATTTACTTTATTTTTCAGTGGGAATATGGTATAAAGGGATAAGCAGTTTATTAAAAGAGGCATTTGACAAAGGACGATGTCAATGCAGAAGAGGAAGGGTTAACTTAGATGAAGACAAAGATATTATTGTTACTTATGAGCTTAAGTGTATTGATGCTTGCTGGGGGATGCAGTAAGAAAGAGGGTACCGTAGAAAATGATACAACAGGGAATACACAGAATGTAGATGACACTGAAGATAAGGCAGATGAAAATGAAACGGATAATGAAGTAAGTTCTGAAATAATTACAGTAACAAAGGAAGCGTATGAAGTAAGTGATTATATTTCTTTAGGAGAATATAAAGGAATTGAATATACGATTAAAAAGCTAGAAGTAACGGAAGCAGATGTAGAAGAAACAGTAGAAGAAATATTAAAACGGGGCGCTACTGAGCAAGAAGTTGCCGATAGAGACCAAGTTCAAAATGGCGATATTGTTAATATTGATTTTGAGGGATTAAAGGATGGCGTAGCTTTTGATGGTGGAACTGCACAAGATTATGATCTTATAATAGGTTCCGGTTCTTTTATTCCAGGATTTGAAGAGGGCTTAATAGGTACAACTGTTGGAGAACAAGTGGACGTGAATCTATCCTTCCCTGAGGATTATCATCAGCCAGATCTTGCTGGTCAGCCTGTAGTATTTAAGGTAACAGTAAACTCCATTAAGGAATTAGTGTATCCAGAATTAACAGAGGAGTATGTGAAAGAGATTTCGGAATTTGATACCATAGATGCTTTTAAGGAAGATATTCGTGTAAGTCTTCAGGAAATGAATGAAGCAACGATGGAAAGTGAGAAGTTTGATAATGTATTCAATAAGGTATTGGATAATTCTGAAGTGAAATCTTATCCTCAGAATCTTCTTGATTATTATAGTGCAGTAGTGAAGAATAGGATTATTCAGAATGCAGCTTATTTTGGCATGGATTTTGCTACTTTTCTTTCATCCACAGGCTTATCAGAAGAAGATTTCGATGCTGAGATGTTAAAATCTGCAGAAATTATGGCAAAGCAAGAGTTGGTATTAAATGCAATTGTTAAGGCTGAGAACTTAGAACTTTCTGATGAGGAATATGAGGAAGGTGTTGAAAATATATCAAAAGACTTTGGATACTCAAGTAAGGAAGAGTTTTTGGCAAATGCGGTAGAAGACGAAATTAGAGAAACTTTATTATGGCAGAAAGCAGTGGATCTTATTTTAAATGCAGCAGTAGAGCTATAATCTTGTAGGGGTGTTAAAGGATTCATCCTTGACAAGAAAATTTCGGAATGCTATACTACGGAAGATATCTGTTTCATAAATATATAAAGTTTGAATTATACTTTGTTCATTAAAAGAATTTAAAATATGATGAATCAGCTCTTGGTCAAATGGCTAAGAGCTTTTTTATGGATAGATTATGGAATATTTTGTACATGCCCTAAGCAGATGTCTTGCTACATAGTAAGTCTATCAGCCGGGAATGATATGAGTTAAGAGAGATCGTAAGAAAGGAAGTTAATATGAAAGTAACAAAATTTGAAGAATTAGAATTAAATCCATCCATTCTTCGTGCTGTTGAGGATATGGGTTTTGAAGAAATGTCTCCGATACAGGCAAAAGCAATTCCGGTTATTTTAGAAGGAAAGGATGTTATAGGTCAAGCGCAGACAGGAACAGGCAAGACCGCAGCTTTTGGTATTCCACTTTTGCAAAAGGTGGATCCAAAGATTAAATCCTTACAGGGCTTAGTATTATGCCCTACCAGAGAATTGGCAATTCAAGTAGCAGAGGAATTTCGAAAATTAGGAAAATATATGCATGGGATTAAAGTACTGCCTGTATATGGAGGACAAGAAATCTCCAAGCAGATACGTTCCTTGAAAAGTGGTGTTCAAATCATAATTGGAACGCCAGGTCGTGTCATGGATCATATGAGAAGAAAGACAGTGAAATTTGATAATATACGCATGGCAATCTTAGATGAAGCAGATGAAATGCTAAATATGGGCTTTCGTGAGGATATTGAAACTATCCTGAGCCAAGTACCGGAAGAAAGACAGACTATTATGTTTTCTGCTACTATGGCAAAACCAATATTAGAGATTGCAAGAACCTATCAGAAAAATCACGAGATTATTAAGGTTGTTAAGAAGGAGCTTACCGTACCTAAAATTGAACAGTATTATTACGAAGTAAGTCCTCGAAATAAAGATGAAGTATTATCTAGATTACTGGATATGTATAATCCGAAGTTATCTCTTGTTTTCTGTAATACCAAAAGAAAGGTTGATGAATTAACAGCGACATTGCAGGGGAGAGGATATTTTGCAGAAGGTCTTCATGGAGATCTTAAGCAACAGCAAAGGGACCGTGTTATGCATAGTTTCCGTAATGGTAAAACAGATATTCTTGTAGCTACAGATGTGGCTGCTAGAGGGATTGATGTTGATGATGTAGAGGCGGTATTCAACTATGATGTGCCACAGGATGATGAATACTACGTACATCGTATTGGACGTACGGGCCGTGCAGGACGTGAAGGGCGTGCTTTTACCCTTGTGGTTGGTAGAGAAGTATTCAAATTAAGGGATATTCAGAGATACTGTAAGACAAAGATTAAGTTACAACCAATTCCGTCGATTAATGATGTTACAGCTGTTAAGGCTGAAAAGATATTGGAAAAAGTTAAAAATATTATAGAGACAGAGGATCATATCAAAATGATAGACTTAGTTGAGGATAAAATTAATGATTATGGTTTTACAGCCTTGGATATGGCATCTGCATTTCTAAAAATGGTTATGGGAGATGAGAATGGCAAGGAAGAAAGAGATTATGAAGATTTTGGAGATACCGGTGCTGAAGTTGGAATGGTAAGATTATTTATTAATCTTGGTAGAAAACAGAATGTACGTCCTGGGGATATCCTTGGAGCAATTGCCGGTGAAACAGGAATGCCCGGTAAACTCATAGGTACTATCGATATGTATGATAAATATACTTTTGTTGAAGTTCCAAGGGAATATGCTTCTGAAGTAATTCAAGTAATGAAGACAGCAAAAATTAAAGGAAAAACGATTAATATCGAACCTGCCAATAGAAAATAAAGCTGATTAATAATATAACTGCCCTCAGGTTTGGTGAAAACCCGTGGCAGTTATTTTATTATCTGCAACTGCTGTTTTTTATTGCTATACTGTTTTCATAACAGTTTTAGGCATAGCACGCATTATATATTCAGCATCATTAATCTTGACATTACATATTAAATCAAGTATAATATGATAATAATTACTGTTATTGAATGGAGTGAATTTAATGGCGACGCTTAAATACAGCCGACAAAGGGAGGCAATAAAAGAATATTTAGCTAAAACCAAAGAGCACCCTACGGCAGACACCGTTTATATGCATATTCGTGAGCAATATCCGAATATAAGCTTGGGAACGGTCTATCGTAATTTGAATTTATTAGTTTCACAAGGGGAAATTATTAAGATAAATTGCAATGATAGTAGTGATCGCTTTGATGGTAATCCAGAGCCTCATTATCACTTTATATGTAATGAATGTAATAGGGTAATGGATCTGGAGATGGAGTCTATAGATCATATTAATAAAATTGCAGGTGCAGGATTTGAAGGTAAAATTGAAGGGAATGTGACATTTTTCCATGGTTTATGCCCGGATTGTAATAAAGGTGATCATTAATTTACCTAACCCTTTAATAAAATGGTAAACAACTAAATATATAAGTAAAATTTTATAAGAAGAAATATAAAGCCGATCATATTAATTTTGATCGGCTTTTATTTATCCGATAATAATTTTTAATAAACAATCGCAGTACAAATTAATAATTTAGGAAAAATCTTTTAAAAAGGTGTTGACATTATTTATGAAATAAGATATATTATTAATAACAATAACAATTACTGATATTGTTATTTTAAATAACTATAATACATAAAGGAGATTTTGAATTATGAAAAAGTTTGTATGTCAGGTATGTGGATATGTTCACGAAGGAGAGAATGCACCAGATATTTGTCCAATCTGTAAAGCAGCAAAAGATAAATTTACTGAGCAATCTGGAGATAGAGTATGGGCTGATGAGCACGTTGTAGGTGTTGCGAAAGGTGCTAGCGAAGATATCATCAGCGATTTAAGAGATAATTTCATGGGAGAATGTACTGAAGTTGGTATGTACCTAGCGATGGCTAGAGTAGCACACAGAGAAGGTTATCCTGAAATTGGTTTGTATTATGAGAAGGCAGCATGGGAAGAGGCTGAACATGCTGCTAAGTTCGCAGAGCTTCTTGGAGAAGTGGTTACCGACAGTACAAAGAAGAACTTACAGATGAGAGTTGATGCAGAAAACGGTGCTTGCATGGGTAAAAAAGATCTTGCATTGCGTGCGAAGGCAGCTGACTTAGATGCAATTCATGATACAGTACATGAGATGGCTAAGGATGAAGCTAGACATGGAAGAGCTTTTGAAGGCCTTTTAAATAGATATTTTAACTAAAGCTACTTTTCTTAAATTTAATTGGAGAATTATTCCAATAAAATCTATAATGAATTTAAATAGTTAATATTAAATTGCTTATATCGTAAAGGTATATAATCCCCCAATTATATACCCAACCTTTATATATTGTTCCCAACACACAGAAATACGCCCTCCTCCCACCGGGCGTATTTCACTGCATAATTATGTAGTTGTAACAGGAGAAAACCTTGATCTGACTAATGTATACTTAAATACAATGGTTTGATCAAGGCTTTTTCTTTCTATTTTGTTATAAATAAACCCCTATAAGTAACTAAATCTCATCTGCGCTATGCTTTTCTGTAAAGATGAGGGTTTAAATTTTATTTACAACTCTTTTAACATAAGTTGTATGTAATATTTCGTGTGCCTTTTTACTTCCTGGTTTTTCGAGATATTCCTTGTAAAGTTGCTTAACTGAAGGATTATCATGGGATTTTCTTAGAGGCATATTTGCATCTATTGTGTAGAGTGCTTTTGCCCTAAGTGCTTTAATATCCGTAAAATTTCTCACACTAGCAGGTTGCTTTGGTTGTCCTCCACCATTCACGCATCCGCCAGGACATCCCATGATCTCTATGAAGTGATAGTTCTTTTCGCCTGATTTTACCTGCTCGAGTAGTTCTTTTGCATTTGCAAGACCGGAAGCAACTGCCACATTGATATCCATACCTGCAACATGATAGGTCGCTTCTTTGATTCCTTTGGTGCCTCGAACATCTGTAAATTCAAGATTCGGTAATTCTTTACCAGTTAAAGTTTCAACCGCAGTTCTAAGTGCGGCTTCCATTACACCACCAGTAGCTCCAAAGATAACTCCTGCACCAGTCGATCTACCAAGTGGATCATCGAATTCCTCATCAGGTAGAGATAAGAAGTCAAGTCCAATACGGTCAATCATTCTTGCAAGTTCACGAGTGGTGATAGAGATATCAACATCTGGAACGCCTGCGGCGCTTTGATCTTCTCTTCCGATTTCGTATTTCTTAGCAGTACAAGGCATAACACTTACCATTACAATCTTCTCTGGATCAAGATTCATTTTCTCTGCATAATATGTTTTAGTAATTGCACCAAACATTTGCTGTGGTGATTTACAGCTAGATAAGTGATCTAACATATCTGGATAGTAGTGCTCACAATATTTTATCCATCCTGGTGAGCAGGAGGTGATAAGAGGAAGCACTCCATTGTTATTAACTCTGTCTAAGAATTCATTAGCTTCTTCCATAATGGTTAGATCTGCTGCAAAATCAGTATCAAAAACCTTGTCGAATCCTAAGCGACGAAGAGCAGCAACCATTTTTCCTTGCACATTTGTTCCAATTGGTAATCCGAATTCTTCCCCTAGTGCAGCACGAACAGCAGGTGCTGTTTGCACAATAACATATTTGTCAGGATCTGCTATAGCATCAAATACCTCTTTGGTATTATCAACCTCTGCGATTGCACCTGTAGGACATACAGCAATACATTGACCACAGGATACGCAGCTGGTTTCACCTAAAGGTAGATCAAAGGCGCATGAAATATTGGTTTCAAAGCCTCTTTCATTTGCACCAATAACACCAACACTCTGTGTTACTTCACATACAGCGGAGCATCGTCTACAAAGGATGCATTTATTATTATCTCGATACATATGAGGGGCAGAATCATCGATCTCATAACTATTACGTGCGCCATCATATTTTAACTCATCTTCTACATTAAGGTCGTTACATAGTTTTTGAAGTTCGCATTTACCGCTGCGAACACATGACAGACATTTTCTGTCATGGTCTGATAGAATAAGCTCCAGGGTATTCCTTCTGGAAGCCAGTACCTTCGGGGTATTTGTCCAAACCTCCATGCCATCATTTACCGGATAAACGCAGGAAGCGACAAGACTTCTAGCGCCTTTTACTTCTACTACGCACATACGACATGCACCGATTTCATTGATCTCTTTTAAAAAGCAAAGGGTTGGAATATCAATATGGGCTAGTTTTGCAGCCTCTAATATCGTGGATCCCTTAGGTACTTCAACTGGGATACCATTTATTTTTATATTAACTGTTTCCATTACAACCTCCATCTGCATACTTTACTTACTGCACTTTATTTCTTAGAGATGGCGCCAAATTTACATTTTTCCATACAAGCGCCACACTTGAGACATTTATCCTGGTCAATAACATGAACTTCTTTCACTTTACCAATGATTGCGTTACTTGGGCAAACTCTAGCACATAAGGTACATCCCTTACATTTATCCGCATCGATATGATAGGAAAGAAGAGATTTACATACACCAGCCGGACATTTTTTATCAACTACGTGTGCGGTATATTCATCTCTAAAGTATTTTAAGGTAGATAGAACTGGATTAGGTGCTGTCTGACCAAGTCCGCAGAGGGCATTTTCCTTGATATAATAGCAGAGTTCCTCCATTTTTTCGATGTCCTCTAAGGTTGAGTTTCCTTCTGTTATATTGTCTAACATTTCATAAAGACGCTTGGTTCCGATACGGCATGGCGTACATTTACCGCAGGATTCCTCAACCGTAAAATCAAGGAAGAACTTAGCGATGTCTACCATACAATTGTCTTCATCCATGACGATGAGTCCACCGGATCCCATCATAGAGCCAACTTCAATCAAGTTATCATAGTCGATTGGAACATCAAGATGTTCGGGTGGTATACACCCTCCTGAAGGTCCTCCTGTTTGGGCTGCTTTAAAGCGCTTTCCGTTTGGAATACCGCCACCGATTTCATCAATTACTTCACGAAGGGTAGTACCCATCGGAATTTCGACAAGTCCTGTGTTATGTATGTTTCCACCTAGGGCGAATACTTTCGTTCCTTTTGACTTTTCGGTACCCATAGATGCAAACCATTCTGGTCCATGTAGTATAATCTGTGGAATATTTGCATAGGTTTCAACGTTATTAAGAAGCGTTGGCTTATCGAACAATCCTCTTTCTGCAGGGAATGGAGGACGGGGACGAGGCTCACCACGATTACCTTCGATTGAAGTCATAAGGGCAGTCTCTTCACCACAGACAAAAGCTCCGGCACCCAATCTTAAATCAATATCAAAGTCAAATCCTGAATTAAAAATATTCTTACCTAATAAACCATATTCTCTAGCTTGCGCTATAGCAATATTTAAACGCTCAACAGCGATTGGATATTCTGCACGAACGTATATATATCCCTGGGAAGCACCGACGGCATATCCAGCAATTGCCATAGCCTCTAATACTACATGAGGGTCACCCTCTAATACGGAACGATCCATAAATGCTCCTGGATCTCCCTCGTCTGCGTTACAACATATAAATTTTTGATCAGCATCGTATCCTTTAGCAAACTTCCATTTGAGTCCTGTAGGGAAGCCGCCGCCTCCTCGTCCTCTTAAGCCACTGTCAAGGATGGTTTGGATTACTTGATCAGGGGTATATTCTGTCAATACTCTACCTAAGGCTTCGTAACCGTCAGTTGCTATATATTCATCAATACTCTCTGGATTGATAACACCACAGTTGCGTAGTGCTATTCTATGTTGCTTCCTATAGAAGTCTGTATCATTGAGAGACTTGACACCATCTTCAGTAAGGGTTTCTTTGTAGACAAGACGGCTTACAATACGGCCCTTAAGCAAATGTTCAGATACAATTTCCGGTATATCTTCTTCCTGTACAAGGGAATAGAAGGTAGCTTCCGGGTAGATAATTATGATTGGTCCTAAAGCACAAAGACCGTGACAACCTGTTTGTACAACGGATACTTCGTCCTGAAGACCGTTTTTCTCGATTTCTGATTTTAAAGCTTCAATGATTCTGGGGCTTCCCGAGGAAGTACATCCGGTACCACCGCAGACTAAAACATGTGAACGATACATTTTATGTCCTCCTTCGGATTAGCCGTTTACTTCGGCAATTGTATATTCTTTAACTATCTGGCCTCTTACCAGATGCTGGTCAACTACTTCTAGTGCTTTTTCTGGGGTCATTTTTACATAAGTTACTTTATCCTTACCTGGCTCTAAGATCTCAACAATCGGTTCATATTGACATAAGCCAATGCATCCGGTTTGTGTCACAGCAATATTGGACAGACCTTTTGACTGAACGGCGTCGGATAGAGTGGTGAGGATCGGTCTTGCTCCGCTGGCTATTCCGCAAGTTGCCATACCAACAACGACACGAATCTGATCTGAGTTTTCATTACGAAGACCAATTTGGCTCTGCATTCTTTCACGGATTGCTCTTAACTCTTCTAGAGATTTCATAAGTTTACCTCCTACGAATTAATAAAAACTTTAAGTTGGGTGGGATTAAAATCGATAATCACCATCCACTTCCCTTTGATTTTCCTCCAAATACTCTTTTATATAATTGGACACTTCCGGAAGGTCCAATGGAATATCGCCGAGTATTTCACGAAATTCTCTCGTATCAAGATGAAACTTACGTCCATCAAATTCGTAAGTATAGAGGAAATCAATATGTTTATTTGAAATAATTAAGGTATGAATAGTACTGTTAATATCACCTAAAGGCATACGATCGATATGGGATAATCCAAATGTAGCTGTTACTGTAGTTCCTATATCGGTTTTGGATGCAATGGAAAAACTTCCTCCGGTATTTAATGCGGCCTGTTTATAGAAGGGAATTCCAAGCCCTACATCTCTGGTAGTTCTTGTAGTATAGAAAGGGTCCTGGGCATGTGATATTTGATCTTCTGTCATACCGCATCCATTATCAGAAATAATTATAGAAAGTATATCTGCATCACTATGTATGCTAATTGCTATTTCAATCTGAGTTGCATTCGCCCTGATTGAATTATTTGCAATATCTAATACGTTTAAAGATAGTTCTGGTAGCATATTATTCGTACTTAGCTAGAACGCCCTCTAAATCATCAACGGTTAATTTACCATAAACGTCCTCATTAATGGTGATAACGGGGGCAAGTCCGCAAGCTCCAATACAACGACAGGATTCGATAGAAAATTTACCATCCGGTGTACATTCACCATCAGCGATACCGAGCAATTCCTGAAGTTTATTAAAGATATCTCCAGAACCTTTAACATAACAAGCAGTGCCCATGCAAACAGATACTTTGTATTTGCCTTTGGGGCTTAATGAGAATTGAGAATAAAATGTTACGATGCCATAAATTTTTTCTAATGGTACTTTCAATTCATTGGAAATTATAGTTTGTACTTCAATAGGAAGATACCCGTAAATTTCCTGTGCTTTTTGCAGAATTGGCATGAGCGAACCTTTTTCATCACGGTGCTCATCAATTACTTTCAAAAGTGCGGATTCTTGCTCTTTTGTTCCTGCAAAAGGGACTTTCTTTTTCTGCGAATCCATTGTCAAACCTCCTTAATATTGTTACAAATCTTGGCATAAAAATTGGCAAACAAGCTATTCACTTGGTTATCACCTGCAAAGAACTGGTGAAACATATTGCACAAACACTGACATTATAGCATAAGTTTGTTAAAAAATCTACAAAAAATATATATAATTTGAAAGTGATATGTGCAAATTATATATTAATATTGCATAAGTTTGAATAGAAATATAACAAGCTTATATTAATGACGAAGTTTATAAACTGTAAAATATTACAAATTTTTTTTACTGGAGGAGGAATCCAATTGAGTTTGAAATATTGAAATATTTGGCAGAACATATTATAATTGAAGTATTCTAAAATATTGACGGATCTAAAATAATTACTATTTAATAATGTGACTAAGAAACATAAATAAAATGTTAATTTTATTGATTGGAGAGAAATAGAAGCGATGAAAATTAAAGATATCAAGAAGATATTGAGTGCCAAATTAGTTATCGGGGAAGAATGGCTGGAGCGAGAAGTTCATACTGCCTGTGGGGCAGATATGATGAGTGATGTTCTAGCATTTATGAAGGACCAATCTGTTCTCCTAACTGGCTTATGTAATCCGCAGGTAATCAGGACGGCGGAAATGATGGATGTTATATGTATTGTATTTGTTCGTGGTAAAATGCCAGATGAAGCCATGATACAGATGGCAAAGGAGAGAGAGATGGCCCTACTTTCTACAGATCACCGGATGTTCTCTGCCTGTGGTAGGCTATACGAAAAAGGTCTTCGTGGAGGTGCAACCAACCGATGAATGATATGATCAAGATGCAGTATGTGGTTCCTGCGGATGACTTTACCCGGGCAGGAGAGGCTTCAAGTAGTGTTAAAAGAAAACTAAAGTTAATGGGAGTTAAGCCTGAAATTGTTCGAAAAGTTGCAATAGCAATGTATGAAGGCGAAATTAATATGGTTATTCATGCATCTGGAGGAATAATTGACGTTACGGTTACTCCAGATATGATTGAAATGGTTTTAAAGGACCGCGGACCAGGAATTGCAGATATTGATCAAGCAATGCGTGCGGGATTTTCAACTGCTCCGGATAATATCCGTGCTCTGGGTTTCGGTGCAGGAATGGGACTCCCCAACATGCGTAAATATGCGGATGAGTTATCGATAGAAAGTGAATTAGGTGTTGGAACTACGGTTAAAATGAAAGTTAATATTGTTTAAGAGCTATATTATATAACAAAAGACGAATATAATATACCGTTAAGAGGTATGTTTTCTTATTGGAAGGGGAGAAAGGGTAATGAGTGGTTTTTTTACCTCGGTCCATCTGAGAGAAGAATTATGTATGGGGTGTATTAACTGTATTAAGAGATGCCCAACTCAGGCAATTCGAGTTCGTAATGGAAAGGCTGTAATAACTAAGGAATTCTGTATAGACTGTGGAGAATGTATCCGTATTTGCCACCACCATGCAAAAGAGGCTACCTACGATTCTCTGGAAGTTATGAATAACTATGAATATACGGTAGCTTTACCGGCACCTTCTTTATATGGACAGTTTAACAATCTAGAGGATGTAAATATTGTTCTAACAGCTCTTAAGAAAATGGGTTTTGATAATGTATATGAGGTCAGTGGAGCTGCGGAACTGGTATCGGAAATGTCCAGAGATTATGTTGCAAACAATAAAGATAGATGGCCGTTAATTAGCACCGCCTGCCCTACTGTAGTTCGCTTGATTCAAGTGCGATTTCCGAATTTGATAGAACATCTACTTCCCATCTGTTCCCCGGTGGACCTGGCTGCTATTCTGGCAAGTAAAAAAGCGATGAAAGAGACGGGGCTTCCGAGAGAAAAGATTGGAATTTTATTTATATCTCCTTGCCCAGCAAAGGTAACTGCTGTCAAATCTCCCATAGGAATTGCACATAGTGAAATTGATGGTGTGCTGGCGATGAAGGATATTTATCCAATTCTTCTGCCTTACATGAAAGATAGCGTTGATGAGGTGGAGAACCTAAGTATATCAGGTAGGATTGGTATTAGTTGGGGTGGAACCGGTGGTGAAGCCAGTGGGTTATTATTAGAAAACTACCTGGCAGCAGATGGTATAGAGAACGTAATTCGTGTTCTGGAAGATGTAGAAGATAACAAGCTAGAATTATTGGAATTTATAGAATTGAATGCGTGTTCTGGAGGTTGTGTTGGCGGAGTGCTGACGGTTGAGAACCCTTATGCAGCTAAGGTAAGATTAAAAAGACTGCGTAAATATTTACCAGTTGCCTGCTCTCACTTGGAAAATGGGAACATACAGGAAGGTTTTTGGAATGATGAAGTGAATTATAAACCAGTCTTTAATATAGGAAACAATATGAAGGAAAGTATTGAAAATATGACACGGGTAGAGAGTATGTATAAGAAATTCCCGAAACTAGATTGCGGTGCTTGCGGAGCGCCAACCTGTAAATCTCTTGCAGAGGATATCGCAAGGGGAGTTGCAAAGGAAGAGGATTGTATCCATATTCTAAGAGAGTATATCCACAAGATATCGAATGAGTTATCAAGATTAGATGGGAAAAAGTAAAAATTCAATACAATAAGCATTTAAGTTCTTATTATATGGGGGATTTATAATGAAACTACAGGAATTAATGGATTTAAAAGAATTTACATTGTTAAATAAGGGTAAAGATTTGGAAAGGGAGATTACTGTACCTTATTGCTGTGATTTATTAAGTGTTGCTATGGGAAAGATGCCCTCAGGTTCAGCCTGGGTAACTGTAATGGGAAATGTGAATACCTTAGCTGTAGCATCTTTAGCGGATGCGGCCTGTGTCATCCTGGCGGAAGGGATTAATTTGGATGAGCAAGCATTGGAGAAAGCTAAGGAGCAAGAGATTACAGTACTTCGGACAACACTACCAATCTTTGAAGCTGCTTTGCTAATCCATCAAAAAGTTCATGATTAAGATATCCTATGATTTTCATATCCATTCCTGCTTATCTCCCTGTGGTGATGAGGATATGACTCCTGCCAATATCGTTGGTATGGCTACAATTAAAGAACTGGATGCCATTGCCGTAACAGATCATAATTCTTGCAAGAATTGTCATGCGGTTATGTCTATGGCAGAGCAGTATGGGATTATGGCAATTCCTGGCATGGAATTATGTACCTTGGAAGAGGTTCATGTACTCTGTTTATTTACAACACTTCAGGATGCTATTGACTTTGATGATTATGTATCTTCGAAATTAATAAAGGTTTCAAATAACGAGCAGATCTTTGGCAGGCAAGAAATATATAATACAAGGGANGAATGTGTCGGTAATGAGCCTTATTTATTAATCAATGCTACAGAGATATCCTTTGATCAATTAGATGAACTTATGAAGAGATATAAGGGAATATATATTCCTGCCCATATTGATAAAAGTTCTAATAGTCTACTATCCAACCTTGGGTTTATTCCACCAGATGCTAGATTTAGTTGTGCTGAAGTTAAGGATATTGAGCAAATGCCAGGTCTTTTAAAGAATAATCCTTATTTGAAAAAGTGTAATATTATCACAAACTCTGACGCCCACACACTCGCATCAATTAATGAACCGGTCAACTTCCTGCAAGTTAAAAAACTAAGTGTAGAAGGGGTACTAGAAGCTCTACTTGATCGTAATAAGGGAGAGAGTGTCTTGAAATATATAGAGAATAAGATGGAGAAGAATGATTAAATATATAACTTCAATAAAGATGCTCCTAGAGTAAAACGAGGTCAACTCATTTCTCTAGGAGTACTTTGGTATAATGCATAAATTCTAAAAAATTATGAAGCGAATCAATGAGGCGTTTGGAGAATATAGTAAAACTACTTGAATTTTAACATTGAATATGTTATACATGTCTTTACCTATAATAATTACTGACTTTAGAAATCAAGATAAACCAAAGATTGAACAATGTACTATAATTAAATGATTTTTATTGTAAAAAAACCAACTTGTGATATAATATTCAAGATAAGCAGATTAGTCAATACGAGTAGGAGTGGTTATCGAGCTTGCTCGAATAAACACTCATGCGAGGATTGATAAGTGCAACGTGAGCGAGATTGCGAAGCAATCGAGCTTCTAATCTGCGTAAGCACGTCAATACGAGTAGGAGTGGTTACCTGGCTTGCTCGAATAAACACTCATGCGAGGATTGATAAGTGCAACGTGTATCCTAATCTGCACCAAGCAGCAATCCATATAAACCAGAACATTTCCTAAGCAGTAGGAAGTGCTGTGGTTTATATGGAGAATATAATAGAACGAAACTAATTAGGCAAAGGAGTTTTGATATGGAATTGATAGATATTAGAGANTTATATCGTAACAAAGACCAATATATCGGAAAGAAAGTTCGGGTNGGTGGCTGGGTAAGGAGCATCCGTGATTCAAAGAGTTTTGGTTTTATCGTATTACATGACGGAACCTATTTTGAATCCCTTCAGATAGTATATCATGATACTATGGATAATTTCGCAACAATATCCAAATTAAATGTAGGATCTGCTCTTGTTGTATATGGTGAGTTAGTAGCTACACCTCAGGCAAAACAGCCTTTTGAAATTCAGGCAGAAGAAATTGTGATTGAAGGTGCATCCACACCAGAGTATCCTCTTCAGAAGAAAAGACATACTCTAGAATATTTAAGAACAATCGCCCATTTAAGACCGAGAACCAATACTTTCCAGGCTGTATTCCGTGTGCGTTCCTTAATTTCATATGCAATTCATAAGTTCTTCCAGGAAAGAGATTTCGTCTATGTTCACACTCCAATCATCACTGGCAGTGATGCAGAAGGTGCTGGAGAAATGTTTCGTGTAACTACCCTAGATTTTGATAATCTGCCTATGACGGAAGATGGCAAGGTTGATAATTCTGAAGATTTCTTTGGTAAAGAAACACACTTAACCGTTAGTGGACAATTGAACGGGGAAGCTTATGCAATGGCATTTAAGAATATTTATACATTCGGTCCTACATTCCGCGCGGAAAATTCTAATACTACTCGTCATGCAGCAGAATTTTGGATGATTGAGCCAGAGATTGTATTTGCAGATCTTGAAGATAATATGGCATTGGCTGAGAGCATGTTAAAATACATTATTAATTATGTATTGGAAAATGCTCCTGCTGAAATGAAATTCTTTAATCAATTTATTGATAAGGGACTTCTAGAACGACTACAGCTTGTTGCCAACTCCGATTTTGGCCGTATAACTTATACAGAAGCAATCGAAATTCTAGAGAAGAATAATGATAAATTCGATTATAAAGTATACTGGGGCTGTGATCTTCAGACAGAACATGAAAGATATCTAACCGAGCAGATATTTAAGAAACCGGTATTCGTAACTGATTATCCAAAGGAAATTAAAGCTTTCTACATGAAGTTAAATGAAGATAATAAAACTGTTGCTGCAATGGACTTATTAGTTCCAGGTATAGGTGAAATCATCGGTGGAAGTCAAAGAGAAGATGATTACGATAAGTTAGTACAGAGAATGGAAGAGCTTGAACTTGAAAAGGAAAGTTATGATTACTATCTTGACCTTCGAAAATATGGGTCTGCTAGACATGCAGGTTACGGTCTAGGCTTTGAACGCTGTGTAATGTACCTAACAGGTATGAATAATATCAGAGACGTAATACCATTCCCTAGAACTGTTAATAGTTGTGAACAATAAAATAGCGAAAGGTTTGCGTATTAAAAATTTTTTACTATTGAATAATAGATCAACAAAAGGGAGGCTGCTAAAGCCTCCCTTTTGTTGATTAAAAATCATCTGATATCTACTTAAGAATTTTTATTAATATAAATTCTCAATGCTTTTATAGCCAGTATAAGAGCAATAATTCCTAAAATCACTAAAGCCAAGACTGGTAAGTAATAGAAAAGAAGTGGTAACATTACCGCAAAACCAAATTTGTTCAACATATCCCCTCCTAAAATAGTTGCACTAACAAAGTTAGTGTTATTTTATTATGGGAGAATTTAATTGTCAACATAAATTTGCATATATTTGGGAGGTGCAATCCTCTTTGGGAGTATTATTCTCTTTAGAAATAATATACCATTAAAAAGGGTTATCATGGAAAGTTCATAATATTAATACTTTCTAGATAACCCTCTAATACCTTTTTACAAGGCTAGACCTTATTATATTTGATATTTTATTTAATTAATCTGGCAAGCGAGTGGCTTGTCCGTTTTAATTATGATCAGTTTTAAAAATATATGGTTTCAACGGTTCTAAGGCGAATAGTAAGAGCGTCCCCAATATGCCAGCAGATATCACTTCGCCAAGACCGACAGTGAGCATCATAAATGGAATAGCATCCGGAATATCATAAGCGTATCGTAAAACCCAAGGGATTATAAGTGCGTTTGCAACAATAGGTGGAATTGGTACAAGAAACTTATGACGTCTAAGTCCATAGGATAGAAGTGCAGCGATTAAGGTGGCCAAGGATCCAAAAATTATATCAAGTGGATCTGAAGCGGTTAATACTGCGCTTAAGAAACATCCGATGGTTACACCGGGTATAGCAGCAGGTGTAAAATAAGGTAGAATTGTTAATGCTTCTGCTATTCGAACTTGAACCGGACCAAAGCTAATAGGGGCAAAAACAATTACTAGAACGGTATAGATGGCTGCAATTACAGCAGAATGATTTAGAAATTGGATCTTTTTGTTTTTCATATTAATTCTCCTTTAGTTTTGTTTTACGTGTGGAAGGTCTCGAACACACGATAGTATTGTGCTGGAATGCCCATATATAAGGGCAACAGCGAAATATACTATAACGCATTTATAGGGATAAAGCAAGGATCATTTTTATCCTCTTAGCATGATGATAACTATTACAAGTATTATTTTACTAGATTTGATATTGAGGAAATGTTAGGAAGGATAAATCTTCATTTAGTTATAAAATGTGAGTAAGTAGTTTCATATTTACCAATTTGAAAGAATTAGGTATAATGAAAGGAATAAAAGTTATAAATGAACAAAGATAAAACATATTATAAAATTTGCAATAATTATTAGTAGCATGAGAAAAGGTGGTATTATGGCAAAACTATTGGTGCTGGATTTGGGTGAGGTGGAGGAGGTTTGTAATGTAGGAAAAGCAATTTCTTCTCCAGTGAGATTGGACATATTAAAACTACTTTATGAAGAAAGTTTAAATATAGGAGAGATATCAGAAAAACTCCAGATAGCTCCTTCGAGTGCTGCTCTTCATGTAAATATATTGGAAAAAGCGGATTTGATTAATACAGAAGTACAACCTGGTACAAGAGGAGCAGTTAGGTTATGCAGTAGAAAGAATGATATCGTAACAATAAGTCTTGATAGTGTGTCCCAGAACGTTAACCAGGTTATTAGTGTTAATATGCCTATTGGTGCTTATACGGATTGTGAAGTGTATTCCACTTGCGGAATTGCGAATGAGGATGGGGTAATTGGANATGAAGATACGATGCAATGCTTCTATTTGCCAGAGCGAGTGAATGCTCAAATTCTTTGGACTTCAGGTGGTTATGTAGAATATAAATTTCCAAATCAACTTCCAAAACGTGCAGATTTAAAGAGAATAGGTCTTTCGTTAGAGATATGTTCTGAAGCTCCAAATTACAGAGAAAATTGGAAGTCCGATATAACCTTGTGGATTAACGGAGTGGATTGTGGAACATGGCTGTCACCTGGAGATTTTGGAGCTAGAAGAGGAAGGCTTACACCATCGTCTTGGGTTTCGGGGAACACCCAGTATGGATTGCTAACCACTTGGGAAGTTAGAAAAGATGGTTGTTATGTTAATGAAAGCAGGGTAGGAGAAACAAATATAGAAATGTTAGGGATTAAGGAAAACGAGCCCTTGATAGTGAGGATTGGAAATAAAAAAGATGCAAAATATATAGGAGGATTTAATATATTTGGAGAAAAGTTTGGGGATCACCCTCAAAATATTATACTAAGTATGGAATATTGATAACTTAATAAGATTTCTTATGGGCATATCAGAATGATGTATTTGCAATTTTGGATATGCTCTTTTTAATTGCTTATAAATCAAATCATTATAATTTATATTAGTAATAAACAAACAGTAAAACTGAATGTATTAAATTGGGTTTTCATAAGAAAAAAACAGTAAGTATGTTTTAATTCAGATGAAACTTATAAAAACATATAAAATAATCTAAATATATATTGAGATATTGTGGAAAATGTTTTATAATCAAATCATTAACAACATGAATACTGTTTTAATGGATGGTTTTGAGATAAGAAAAGAAACAGTATATATGTGGTTAAATGTCTTTATACTGATTGCTGAACCTTAATTAACAAAAGGTATTATAGAAATCAAGTTGCAATGATATCTTGTTTGTAATTATTGCAATTGTACTAATGAATTATTTATCTATATAGATATTTTGTAAAGGGCATTTCTATAAATTCGGGGATCGGTACTTAATATAACACATAGAAAAGAGGGACATGATAATGAATATTCCAAGAAATGAGTATCCAAGACCACAATTTGTTAGAAACGATTGGATGAATTTGAATGGCGAATGGGATTTTTCTTTTGACGAAGATTGCTTTGATAAAAAAATAATAGTACCCTATGTTTATCAATCAAAGCTTTCCGGTATAAACGTACAGGATGCACATGAAACTGTGTGGTACCGTAAGAATTTCGAATTGTCGGATAGTATGAAAGGGAAAAGGATTATTCTCCATTTTGGTGCGGTTGACTATTATTGCCAGGTGTGGGTGAATGATATCTTTATTATGGAACACACTGGAGGCCATATTGGCTTTGAAATGGATATTACCCATGCTTTAAAATCTGATAATAATACGATTGTTGTAAAGGTAATTGATAGTCCAACTGATCTTGAAATACCAAGGGGTAAACAATACTGGAAAGATAAATCGGCAAGTATATTCTATACAAGATCTACCGGTATTTGGCAGACGGTATGGATAGAAGCAGTAGAAGAAGTGCATTTAGAAAGGGTCTATATTACACCCGATTTAGACAATATGCAGGTGGAGTTTAATTATGAAATTAGTGGAAAAAATCCGGCTGCATTGAAAACGGAAATCTATTTTGAAGGCCAATTAATAACGGTGAATACAATTGAAACAGAACGAAATGCGGGAAGTTTTAAGCTTTTATTAGATCAGCAGATATTAAACAACTGGAATTTCCAAGAAGAAATGGTTTGGACACCGGAAAATCCTAGGTTATTTGATGTTATATTCCGTGTGATAGAATCCGGACGTGAAGTTGATACTGTATCCTCATACTTTGGAATGAGAAAAGTCTCAATTGAAAATGGTAGATTTTTATTAAATAATCGCCCATATTATCAAAAATTACTTCTCGATCAGGGATATTGGGAGGATTCTTTATTAACTGCACCTACAGACGAGGATTTTATTAAAGATATTCAATTAGCAAAATCCATGGGATTTAATGGAGTAAGAAAACATCAAAAAATAGAGGATCCTAGGTTCTTATATCATGCTGATAAGATGGGATTCTTAGTATGGGGCGAGATTGCAGCAGCT
>JGI24708J26588_10000799_pt1 | contig 25669 bp, 29 predicted proteins | sample BioPla1DNA2_FD_26588 | JGI IMG/M metagenome (IMG submission 26588) | reverse complement strand
ATCAATATACGCATATTAAATATATAAACGACAATGCTGTTATAATTATAGGATATAATGTGGAGAATAATTTATACAGGATAATAGTAGCTAGAAGTCAAGAGGTAAAGATTGTACATGGGGATGAACTAGCTGAACAATTAGTGCAACAATCATATAAGCTATCCAATGGAATATTTAAGTATCAATACAACAGGTCAAGGAAAAATAATTATGACTGGGAAATAATAGGTAAATATCCTAGGTTTGAGTCTGTTGATAGCAAAGATATAGCTAGATATAAACAAAAAGCTAAAATGCTTAACAGTGATGTTTTAAGAATAGTAACATTTAATAACGAAGTGGAGGCTAGTCTAGACGAGGATAAATATTACGATAACTGCGATATAATAATACCTAACGGAGTAACTAGGATAATAGGGAAAGGATTTAACAGTAAGAGGTTTAATCGATTCATTATACCAGATACAGTTAAGCGTATAGACAATGGGGCATTGTACAGAGCTAAGATAGATGAACTATTAATTAGCGTTAATAACGAGTTAACTGTAGGAGAAAATGTATTTACGGCATGCAGAGTTAATACACTTAACATAGATACTGAAGAAGATACACTTCCAGATAAAATACTAACAAGCATGAAAGTAAAAAAGCTAGTGATTCCAGATAATATAAGAAACTTAGGTAAAGGGCAGTCGATACAATTATATGACAATGACCTGTCTAAATATAACTTAGATATAATTAAAGAAAGTACATTTGATTTAATTGGGGACAATGAGTTTAAGNTTCCTAATAACATAAAGAGAATTGAGGAAAACGGAATATACGGATATAACNTAATGATAGACAGTTTAGAGTTACCTCCTAGCTTAGAGTACGTTGGGNCATATGGTATAANATTAAACATTAAGAAATTATTAATAAGCAATAAGATTGAGTTAGCAAACGCAGCATTTGCTNATTGCANTATAGAGGAATTAATAATAGACACTCCAATGGACGTAATAGAGGAAAATACATTCAATTATAATAAATTCAAGCATGTGGAGATAAGAAAGTACGTAAGGGAAATAAAAAGATATGCGTTCTCAAATAAGCGTGACTGTGGAAAATATAATATTAAGATAGCTAAATTACCTAGTAAAATAGGGAGGTATGCATTCTGTGATGCTATATTTGACACTTTAATTATAGATAAACAGATGGATTTAGGTAGAGGAGCATTCTATAGATGTGCAATTAACAGGATATATGTAGATTTGACGATACAGAAATCACATATAAGCATCTTAGAGAAATGTTTAATTGGAGCACTAGTGATAAATTCAGANAAAACAATGTGGAGTGACATAATAACAGACTGTAAAGTAACATCATTAAAATTAATGGGAAACCTTAAATCAATAGAGTATGAGGCATTTAAAAAGATTGGGTTAAGAAAAGTTATATTAAACGAGTCAATCAAGAGTATCGGGGATAGGGCATTCTTTGATAATGAAATAAAGGAGATAATAATACCAGCTAACGTGGAGCATATAGGCGTGAGTGCATTTGGTTTTAATAAAGCTAAGAAAATAGTATTTAATGGGAATAAATCATTGGTAATTGAAAACGGAGCTTTCCTAGGAAATAATGTGGACTATATTAAAATACCAGATAGAACAGTATCTGAAGATAATACATTTGATAGTTGGGTGAGTATAACAAGTAAATAGATTAGCAGTGTAGTATAAATATATTCCGTGTTACCGACAATATACTTATTATAGTATAATATAATGTGTCATTGGAGGTAACGCGGAATGTTTTCATTATTCGTATTATATAGATATATAGCATTAAGAATAAAAATAAAATTACTGAGAAAGGCTAGCAATAATATAGAGTCTAACAATCCATTAGTCAACAACGTTAAAGAAAAGAGACTTAGAAAGTTACTAATAAAGCTAAAGAAATTTAAGGTATACTTCCTAATATCTATTGCAGCTGATTTAGCTGTAGTATTCTTAATAGTAATGATGTTATCATACTACATGGGAGGTTTATCTGCTATAACTACTATGTCTAATATGTGGGATGATGTGGCAGTAGATAACTCAGACAGTGTGGAGATGGGATGGCAATGGGGAACAAACCAGAACGGTAACGGAATACACTCATCTGGTGGAATATATCCAAAGGACCCCGTGCTAAAGCAATTAGCCATGTTTATAGAGGCTGCTGAGATATCTGCGGCTGAGGTCAATTCTCAGTTTGGGGGAAATCAAGTTAACCCTGCATTAATACTATCAATAAATTTTAGGGAGACTGGTGGAGCAATAATAAACAAACTAGTGGAGGATACGTCCTTAAATATTTATAGCGAGCTAATATATGAGAATCCTGCATGTGGAAAAGGAAGTAGGTGCCAGTATATAAAGAAAGGATACAGTCATTTCGAAAACGGAACTGTATCTGGTGGTGTAGATTCTATAGATCCTGTTAATAATCCAGCTAACAGAGATTTAACTCAATATCAAAACTCTGCGCCACCTGGGGGTAAACCAGACCATGCTATTGGATACTTNCAATTTGAAAATAATAGTATAGACGGATTGTTAGTTNACGTGTTCCCAATTGGGGATTATGCAGATAAAGAATATACAGCAGACGATAGGTATAAAATGGATAACACACTGGGTTTCATAAGACCAAATATAGTTTATGTGCCAGACGGAATAATGAATGTAGCGCAGCATAATGGGGATTTGAACAGATATGGAGATGGATTAAAACAGGCTTGGAGTACAATACAAGCCAAGAGTTGGTATAAAAATCTAAGTTTAAAAGACCAGCAATTCTGTTGGGCAGCACTAAAAGACCTGTCATATCAAGGAGGCTCATATATAAGTTACAATGGAGCTAAAGCAATGATAGCAGCCTTGGAACTAGTAGCTACAATGGTATATGATGAGTATTTACAATCTATGTATGATATAGTACCATTCTTGGAGGAGTATCACAGTGATGCTTTTGGATCAGTTGCATCATTGTATAATACTAACACGCACAAAATCAGTAGACCAGGGGATGATAGATGGACGTATTCATTTAACAAACTATTAACGGACCAAACATTGAAACAGAGTACGAGAACTGCAGCGGCAAAACTTAAAAGTACATTAAGTCCGGGTAAATTTAGAACTTATGCAGAGGCAGGAAATGTATCATATTATGCTGATATACCTCCCAAATCTATAGCTTGGATATCTATGGGTCAACAGGTATACGATATAATGAAAGCAGAGATAGACGCTGCTGAAAAAGAAGAAGGCTCCTTCATAATAGGTAGACCAGAAGGAGTATCTAAGGATAACTTTAAACTAACTCCTGGGGTTGGGCAAGGAATTTGGAATGGTAAAACAACTGAAGAGGTAGTGGGTCCCAACGCTGAGCATATGAGTACTAAGGGAATGTGGGGAACATCATATACATTAAGTAATGGGAACTGTCCATTTAATAGTTTAGAATCTAAATTCCATGTACCGTACTTCTCTCAGTCAAGTTCTAGAGTTGAGGCATGGAAAGGTTATAATACTGGCAAGTTTGATTTACAAAACGCTGGGTGTGGAATTTATATGTGGGCTCATATAGCTAGTGCATTGCAACAGAGATTAATAAACCCCCCTGAGATGCTAGTGATAGGAACACATTTTGGAGCTTTTGAGAGTGGTACAGGGTACTTTACATGGGAGAATGGAGGGGAAGGACACAAAAAATTATTTAGGTCTTTTGGATACGAATTAAGACTATACACATACAACGAAGTTAAACAAGACGCACCTTGGAATGATTTAAATCAAGCATTGAGGAAAAACATACCTTCAGGATTTAGGTGTAGAACTAAGTGGACGTCTGGAGGGTCTCACTTTTTAAATATAGATGCAATAACAGATGNTGGTAGGTATATACTAGCTCAAACCAACAATTCGGTNGATGAGGCTAAGACTTGGAGCAGGTCAGATTTATTTAATGTAATGCACTTTAAANATTACTGTTTATATGTCGTAGACAATATGTAAAACTAGTTTATATTAGTACCAAATATTAAAATAAGGTAGGTGTAACTATGAAAAAACCTAATGTACTTTTAGTATTAACCCTAGTTATAGTTGTAACATTAGCAGGGTGTAATAAAGCAGATGAAAATCAGTCAGATAGTATAAAAATATCTCCTGTAGTGAATAAATCATTAGAGGGGTACGAAAACATCATAGAGGAAGTAGATAAACTACTGGATTACGTATATTTAGATGGAGATAAACCAACTGAGAATTACATGGAACATATAGATAATTTAATAGACGAACGAGAAAATCAAAGATTATATATGGATAATTTCTTGGAGGAGTTAGATAGAATATCAAAAGAAATACTTGGGGACATAGTGCAAGAAGGTGGGAATACAGTAGGATGGGAAGATGAAACTAACGTAGAAGATGATTACTATGAAATGCCAGTTGAACAGTTGGAAAACTCAGAGTTTATACAGACGGACGATAATGGCAGGGACTATATAGACATAAGAGATTTAGAGTTCTTTACAGATGATGTATTATTCAGATATAATAATTCTGAGTACATGTTAGATATGAGTGAATACAAGCCAACAATGAAAACTATAAAATTACAACAGAGACATTATAAATTCATATATGGAGCTGAGGTAGATGACGAAACAATAGAGATGGCTTATTTAGACACCGCTGGAGGAACTGGTAAAACAATCACTGTAACACATTCGAATGGGAAAATAAGATTNATAGACTTTGAGTTATAGGAGGTGGGGTCGTGAGGAAATTTANAGTAGCATTATTAACAATAATATTAACGATAAGCTTAGTAGGTTGTGGCGGTGGAAAAACTGGCAAGACGAATCTGGAGATTCTGTATAACAATGAGATGAATTGTGACATCAATATAGAAGAATATAAAAATGTATTAAGTGAAATACTAACTTACAGAGAATTTGATGATACAGCAAAATTATTAGTTAGAGAAAAGTACGAAAACGCAGTATCATTTAATGTATTTAGACAGCTTGAAACAATACAAAACAACATGAAATTAATTTACCCTGGAGTAACGACAAACACCCTAGACATTAAGAAAGATGGGGAATACCCGATATACGATAACAGGTACAATATAATTGATTACGGAACATATGATGAATATATAGAGTCAATAGAATATTTTAATCATTTTGACTTAAACTATGTGGAAAATATAGAGGCATCTAGTGATAAAATAATAATGAAAGTAGTAAATAAATACAATGGTGTATTTTACGTATATGCAACACTTCAGAACGGGGTAATAACGTATATAAACATATTAAGTTAGGAGGTGTAACTGTGAGAAATAAATTATTGGCATTGTTAATTATAGTGATAACATTTAGCTTAATAGGGTGTTCTAAAGATAATAACAAAAGCGCTATAGATGAATACTTTAAACTAAAGGAAGATTTTAGTTACTTTATAACTAAAGTATATGATGCAAGCAGTAATTTAGATATAGCTAATGGAAAAGAAGCTATCAGAGGATATTTGACAGAATCAGCATATAAAACTTTGGAGTCTGAACTTGGTGAATACAATGACGTAGATTCAGAGATAACAGACTTAGTTGTATCTTATATAAAGAAAGAAAATTCTACTAACAATCTATTTGATAAAGTCAATGTAACATTTAGGATAATAAATGGAAACAGGAGTCAGTTGCACGCCATAGAGTTCATAAAGGATAACTCTGGATTGTTTAACAGATACAATATATTTAAAGGTATCATAGAAGAGAGGTAGAATAAGATGTTAAAAAATAAAGTAATCTCAATTATTTTCTGGATTGTACTAATAGTATCTATAATATTTGGGGGATATAAATTACTGACAAGTTCGATATTTGATACCAGTGGAGGATATATAAAAAACATTGCGGAAAGTAAGGATANAATTGGATATAAGCAAGATGCAACTAGGGGTTCATATGTAGAACTGTTTAAAGATACTGATGATATGTTAGGAAAGCCATTGAGGTTTTGGGGGATAGTCGGGGATAGCAAAGAAAAATATACTTATGAATTAAAAGTGAGATTAGATGAAACAAGTGACAGAGAAGTAAGAAGGCACCTTAAAATAAGTAATACAGATGATATAAATTGGATGATTATAATGGACACATCAAATAGTAGTGGTAAAGTATACAAAGGAGATGCTGTATTCGTATATGGGGAACTTACGAATATAGGGGAATACAATGGAATAGATACACCATTCATGAATATAAGGCTAATAGAATTAGATAAAGACATTTAGAAAATCACGTCCATATTCTTAGTAAAATAAGCTATTAAGAATGGGGGCGTGGTTTTTTAATGGAAAAGATTATAGCAATGAAAGTAAACGATGTTAAAATTAGAATAACAGAGAATGATCTATGTGTATCGTGTGGGAGGTATGTACCTGAGGGGTATATGATATGTAATACATGCGAAAAAGGAATGAGAGGTGGTGAGAAGAGACGTGGGATATTTAAGCGACATAACTAGGCAATTAAGCAGAAATCAAAATGTAATATTTGTTGGGACAGGGATATTGTTAGTAAACAATCAAAATAAAATACTATTAGCGTGTAGGACAGACAATTGTCAATGGAGTTTACCTGGTGGCAGTTTAGAAATAGGAGAGAGCCTGGAGGACTGTATAATCAGAGAAACATTAGAAGAAACGGGGATAATAGTAGAGAAACATAACTTAAATTTAAACTCTGCTAAGGCTATATTGGAGCCAGTCATTAAAAACGGAAGAGAAATATATGTAGTAAGTGTGACATACTGGGCAGATAAATATGATGACATAGATATGCAAATAGAAAGCCGAGAGTTTACTAAGCATAGCTGGTTAACATATGAGGAGGTACAGAAGTTAGGCGAATTAGTAACGTCATATAGTAGGGTAGCAATAGACGAGTACTTCAATAACTCACATGAGAGGAGATAATACTTATGTCTAAAAACAGGAGGAAGAGGAATAGAGCGGGGAACAACGATAAAAGGAGAAATATATATAACATACTGAAGAATGATACAAGCATTGAAAGTAAAATAGAAATCGATGGTATTGAGGTAGATATACTGGAGGAAATGATTGTAGCATTATCAATGGATGGCTGGGAAGTAATGGACAAGCTATTGGACTATGTTGTAAGTAATATGACAGAAGATGAGCTAATAAAGGTAGTAGATAACATTGATAAACTAATTAGAAAGGACTTACTGTTATGGTCTGGATCATATGCGAGCTGTGGGATAGAAAAAATAGCTATACTAGCTATAGCTACTAGTGATACTGAAATAGCTAGAGAATGCTTCATAATGTTAGTAGATGCGTTACTTTACAGATTATGGAACCTTAGGGATAAGAAATTCGTAAGGATAAAACATTATGATGATATAGACTTAGATAAATTTTGTTTCTCAATTTCAATGGAATGGGCTATCAGAAATAAATTATTAACGAACTTAGAATTTGAGTTAGATGACATTGAAGATATAGACAAATACATAAGCTATAAAAAGGGAGAAACATCTAAGAAAGAGTTTATAGAATGGATTGTAACTGGCGATTATAAATTACCATTACCTCTATGTGAGGATGAGATATACGCAAATCCTAATTACTCGTGGTCAGGATTCGATGAAAATAACAACTTAGAGAACTCTGGGCTAGACGGAGAATCAATAAGGTTTATTCAGAGTGTTATACAAAGGTTTTACCACTGTGTTAAAGACATATCGGAAGTAGAGGCTAAACTACATATATACGGAAGGTACTTTGAAAAACATAGGGATAAATATAAAGACATGGAGAATAAACTAACTAGAGTATGTGATAACAAAGCTAAATTGAGTAAGAAATACAGTGGAATAAGGTCTGATCATAAAAAGTTAAGGAAAGAACTTGAAAAAATCAGTGGAGATTTAAGAAGGTCAAATAGTAAATTAAACATGCTAGAGAAAGAATGTGAAAGCCTAAGAAAAAGTAATGTAACAATTGATGAATTAAATTGTACGATAGAAAAATACGAGAGTGGGCTAGAAAAGTTAGATGAGCTATTGGTAGATAAGAATAGAACTATAAGCAAACTCAATAAGGAAATTGATGACATCAAAGAGTATACCAATCAATTAGAGATAGAGCATGAGGTAGTAGTGGATGAATTCAAGCAATTTAAGGAAAATAATACNTCAGTTAATTTGAGTATACCAATAGAAAATATAGTTAAAAGTATANAGGACAAGAGGATAGTAATTATTGGTGGGGATTATACTCATAATAAAATTAAAGGACTTGGATTTAGTAACTTGAGATTAATTGAGACTGANAGGAGAACTGTATCTGCAAGTGAGATATCAAACGCTGACGTATTAGTATTCTTTGTATCTTATTTATCTCATTCATTCATGGAATTTCCTAAGCAATATGCAATCCAAAATGATATACCAATCATATACTTTAGAGGTAAAAACTTGGAATTATTATGTAATGAGTTATTCATGGAGTTCTACAAAATTTAATATAGGCAGAAATTTAGAATAGTTATGCTTAATAAATTACATTTAAGTAATTAAGGTAAATAAAAATAAATTAGGAGGGTGATGAAATGAATTTAGGACAACTACTTGAGATGCACAAGTGTGGAGCTCTTGATGTTGATAAATCTTCTGACAGAAACGTAGCAATCATTGGAGGTATGGAACTTACGGATGAGCAATGTAGAATATACGCATCAAATCTTGGGTGGCTTAAGTATGATAAGTATGCTTATGAAGTTATAGATAAAACAAATAAGTTTATCAGGGGTTTTAAAAATCATATTAAAGGTATTGATTCCATTGGACATTCTATTATAACATTTGAAAATACTAGAATGCAAGGTACAGAAAAATACTTCGATAGAATTAAATTAATATGTCCTGGAGTATTCGACCTTACAATTCTATATAGAATGCCTGGTACTGGTGGAGTATATGGAATTTATAGCTCTGAAAATAGCTTTAAACATCCAGTATACAGCTGTAGATCATTAAGACAAGTTGGAGAATATATTAGTAGCCTCATTTAACGTTGAATGAGGCTACACTTATTTGAGGAGGAGGAATACATGTTTGGAGATTACGAATTACTCAAAGAATTAGATACGTCGTTAAGGGAAGATTTAACAAATCAGTTGGAATCTCAGTTTAACACGTATTATACATTTGGAAACTTAAAGGAAGCTTACGAAGTATTCGGAAAACTGATGGAATATTCATTAATTAGTACAACTGATAGTAGATTAGATCCAAAGAGCGCTTTATTAAAAGCTGTAGTTAAGGGAGGTATAGCAGAGGAAAATCATAGATTTCCTTATGATATGCGTAAGGAAAAATACTCGCTCGGGCAATGGATGTATGGATACTTACCAAGAAATACATCATACCAAGTGAGAAGTTCAAGTTACTGGGGCAAAAGAATAGAGGGAGCATACGAGGGAGATATGGTATACCCAGAGAGAGATCACATTATAGCAATTAGATTGGATACTACAGCAAGGCAGTCTGAAAACTCCCTAGAAATTATAGAGAATACTTACAAAGAAGAGTATGGAAAAAGTCCTATAACTAAGGATGATTATAGGTTAGCGAGGGATGGAATTATTAGAACATACTCAATAGAGTTTGAGTCTACAATAGTTAGTAGATATAGGACACTAGGACATATTGTAGTAGTCCCAACAGAGAGTGGTACTAGAGCAGTACTGATAATTAAAAACTCTATACTTAAAAAATATTTCATTGACATTAAAAAAACCTACACTAAAGCAATTAGCGCATTGAAACAAGCAGGATTACCAGGTAACGTACAATTTAGTTCGTATTGCAAGCTGGATAAGCATATAGAGGAGCAAAAGAAACTAAGAAGAAAGCAGTATGAATTAAATGACAAAGTAACTGAGGGCGTTGAGAAATCTGTGGAGAGAGTAAAATAAACGAGGTGAGATATTGTAAATGCTTAAATTTCCTGTATTCAACTTTTTAGATGAGTTAACTCATAAAGGATACATTAAAGATACAATAATTCAAATGAAGTCTGATATGGACGTAGACATAATAGCATCTACAGACGAGGATAAGGTACTGTTTCTAAGGAGTATGATAGAGGCTAATCTTTATACTAGGAGAGAGCTAAATATCAAATCAGTAAAACAGTATGGGGAAAATATAATGTTCTTAACAGATAATAATGAGACATTTAAAATAAGAATTGTGGGCACTGAAGAATTAATTGAATTAAAAAAGGAACTGGTCAAAGGCTAGTTATAAATCGGGCATAATCATCTGCAATTTTGTAGATGTATGCTCGATTTTTTGTTATATCATCTTATTCTACAATTTATTAAGTATATGTAAATTATAAAAAATCGTATGGAGGTCGTGTAAGCATGGATATTAATTTTAACTTTTTGCAGGATACAATAGATATCAACAAATACGATATGTCAAATAGTTCAGACGCTACAAATGACATGTTAGTTGATGACATANTAATAGAGTTAGGTTACAATAGAAAAAGAGATCNAAACGTAAAAAGACTTTATAATAGCGACATAGATTGGAGCATAAATCATGGAGAAAAATTAACTAACATAAAGGTAAAACCTTATGGAGCAGAGATTAATGAAGATACTATTAAAATACCAGAGGATGCTGATATATTTATTGAAACAAACGGCGTAGATATGTTGATAGTAATTAAAAACGGAGACAAAAACATATCATTAAATTTACTAAACTTGAGTGATTCTGATAAAGATATATTAAATGACTTATCAAAAGACACATTTAATTATGAGAACCTAAAAAAGACAGTTACCTACAAACTTATAACTGAAGATAAATTAAAAAATACGATAGAAAATGAGGATGTACTTAGGGACATATACAATATAGTAGTTAAAAACACAGACATAGACGACATAGAGGAAAACTTTGAACTAATAAGAAGTTTATTAGCAGTAAATAATGGAGAGATTATGGAAACAAACGCTGGGTCATCCAACGAAGTTACAGAACTTAAGGAACGTATACTGAAAGCGAATAAAACAATAGCAAAGCTTGAGGATGAAATAAAAAGGCTGAGAGAAACTGAACATAAAGAAACTATAGAGTTGAGCTCGGAACAGCAATTGGAAAGTGAAAAAGAAATAAAATACATCAAACAGATAGAGCAGCTACATAAGGATAAATCAAACCAGCAGGACGAAATAGATGAACTAAAAGAAACTATAATTAAACTTGAGAAGAGATTAGATGCGGAAGATAATAATTTACATGTTCAAGCTGAGGGATTACTAGCTGAAGTTGAAGATGACATTGAACTACCGAGATCATACGTTGGAGTAGTAAACAGTAGCCTATTTCAAGAAGATTCATTAAACAGATTTGTTGGACATTCTATAGAAAAGCTATATGAGGTAGAAGGATTCAATATCATGCCTTTGATATTTGATGGAGACTTATTTAAAATAAAGCAGAATGGTAATAGGGTAGACTTCCTAATAAACACCAAGGAATATGAGGTAAACTTAGAAGATGAAACTGAAGATTCAGTATTGGATAAACTAGACACACTATTTAGCAAATTTGATAAAACAGTGTTTAAGTGTAAGGCAATAGGAACACTTGAGGAAATCTACGATGAAATCGAAGATAGTAGTGATGTGATAAGAGATGACTATCAATTAGATGATATATTCGATGATGTAGATGTAGACATAGAATTGGATGAGTCAGAATTACTAGGAGACAACATAGATAATTATACAGAAGAACAGACAACTGAAAGAGTATCACTTGTAGTTAAGATAGCTAAGATATCTGAAGTATTCTGGAACAATTATGTAAAAAACATAGAGATAAAAGGAATAGCTATTGGAAACAAGAAATACTCAATAAATAGCGATGATGATCTAGAGATACAATTGAGTAAAATAATAGATGCTTTACTTACAAATACAAATAACTTTGAGAATACTGTAAAAACACTCATACAGAAAGATTTTAACGGTGTAAGTATAGCTATAAAGGAAATGAGTACTGGACTAATAAATATACCATTCACTCGATTTGGTATAGATAAAATAACCAACGTTGGGATGATAGTTCCCATCATTAATGAATTTCTAGAGTCAATTGAAATTGATAGGACTAATGTTGAAATGTATATAAAGGCAGATATACCAATCGATTCTACTATAAATAAATATGCAGTGGACTTTGGAGATATACAGGAATATACAAACGAGCATCAATGCAGTCTAACTGGACAGACAGGAAGTTTAATTATATCTGGCAATATAACTGATATGGCGTTAATGAACTCCGGAGTAACAAATATGTATAATAAAATACTAGTGAATTGCTTAGCAGTTAAGACAAATTACTTGCAGGAGAGATTAGATACAATTGATGGTAGAGCAAGAGTATTCGAAAATATCATAAATAAGTTTAACGGAGACAAACTAGGTTTAGCTAACGCACTTGGAACAGTTATAGGTACTAACTACAAAATAATGAGTACTGACAAATCTGAGGTAAGTCCTGATTATTACGAAATAAAAATATCTGGAAAAGCAGTCTATGTATCAGAGTTAAGTCCATTTGAACTTACCTTTACACTAATTAGACTCCACTCATATATACAGAAGAATAAATCTATAGGAATACAGGTAGAAATAGATTTGGGAGCATATAATTTCTATAGAAATACATTTGTAGACACTGATGCAAGAAGGAGTTTAAGTGTATATACAGTAGTAAACTATATAAACACAAGAATAAAGCAGTAGAAAGCAGAGGATAATTAAAATAACAGAAGAATAAAAACATTAAAGGGACGGTTGAATTATAGATCGTCCCTTAATTGGGAGGTGGGCTATATGGATATAGCTAATATATGCAGATTAGGGTACTTTGACAATATAAAATTAAGTGGAACTATGGTAACAACATCCAATAACGGACTAATTATAAGAGATACTATATTTAAAAATAATATAACTAAGGATACAATTTCTAAGCTACGTATAAATATAGTAGGCGAATCGATAGACAATTCTAGCGATATAGTGGAATATAGTAAAAATCATTGCTTAAATCACTTTAAGGCAGGTAAAAGTAATTTTTACATTATAGGATACTTAGACGCATTCATATTAAAAGGAAAATACAATCAAGTTTTATATAAAGATATAAGCAATGATATAGTACCAAACAATTATACGAGCAAGAATAATGAAATGGAAACTATAACAGCAGGCGTAAATCTACAAAGGTTTATTGAGGGCAAGTACAAATTAGATAGGGGAGAGCCTGCTGTAGCAATACTAAATAAGCTATATATAATAGACTTATTTAGAGAAAACGGCATTTCAAGCTGGATTCATAACAATATATTTGAAATAATACACCAGTTATCAACAATATTTGTTAGTGGGGCAGTTTTAGAGTGCGGTGATTTTAATAGAGAGGCAAAAGATAAGTTTAATTTAACTGAGGAAGAGTACACTTATTTTCTAATGGAGCATTATATAAAATGTGGATACAGAAAAATAACTGACCTAAGAGCGATAACTAGCGGGGTTAATAACCCTTTCATACTATATAAAATAATATAAATATAGGAGGACGTTGAAATGAATAATGTAAGATACAGGGGATGGAATAAAGATGATCATGTAGTAATAGTAGAAAAGCTAGAGAAGAATTTATACGCAAACAAAGGATATGTAGTAAACATCGGTAATAAAAAGCAATTAGAAAGTGCAAGAAATTGGGGGATGACCTACGATTATAAAGAAAACTTAGTAACTGGAGGCAAGCAATCAGTAGAAGTAAAGCCATTAGAGCATGTATATCCAAATAAAGACTTTAAAATGAAGATACAGCAAGCTCCAACTCATTCGTCACGGGGAGGTAAACTGTCATTTTGCACATGTTTAATAGAGGCTGCTGATGGGAAAAAGTTTCAAATAGGTATAGATACTGACATACTATTTAGAATATTGCAGCAATCTACTGTAATAAATGGAGAAGTACAGGAGAAAATGTCATTCGTTAGGCAAGGAACATCATTAGGTATGGTGCATGAGGGAATGGTAGAATACAAATATGCTGAAGAGGATAAGCAACTTAAAAAGAAACTAAACGTTAAGAAAACGAAGAAATATATTCCGGGTCATAAATATGTGACACTAACACTTCAATCAATTTACTTTGGACATGTATATAAATGGGCAGACTTCGAAGTAATACATAAAAGAAATGGGACATACGGATCAATGGTTACAAATGCATGTGTATTAAAAATATACGATAAACCAAAGATTAAACATATATTACTTGAACCATTCTACTTGGACAGGGAAGATACTAAGGACATAGAGAATATCGACGAATTATTAGAGGTATATAGGTCAAGAGTTAAAGAGAACATTAGTAATTTCAAATCAAACTATAGGATGAGTGGATATTCAATGGGAAATGGGATAGACATAATAAATACTCACGGTGCACTGGTAGATAAGACACCTTCACGTGTGGATGGTGGAAAAGTCTTAGATATGGAAAATAACCAAGAGAAAATAGATAAATTCTTAAGCGAATGGAGAGGACAAATGGTCGATTTCGCAAGAACATTTAGAAACTCTGATACTAACGTAAACTGTGATAAACTATTCTACACAGCTATAGATAAATCTCCATTTGAAGGTATGGACACTAAGGAATACAATGACATATATAAATTAGTTAACCCCAGTGTCAAATTCTATATACAGAATGAAAATGGGGATACAATATACGAAAGGTAGGATAGAATATGGATGTAAACTTATCAGAGACATGGATAGTGGTAGGTATAAACGGGTCAAATTACTGCGTAAATTCAGAGTATGTAAAGGGAATATCTGAACTAAGTGCGTCAGTTTTCAAGTCTCCAGCTAAATCAAGCAGGTTTGTTGGGGATATTACTGGGATCATTGGGAATTCATAATTTCTACTTAGGCTTTACTAAGAGAGGAATACTACAAATAGTAATATCATTAGTGGGTGGATTTTTAACTTGCGGACTAGCTACAAGCGTTGTAGCTATTTGGGGGTTAATCGAAGGAATTATGATACTAACTGGTAAAGTGGCAACTGATGCATTTGGTAATGACTTAGTAGACTGATTAAAGAGGTGAAAAATACATTGAAGTTGAAAAATATATTCTTTGATACGGAAACAACTAGTTTAAATCCTGGGCAGATTGGGGAATTATCATATATTATAGAAGGAGCTCAGGGCATAGAGGAATCTGGTAACATATTCTTCAAAGTAGATAGCGTGGATGAAGGCGCACAAAAGGTACATGGATTTTCTGTGGATGACTTTGATAGATTGTCAAACGGAATTACATTTAAAGACAGACATATTGAAATGCACGATTTATTTAAAGATAAGAGATTAGTAGCACATAATGTACCATTTGACATAAAGTTTATTAGTTCAGAACTATGGAGATGTGGAATATCATTTCAGCCACTTGATAGGGTATGCACAATGGATTTCTTTAAGAGAGTTTTAAAGATACCTGCAAGAAGTAAGAGGTACGGACCTTATAAAAATCCTAAACTATCTGAAGTAATAGATTATTACGGATTAGATACACTAAAAATAGCAATATATAGTGAAGAATTATTTGGTACAAGTGAAAGAGGTCAAGGGTATCATGATAGTAGATTTGATACAGCAGCTATGTATGTAGTTACAAACGTATATAGAGGATTATCTTCTGGAAATACTGACTGGTTGAACACATTTAAAAAGTAATAAAACACCTCGTATAACAATAGTGTATGCGAGGTGTTTTATTATAAAATAAAATTGGTGGTGGAGAAAATGAGCATGAACGCAAGACAGTATACATTACAAGAACTATGGGGAGGGAGCCTAGAGGAGCATCCAAAAAAGGCTAAGAAAAGGAAATTGAAGCTGTACTGTATATATCTAGGGGATAGACAATACTATGCGACTAATGGACATGAGCCATTTGTAGTATTTGGAATGGAAAACGCAGATGTATTCTTATCATTAGAAGAGGCTAACGATTTCTTAAGAACATATTGGATACAGGGAGAAGTAGTGGAGTATAGAGGGAGAGACAAAGATATGTTACTTAACGCATACAGATAGGAGGTAAAAACTTGAAAAAAAGTAAAAATTACATTGGAACGTATAACAAAGGACAATTTTGGGTGGATTCGCCTATGGTAGAGGATATAAGCTTTGAAGAAATTACACACGCATTAGCATATAACGTAAGATTTAATGGGCATACGGACATATTTTGGAGTGTAGCACAGCATAGCCTACTGGTAGAGAAAATAATGTTAGACTTATGTGAGAGAGATTCAATGGTGGACAAGCATAAAGCAGGTTTAATTGCACTAATACATGACTTCTCTGAGGGGTATATGAGTGATATAGCTAGACCATTCAAGAAATTACTTCCAGACTATAAAGAATTTGAAAATAGCGTTCAAAATTGTATACACGAATCATTAAGTATATATGATATACCAGAGAACATAAAAAAGNTAGTTCGTGAGGCTGATACCATAGCGTTAGCAGTAGAAGTTGATACTATATTAAACCCCTGCGAACAGTGGATAAGAGATTACAGTTATATGGAAGATACACGTATTGATAAATACAAACATATTGTGAAAAATATGTGTCCAGATATAGTGCAGTCGTTACTGATGAATAAGCTATTTGAGTATATGAAAGCAATGGGAATAAGCAATNAGCATAAGAACAACAGTGAAATGTATTCAATATTTACATTNACGGATGATAAGATAGCTATAGTAAAAAATGGAGAGCAACTAGCCTTATTTAGAGTCATAGGAGATGAGTACGAGTTCACAGTTAGAGATGTTAAAAACGATGTATTAAAGACTATTAAGCAATCTATAGTTGATAATACAATGGATTTAAGAAAATTACTATTGTAAATGGAGGAACCATCATGGAGAAAGGGCAAATTACATTAGAGGATATTAATTTTGGCATAGTAGTAACAAGCGAAAAGAAACAGAAGAATAAACGCAAAGAGAAAANTAATAGTAAATCTAATAANAAAAGTACATCTAAAAGTAAAATAGAAAAGCAAGAAATTAAAATAGATAACNCAACTGAAAAAAAGGAAGACAATAATGAAGTAATATCTATACATTCACTACCAGTAATTAAATCAAAGGTAGATATCCAAAATAAAAAAGTGGAGACAACTGGTATGTCTATTATACAAAGTATAGCTGAGGTTAATAAAATAAGAAAAGAAGAGAAAAACTCTAAGGAAACTCCTTATATCAAGAAAGAAAATGTTATGACTAGGGCTGAGGCTAAACTATACGATCTAATAGAAAGTTTACTAGGGGAAAGAGTTATAGTACTAGCTAAAATTAGAATGGCAGATGTAGTGGAGGTAGAGGGTGGGTGCAAGCCATATGATAAGAAATTTAGAGACATAGCCATGAAACATCTAGACTATATAATTTTAGATAGAAAATCTAAAGATTTGATATGTACAGTTGAGTTAGATGATCATACACACGATTCATGTGCAGTAAGCAAATCTGATATATTTAAAACACAGGTATTAAACGATTGTGACATTCCATTATTTAGGACCAGGAAGAAAATAGATACAATCACATTTGAAGATTTAAGGCAATTAGAAAAGGTAGTAAACAATTATTATGCTCCTAAATGCCCTGTATGTGGACGTGATATGGAGGAAAGAGAAAGTTATGCACGTGGGAAAATTAACTTATTCTACGGCTGTAAAGGATTTCCTAAACATTGCAGAAATACAGTACCAATTAAATAGGGAGGTACAGACAGTTGAAAAGGAAAAAACGTAAGGTTAAATCAAATAACTTAGATATAAGAGTAAATAGGCCTAGGGTGAATAAGGTTCAAGCTAGGAAAATCGGAAATATAGTTAGAGTAATAGCATTAATAATTATGTTGCTTGGATTAGTATATTCTCAAAACAACTTAGTATTTATTAACGATTTTACGTATTCGTCTAGTAGTATACCTAAAGCATTTAATGGGTACACTATTGTAGTATTAGGCGACATACATAATAAGACAAATGGAGTATATAGAAAGGTAATTAAACAAAAACCAGACATAGTGTTAGTTACTGGAGGATACTTGGATGAAGAAGGAAATTACTCCAAGTCAACAGAGTTAATCGACAGATTAGGTAAAGACAACGAAGTTTATTATGTACTTGGAGAAGAGGATTTAGATTATAAAGACTTAATAATAGCTAGTATAGATAATGCAAATTACATCAATGAAAATAACATAACGTTAATGTCAAATGTAACTTCTGAGGAAACTTTCATAAAAGATAATGTAGATAGTCAAATAATAAAAGAGGCTAACAAAGGAAACGAACTGGCGTCTATGTATATAGAGTATACGGTTAATAAATTGATGGAGAGCTTCGGATTAAATGTTGAGCTATCTGGTTTAGACTATACAGATAATAAGGATAACTTAAAGGATAAAGTATTTAAGCTATTTAGTGAGGATACAACAAGCTTTAAAATATTATTATACAACGATTATTTTGGTGTTGGAGAGGCAGCTAAAGCAGATATAGATGCAATAATGACTGGTAACACACATGATAAAACTAAGATAGACACAATAACATATAATAACGGTAAGGTAATATTCACAACTAACGGAATAGGAAACCACGGTACTAAAAGAGTATTCAACTATCCAAACATATTATCAATTAAGCTAACTAATAAAGGATTATCAGACAGAAACGTATTAGAGATAATACTAGATAAACTTAACGGAAACGGTATTAATTATGTACTTAACGATCCAGAATTTAAAAGATACGTAGAGGATAATGGAGGCGTAGAATAATATGTAATACTAGCTAATAAACTAAGTAGTTAATATAAGTAAAAATAAACGGAGGTGCAATAATGTTAAGTAATAAGACTAAGAGTAAATTAGGAAAGACATTCGATGAGTTAGATAACGCATTGGAGAACTTTAGAAAAGAGGTAGCTTATGCGGGCATATCTGGATTTAAGACTGGGGAAATTAATGACATCTATGAAATGGTAGAGATATACGGTAAAATAATACAGTTGAAAAGTAAGGTAAACGAGATAAGACCCGCCATCAATGGTTATGTGCTGGATCTGGTGGTTACAGATTTAGTGACAAATTCTAAAAAAGAAAAGCAAGATAAATTAGTTGTAACTGTCAATGAGGATACTAATGAGACAGTTGAATTAGAGGACAAAGTCCTTGTAGAAAATGATATGAGTATAAGAAGAAGTAGTGGAGAACTTCCTGTTTTTGTCAATATATCAGATGGTAAAAATATTCATGCGTCTGCACGTATACTGTCAGATAAGAAAGTAATAATTTCAGTTGGGTCTGTAATCTCTGATATTGAGGATGATAAGATATCAAAAACTAATTCTGAGCGTAGGAAAAAGATGATACTTAAGAAACAATTAATACCACTGGAGAATGGTGGGCTAAAACTAACAGAAGATATCAATATAAACAGTCTACAAATGGCTACTAATATTATATTTGGCAGTAAGGTAAATGGAGTAGACAAGTTGTGGAAAACAATCAATGGAGTAACACTTCGTGATTATTTAACGAAGTAATCAGTATAATATACCTTAGTATATTTAAGTTAAATAAAAGATATAACTGGAGGAATGGAACGTGAAAAACAAAGGAATATTCACATCAGAGTCAGTAACAGAGGGGCACCCTGATAAAATATGCGACCAAGTATCAGATGCAATATTAGATGCTTGTTTAGAACAGGATAAAGGCGCCAGAGTAGCATGTGAGTGCTTTGCAGGTAAAGGGTTTATTCTGGTAGGTGGGGAGATTACTACAACTGCAGTTGTAAATTACGATGAAGTTGTTAGAAATACAATCGAAGATATTGGTTATGACAAGCCAGGTTTAGGATTTAACGCTGATGAGATTGCGGTTAACATTATGATTAATAAACAGTCACCTGACATAGCATTAGGAACAAATGATGAGGTTAATGGAGCAGGAGACCAAGGAATTATGTTTGGGTACGCTTGTAATGAAACAGATGAGTTAATGCCATTACCTATCAGTTTGGCACATAAACTGACAAGGAAACTAGCAGAACAGAGGAAAAATGGTAATTTACATTGGGCAAGGCCTGATGGAAAAGCGCAGGTAAGTGTGGTGTATGAAAATGGTAAACCTAGTTACGTGGATACAATATTAATATCTACCCAACATGACGAAGGAGTAACTAATGAAAAAATAAAAGAAGACTTATTGGAATTCGTTATTACACCTATATTCGGAAATATACAATCAACAAAGACTAAAATATTAATCAACCCAACTGGTAGATTTGTCACAGGAGGACCAGTGGCAGACACAGGTTTAACGGGCAGAAAAATCATAGTGGATTCCTATGGTGGTTATTCAAGACACGGAGGAGGGGCTTGGTCTGGAAAAGATCCTACAAAAGTAGATAGATCAGCATCATATATGGCTAGATACCTAGCTAAAAATATTGTAGCAGCTGAACTGGCTGATAGATGCGAGATTCAATTAGCGTATGCAATTGGGGTAAGTGAGCCAGTATCAATTTATATAGATACATTCGGAACTGGTGTAGTGGCGGAGGACACTATAACTAAACATATTAGGGATATGTTTGACTTAACACCTTCTGGTATAATCAAGTACCTAAAATTAAGGGAGCAGAAATATAGTAAATTAGCAGCCTATGGTCATGTAGGTAGAGTTGACATTGAAACTGAGTGGGAAAAACTTAAATCAGTAGATACTTTTAAAAAGCTATTAGGATAAGAGTATACGATTACAAATAATTCAATAAACTGTTAAATATACATCAATGCTAAAATAGCATGTATTATAAATATAAAGATAGTACATGCTATTTTAATTATAGCATATAATAAGAAAATAGGAGAGATTAAAATATGCGTACATACAGACCAGAGGGGTATGACTCTAGGAAAAAAGTTAGGTACTCAATGGAAGATTTAAAATCTGCTCTAGAAAATGGAACTATACTAGAGGGAAAAGCGGTTAAAAGCGATAGTAAATTAAACCTATACGTGGAGTTAGGTAGAAATATTACTGGAGTTATAAGCTATGACGATTTCGAGGTAAGGCGTGGAGGAGCGACAAAGTCTATAGCAGTACTATCAAAGGTAGGTAAGATTGTAGCATTTAAAGTTGTCAATATAACGAATAAAAACGGAGAGCATATAGTTAAATTATCTAGAAAATCTGCGCAAGAACAGTGCAAAGCAGAGTTTATTGATAAACTAACACCTGGGGATATAATAGATGCTAAGGTAACGCACATAGAGAAGTACGGATTATTCTGCGACATAGGGTGTGGGTGTATAGCGCTCCTACCTATAGAGAATATGTGTGTAACAAGGATAAGTAATCCAAAACAGACATTAAAATATGTCAAGAGAATTAAGGCAGTCATTAAGAATATAGGCGATGATGGTAAGATAACTTTGACACATAAGGAACTTATAGGTACGTGGGAAGAGGAAGTATCAAAATTTGATATTGGAGATACAGTAATAGGAACAGTCAGATCGGTAGAGAAATACGGGGTATTTGTAGAGTTATCTCCTAACTTAACTGGATTAGCTGAGCCAATAACTGGAGTTGAGCCTGGAAACAAAGTATCTGTCTATGTAAAGGGAATTACACCAGAGAGGATGAAAGTTAAACTGGTAATTGTAAATAAAGATACACAAGATAAGGTAAATAATAGACCTTACTATGATTACAGACTCATTAAGGGAAGAATAGATAGTTGGAATTATTCGCCTAAATCTTCAGATAGGAAAATATTTACACAGTTTACAAATAAACAACAAGAATCATCTAAGGAATAACAGAAATGTTATTCCTTTTATTTTAATTGAGTGGGGGAAGTTAAATGATACAAGCTGTTAAAATAAAACATAAAGAAACTGGGATGTTCAGAAACAAGCAGGGAGAATTTACAAGCAGCGGAAGGACATATACAAAACTAGGGCACGCTAAGACATCTTTAATAAGTTCCATATCAGATAAGAGAATATATCACTGTGATTTGTCAACTTAAAAACAATATAAACCAAGGAGACTCTGAATTAAGTGAGAAATCGATAGAGATAGACAGTGAAACACATGAATATAGTCAGATACTGGATGAACTATGTGATGAATTAAATAAGCACATAGAGGNCGAAATAGTTTGGCTTTATAGAAATAAGAAAGCTCCCTTATATGTAATAACCACTAAATATAATTCAAGTAGNACATCTAAGANAGATATGATAAAGTTACTAAACAGTCACGGAATACAAGTAGAAGATGAGACACATATGAGAGAGTTAGTAGAACCTGAGATAAGTAGAAAACTACATAGGGTAGGTGATAGAAGGGGGCGTAAATCTAATGCAAAATAAACTCGAAGTAGGTAATAGTATATTTTTTAATACAGCTACAATAACAAAAGTAACTAGGGATAAGATACAAATTAAATGTCACGTATGTGGAGAGACAGTGGAAATAACAATANTAGCATTAGAGACGAAAAGAGTTACGATGTGTACTAAATGCAAGTATGGCAAAACTAGAAATAAATGTATTAGAATTATGAAACAAAACAAAGAAAAGTTAGAGAAAGAGCTTAGGGAAATAAAGGAGCAGATAGCATTAACTGAGTACAATAGATTAAATAAAGGTAAACTTCAGATTATAGATGAGATAGATGATGAAGAATACATGGTAAGATGTAAAGACTGTGGGAAAGAGTATTTATACAAAAGACATAGATTTGATAACAGTACATCTCCAATATGTCTAAAGTGTGGAAAAAGAGGAGCATATGTGAATAGAGAGGGAGAAAAATATGGAGACCTAACAATTACACGAGAGCTTGGCGGNGGAGAGGTAGAGTGCGTCTGCAACATATGCGGTTTAACAGGAGTATATACAAAAGCACAGGTGGTTAAGAGATTAACTAAATGTAAAGCGTGNAGGTCTGATAGGGATGAGGTAGCAGATCCAATAGGCTGGGCTGGAAACATAATAAATGACATATATGTTGTNAGAGAGCAATTAAACGGAACAACTGATGTTAAGACATACTGTTTAATATGTGGGAGGTTAGCTAAGGTACCTATAGGAAGCTTAATGAATAAGACGGTANCATGTAAATGTCATGAGGATAAAATTAAAATAANGTGTAGATACTGTGGTAAAGATACTTATGAAATAGATATGGTAAGCAGACGAATAAGATGTACGAACAACCTATGCCCTGGATTAAGTAAATTTTCAACCTTCGATAACGAATATAAGATAAACATAGCAACTGGATTGTACAATATAACTTTAGAAGAGGAGTATAATCAAAGAGTAGATAAGTTAAACTATGTTATAAAAGGGGATAAGCATGGACATAAAACATTGGTAATTTTTAAGAAACCAATATATCTGGGAAGGGACAGAATAAGATACTACAGATGTTATTGCCTAAATCATAGGAAGTATATACTACTATCTTATAGAGAAGTAGGAGACATTAACAATGACGACAATGTAGAGTATAATCACGATTTATGTGTATTAGATTATGATATGGACATTAATTATACTAAATAATTAAAATGACAATAGTAACTAGTAATGGTATAAACATTCTAGTTACTATTTTTATACTTTTAAACAAGTTAAAATAGCTTTATAACAATCATATTTATCAATTATAAGTACAATTTTAATAGAAAATTAGAAACTTATAAATAAGGGGGAAATATCATGGCAATGGTAAAATGTGTAGCAATAGACAGCGGAACAATTAATGTATTATACCCATATTTATGATATATAACGTGCTTTAGAATCGATCTTTTATAAAAATAGACATGTAAGGAGGAACAAAACATGGCTAAAAGAATTGAATATCAAATAGTAGGGCGTTATATGGACGGAAAAGAAGTAACAGCTTATCATTTGCATAGTGTAGAGCGAGGTAAAGACGGCAGATATACAAGAGAGCAAGTTTGCTTTTTAGTGGGTAGAGGTCAAGTAACAAATTGTGAAGGACAGCTGTACCAAGATAAGGTAATACTTAGAGGAGTTGGAATGTCATTGGAAGACCTACCAGTAAAGCAAGAAAATGGAGGTTTAACAAGGACAGAAAACATCGGTAAGGTTAGAAAAGGAACAACAGCAGCACAGGCAATGACTCAAGTAATGATAACTAAGGCAATTACTAGTGGTAGGAATACAGTAGGTTATATAGTAACTAATGCTGGTGGAGGAACACATAAAATTAGTAGAGAGCAAGCATTCCAATTAGCCAAGGCAGGTAGAATTGGTAATGCAAGATACCAAGAGAGTAATGGAAAGCCTATACTTCGTGGTGTTGGGATTAATCTAAATGAGTTAGAGAGTGTGTCAGCAGAAGAATTAATGAATAACAAGTAATATAAAGTACCCATCAGATTGAGGTCTGGTGGGTATTTTATATTAATGGAGCAGCAAAGAAGAAAGAAATTATTACTAACATTACATGGCAATATACATTTATATAATTAAAGTGTAATAAAATATTTTCAACAATAGGAGGGTTCACATGAAGATAACATTCATAAGTAGGGGAATTTCAAAATCCGAGGCACTAGAACGAGATATAGAAAAGGGACTGGAGAGAGTAGGAGACTACTTCGGAGATTCGGCAGAATGTAAGGTCGTTTACAGGCAAGAAGGCAGGGTTAAAGTGTGTGAACTAACGATAGTAAGACGTGGAGACGTTTTCAGATGCGAGAAGGAACACGAAGATATTTTTGTAGCAGCTAATGATGCTATAGATACTCTTTGGAGAAAAATTAGAAAGTACAAGTCAAAGATTGACAAACTGCGTAGAGAAAAATATGAGAGCAAGCTAGAGTTCCATACAGCGCAATTTGATACAAAGGAATTACAGGGGCAAGATATTGGGGATGTAAAACATAAAAAGGTGAAACCTGATGTAATGTCAGTAGCAGAGGCGGCGGCAGCTTTAGACTTGGTAGGTCATGATTTCTACATCTTCGTTAATGAAGAAACTGATACTGTATCAGTCATATATAAGAGAAACACCAATAAGCATGGCGATAGCTATGGTGTAATCGAAGTAAACGAATAAAACTAAATCGAAGGTTAAGAAAGCATACATCGTTGAGGTGTATGCTTTTAATTTATTATAAAACAATGTATAATTTAACATATACAAATACATATAATGAGTAAACTATAAATTGAACATATAATATATTATAGTTATATTAATTTATGGATATGAGGTCTGAGCGGTGGTCTGAAAAGCCACAGGATGTGGGTTCGATACCCTCTTCTCCCACCATAAAACAAATATAAAAATA
>JGI24708J26588_10000798_pt1 | contig 25686 bp, 23 predicted proteins | sample BioPla1DNA2_FD_26588 | JGI IMG/M metagenome (IMG submission 26588) | reverse complement strand
GGTTAAGGTTATTGATTGCCTTCAAATTTCTAACACGGAAGTTTTCAAAGTTATATGCCTGTTTTTTAAAACGAAAGTATTCCTCAATACGCCAACAGGAACAGGCAAGACATTGGCCTATCTGCTGCCGCTGCTGCAGAAGGTTGATACTTCTAAGCGGGAAGCGCAGGCGATAATTTTAGCACCCACGCATGAATTAGCCAGCCAGATTCATCAGCAAATCTTAGATTTAGCCGTTAAAGCGGAATTGCCGGTAAAATCAGCCTTGATTATCGGCAATGTTAATGTCGCTCGTCAAATTGAAAAATTGAAAGATAAGCCGCATATTATCGTGGGATCAAGTGGACGGATATTGGAGCTTATTCAAAAGAAAAAGATATCGGCTCCCGCTGTCCGGACCATTATTCTGGATGAGGCTGATCGGCTGCTCGATGATAATAATATAGACAGTGTTAAAGCAGTAATAAAGACGACCTTGCGCGACCGCCAGCTTATGATGTTTTCAGCGACGATGCCGGGCCCTGTCTTAGATAAGGCAAAGGACCTAATGCGGGAGCCTGGGGTAATAAGCGCTAAAGGTCAAGCTAATGTTCCGCAGGATATTAGCCATATGTATCTTGTGGCCGAGCAGCGTGATAAGATTGAAATGCTGCGTAAATTGGTTGGGCATCTGAAGATTGAACGGGCGCTTGTGTTTATAAACAAAAGCGATAATATTGAAACAATGGTGGAAAAACTCAACTACCATGGCCTAAAGGCCGCAGCAATTCATGGTGATGCTGATAAGCATGGACGGAAGGCGGCGATTGACGCTTTTCGCAAGGGCAATATTAAGCTGTTGGTAGCCTCGGATCTTGCTGCGCGCGGTCTAGATATACCGGGCATTACCCATGTTTTTAACCTTGACATGCCTGAAACAGCGCAGATCTACCTTCACCGTGTAGGGCGGACAGGCCGGGCGGGGCGAAGCGGTACCGCAATATCCATTGTTACTGTCAAAGAAGCTGACTTGCTTAAAAAGTTTGAAAAGATATTAAAAATTACGATTGCTGCCAAAAAACTGGCCCGCGGTCAGGTTTTTGACCGCTCAGTAAGTGCAAAGAAGTAAGCAAATAGCCATCTGATAGCAGCCCCTTAAACGGGCTGTATTTTTTTATTTATATGACAAAATGACAGGCGGTAAACCGTAGATGAGTTACCCTAGGCCGGCATGCTGAATAGGATGAATAAACTATCGGGTGATTAGAAGTGAGGGAGAGAAATGGGGTATATAAGAATTTTGAAAGACCATCTTGTTTGCCTCAAAATTGTTCCGAATGGTCATTCAAACGATGAATACTCTTTAGATCTGGCAAAAGCGATTGCCGAACTATACCAGCCGCTATCTGCTCGTATTTCATTTTCACGTCGGGGTATTCAGTTTAACATGCCTGATCATATTACTTGGGAAACCGAACTAAAAAATGGTCATGTCAACTATTACCTTATCTGTCCTAAACGGCTAGTCCCGAATTTAAAATTCAAAATCCACAGTGTTTGGCCGAATGCTACTATTGAAAAAGTTAACTTGCCGACTGACTTTGGTCATCTCGAGGCTGCCGTATGCGAAATGAAGTACACGCGTCAGGACATTTTTTCCCTTAATACCGAAGGTGAGTCGGGTACTGCCGAGATGCTTTTTAAAATAGCCCAGGGAATAAGCGGCCACGAGCGGGCCCTAATTCAGGTGCAGTTTGATCCGATAGATCAGGACAAGTGGCACAATAAAGCCGGGCAGATAAATTGGGCTTTTTTACGCGGGGCCATGAAAATGCCATCCCAAATTAAGAAAAGACTGTTAGGGAGATGTACTATTGGCGAATTTTTGTGCGAAATGATCCAACTGCTTTTTAAGGCATCAGGGTTTCAGTCGATATCTACCAAGGACGTAGAATACGAACGGTCGTCGCGGCTGCTGATGCTGCGTAAGACAACTGATCCGACAAAGCCTGAAAGCATGGCTATCAGAACTTTTATTCGGGTAGCCGCGGAGTCGCATGATAAAGCACGGGCGGTAAGAATCATTAATGCGATAGCTATAGCTTATAAACAACTAAATGGTGATAATGAGCTAGAACGCAAAGACCGAATTTGCTTTAGAAATAGTTTTCTTAGAGATATCAATCGCCGCCGTCCCCCGATGATTAAGGTCAATGGCAATATTATGAGCGTTAAAGAATGCAGCAAACTTATGGATTTAAACTAGTTTATAATCAGAAAACCGCGCACTTGCGCAGTTTTGCTGCTTTTGGCTTATTGGGTAAATTTTTGTTTATTTATAAAACAAAATTAACAGAAATGTTATAAGGTTTTTAGTATAGCTTATTGCTTAGTATAATTATCAATTAATCTGCAATTAGTGGCTATAAGGTATGGGATGAATAACCATTAGTAACAAATAGGCTCATTTTAATAGTGTATACAAAGCTTTTGCTAGTGATAAGCTAACGTTAAGAAAAGAGACCAAGGACTCTGAAAATAAAAAAGGGGTGTTGAGTATGAGGCTGGAACACGATTTTTTGGGCGAATTACAAATACCCGATGATGCCTATTATGGCGTGCAAACAATGCGAGCTATGGAGAATTTTAAAATTACCGGCCAAAAGCTTGATTCGGACTTTATTATAGCTAATGCCATGGTTAAGAAAGCAGCGGCTAAAGCTAATATGTCGACAGGTCGTCTGGATAAAACAATTGGCGAGGCTCTTATTGCAGCTGCCGATGAGATTATCCACGGGAAGTTTCATGATCAGTTCCCGGTCGATCCTATCCAAGGCGGTGCCGGAACTTCAATAAATATGAATATGAATGAGGTGCTTTGTAACCGGGCGCTTGAAATCATCGGCGATCGTAAGGGCAATTATGAGCGAATTTCACCCAATAACCATGCTAACATGGCTCAATCAACCAATGATGCTTTTCCAACCGCCATAAAAGTCTGTGCCATTCGGAAGGGCCGTGTACTTATAACTGCGCTTCGCAATTTAGCCGACGCTCTTGATGAAAAGGCCGTAGAATTTAAGCGTATCCTCAAAATGGGCCGAACCCACCTGCAAGATGCTATTCCGATAACACTTGGTCAGGAATTTGCATCTTATGCATCAGCTGTCCGGCGCGGAGCCGGCCGGGTGGAAGGCGCGCTTCAGCGACTGTATACCATTAATATGGGCGCAACTGCTATTGGCACCGGCCTAAATGCGGAACCGGAATATATAAAAGAAGTTGCTAAACAATTGTCTCAGGTTACCGACGAACCGTTTTCAACCGCTGAAAATCTGATTGATGCTACTAACAATACCGACGCTTTTGCCGATGTCTCATCAGCACTAAAAGTTACGGCTCTTGTGCTGATTAAGATGGCAAATGATTTTCGGCTTATGGCGTCAGGGCCGCGTTGCGGCCTGCATGAAATTGATCTGGCACCCCGGCAGCCAGGCTCTTCAATTATGCCAGGTAAAGTTAATCCTGTAATTCCTGAAGTTCTCAATCAGACATGCTACCAAGTTATCGGCAATGATTTAGCGGTAACCTTAGGCGTAGAAAATGGTCAGTTTGAGCTTAATGTAATGGAGCCTGTTATGGCCTTTAATATTTTTAATTCAATGGCCTATATGACAAATGCGGTTAATACCTTCAATAATCTTTGTGTTAAAGCTGTTAAAGCAAATGAGGCCCAGTGCGAAGAATGGCTGGATAGAAGTGTCGGCATTATAACCGCTCTCCTGCCGCATATCGGCTATGAGAATTTATCGATACTGGCTAAAGAAGCGTATACGACCGGCCGTCCTGTCCGGCAGCTTATTTTGGAAAAAGGTCTGCTAACAGAAGCTGCTATGAATATTATCCTTTCGCCGGAAGAAATGACGAAACCTGGTATTGCCGGCAAGCACCTTCTAAATACTAAGAATTGAATATCCAATCGGCATCTGGCTATAATAACGGTAAAGCAACTTTAAAAATTACCTTGTAATATAAGGAGCGTTACCAGTGAATGTCAAAAGCGGATTGGAGATAGTGCGACTGCATCAAGAATATAATGCTAAGATTTCCGAGCTTGAGGAAGCCATGGCTAAGTTAGAAGGCTACGGTTACACTCAAGCAATCCTCGAAGAACAAATTGCTGAGTTGCGCTCTGCTCTTACAGCACTTGAAGACACAAGATTTAAGGCGCTCGATCCTGTAGTGGTAGTAACTTCCTCGCTTGGAGGTACTGTAAAAGAATTCCCGGATCATTAGATCCGGGAATTTCTACCTCTATCAGAGTCTTATATTAATAAATTTGGGAGGCATAAGCGCAAGCTTGGTTTCTAATATATAGGCAAGTTTGGTAAAGTGTGGTAAACTAAGAGTAAATATGATTGAATGGGTATAGGGGAAAATATGGCTAAGGAAAATATTTGTTTTAGCTATTTGAAGAATATACCAATATTTGCCGGTTTGCCGGATAGTTTGCTGCAGCAAATTCATGAAGTAACAACTGAACGGTGTTACCGTAAAGGGGTTGTTGTCTTTTTTGAAGGTGATAATGGCGAGGGTTTTTATTATATAAAAACCGGTAAGATTAAAATCCTGAAAATGACTGATGATGGCCGCGAGCATATCATCAAAATATTAGGTCCCGGCGATCTTTTTGCTGAAGTACTACTGTTTAATAGCCGTCAATATCCGGCTACGGCAGTTGCAGCCGAAGATTCGACAGTCGGAATTATTAAGAATGCTGATCTTGAAAAGTTGGTGTTAGCCAACAACCTTTTAGCGCTTGAACTGATAAAGGCCTTAAGCCAGCGGCTATTATATGCCCAGCAGAAGATTAAAAACCTAGCGCTTAATGATGTTATGGCTAGGACGGCCGAAGTCCTGCTGCGCTTAGGAAATGAACAGGGACGGTCTAATGCCGGCCGCATCGAAATAATGCTTGATTTATCGCGGCAGGATTTAGCAAGTTTGGTTGGAACTACGCGCGAGACAGTGACAAGAACGCTGACGGCTATGAGAAAGGACGGCTTGATTGATTTTGCCGGTAATAGGGTGGTATTGATAAAACCAGATCAGCTGCTGCGGCTGATACCATAAGGAGAATTAAAAATCCCGGCGCATTCGCGCCGGGATTTTTTCTAACCGAGGATCGCTTTCAAATCATCATCAGGAGTTGTGATTAATTGCAGGCCGTATTTCTCATTTAGAACATTAAGGACATTAGGGGTCAAGAAGGCCGGTGCAGTCGGGCCGAGACGCATGTTCTTGATGCCGAGATGCAAGAGCGACAGTAAGATTGCAACTGCTTTTTGCTCGTACCAGGACAGGATTATGGATAGCGGCAGATCATTAACCTCACATTTAAAGGCTTGAGCTAAAGCAACGGCTACTTGGATTCCGGAGTAAGCGTTGTTACACTGACCGAGGTCTAAGAGGCGCGGAATGCCGTCAATGTCGCCGAAGTCAAGGTGATTGAAACGATATTTACCGCAGGCAACTGTTAGGATTATACAGTCTTTTGGTACTTTTTTAGCCAATTCAGTATAGTAGTTACGGCCTGGCTTAGCGCCGTCGCAGCCGCCAATCAGGAAGAAACGCTTAATTTTTCCAGCTTTTACAGCCTCAACAACTTTGTCAGCCAAGCTTAAGATTACATTGTGGTGGAAACCGGTTGTAAGGGTATGTTCGCCTTCTTTATCGGGCAGTGCAGGCAGCTCCAGAGCTTTGGCGATTACAGCTGAGAAGTCGCGGCCTTCAATATGCTGTCCGCCTTCAATGCCGGTTACGCTGCGGGTAAAGATGCGATCTTTATATGGTGAGTTTTCAAGGACAGGCATTACACAGTTAGTAGTAATGACAATTGCGCCAGGGAACTCAGCAAATTCTTTGCGTTGATTCTGCCAAGCAGTACCCCAATTACCAACAAGGTGCGGATATTTTTTAAGCTCAGGGTAGGCATGAGCCGGCAGCATTTCGCCATGAGTATAGATATTTATGCCTTTACCTTCAGTCTGTTTTAACAGCTCTTCGAGATCTAAGAAATCATGACCGGTGATAAGTATCCCATGACCGGCTTTCGAGCCAGTAGCTACTTGGGCCGGTACGGGAGAACCATAACGGTCAACAATTGCTTTATCAAGGAGTTCCATGACACGCAGGTTAATCTCGCCACATTTTAAAACCATTTCAAGATGGCGGTCAAGGCTAAAGTTTACATTTGTTAAAGTAAAGAAGAGGGCATCATGCATGAAAGCGTCGACTTGTTCGTCGCGCGCGCCTAATTCGCGGGCATGATGAGCGTACGCGGCAATTCCTTTGAGGCCAAAGATCAAAGTATCCTGCAACGCAGCAATATCCTGATTTTTACCGCACACGCCAACCTTAGTACAGCCGGTACCGCCGGCAGTTTGTTCACATTGATAGCAAAACATTTTGTATCCCCCTTTAACTTGTGTTGTTAAGCTCATTATAACGCTATACGTTAAAGCATGATGTGATATGTGTCACACTGCGGAATTTTTTGTCGTTGGATTTGAAATGACGATATCAACTGTATCACCATCTTTTATTAGAGCGGTATATTCAGCCGGCTGACCATTAAGGAGAATATCAACTGAGGTTCCGGGCGGCAAATTGCAGGGGTTAAATTCAGCTATCAAAAGAACATCGGTTACCATCGGATTTGGCTGTTCAATGCAGGAGTATTCGATAAAACTGCCGGGTGTTGGTGTATTGTTCAAATCGGCTAATTTATTGTTGACGATAAAGGTATGTCGATGAGTAGGAACTCGGCACTTTGTACCATTAAAAATGACATTAACAGCCGTTTCAGCAGCCTCTTTAATGCCGAAGATTTCTTTAAGAGTCGGTGGGCGGCCTTTGATTATTTGGATGATGTCTCCATCGGAGATTGTGCTGTCAGTTTTGGCTAGTTTGGCATTTAATGTTAAGTTCGGCCAAACGGCAAAGCTGCGTTCGGTATTGTTGACATGATATTTATAGTACTCTGGTTTAATTTCATTGCCGGTTAGCGTCAGAATTTCTCGTAAAGTATTTGGCATCAGACAGTCAACCTGATCCCGGTCGGCAAGTTTGGTATCGGCTGAAACCGTATTGCCGTTAACTTTAATAATAGGGGAGATTTCATAGCTTTGGTTATTGATTATTACAGTAATAGGCGTTGGAATGGTGACGGCCTCGTGTACAGTCGGGGTCGGGCTTGCGCCGTCAATTCCCTTAGTTACGGTTATATCGTCGTTTTCATTGATGCGGTCCGTAAAGGCTGCCGGAGCGCCGTTTAAATGAATACAACCGGGTTTGCCATGGGTACCGGGTATAAACTTGGTTTTGCCGTTTACCGTAATTGTTAGTCCCATTCCGGGCCGGCCTTGTAGGTTGCGGATATTGATGCCTGCAGCGAGCAGGGCGTCGGCTACCGTCAGTTGACCTAGGTTAAAGAGATGCAGTGCTCGGCCGTTCAAGGTGACATTAACAAAATTAAGTGTTTTACTGCTGGCGAGTTTTAAAATTCCTAGAGGGGTAACGCCATCAGGGGCCATGAGCTGCGGTGGGATGTTTTCGATACCTTCGATACTGTCGGGGCGGCGGACAGCGATTCTTGTCACCGGAATATCAAGCGCTTCGGCTAAGGCTTCAGGCAGCATTGGTGTAAGAGAACCTCCGCCGATCAGCAGTACGGCTTGGGGGGCATTTGCGTTTAGAGCAAAAATTTGGGCGGCTATGGCCTGAGCAAGTTCAGCCACGTTGGTTACAATTTCGCTGCAAATTTCCTTGGCGGTCATCTTTTGAGTGCAGCCTAAAATATCCTTGAACGAAACCTTTTTAGTTTTAGCACTGCTAAGTTGGCGCTTAACCTTTTCGGCTACGTTAAAATCCAAGAGATACTTTTTCGACAGAGCTTCGGTTATTTCATCGCCAGCGCAAGGTACCATACCATAGCCAACAATCAAACCGTCTCTGGTTATAGCGACATCGGAGGTGCCTGCGCCGACATCGACCAAGGCTATGTTTAGATGGCGCATAGTGGAAGGAATTAGGATGTTAATGGCGGCAATAGGCTCTAGAGTTAGGTTTGACATCTCAAGGCCGGTTTTCTCCAAAGCCGCCTGCAGTGAATCTATTACCTGGCGGGGCAAAAAGGTGGCAATAACTTTTACTCCTGCAGATTTGCCGCGTTGACCGACCAATGTTTTAAAGTTGGTTCCGTCTAAGGAAAAGTTAACTACGCTATAACCAACGCAATAGTAACTCGACGGGTCGTCTAGAGTATCCGAGGTAGCCAACTGGTGCTGGGCAGATTGAATGGCAGTCAGCTCGAGAGCTCGTTCGTCGTCAGCAGCAAGGAGGCCCTTGGCTGATACTTCGATTTCAGCGCTAGCTGCAATTGTGTACAAGGCGCGGCCAGCTGCCGCTACCGAAACTTTGGTGAGCGGTCCGGTTGATTGCTCAAGCCGCTCTTTGAGTGAGCTAAGGATGCCGGCTACTTCGGGCACATCATGAATTTGCCCGTCAAGCATGGCTCTGGTATGGTGCTCTAGGCGTTCTACCGTTGCAATCGATATGCTGTTTTCAAGTTGTTCACCGACTAGGCCGACAACGCTTCGGGTGCCGATGTCTAAGGCAAAAAGTAGTTTTTTTTCCATAATTACTCCTCTAGTAACAGGCTAAACAAAGATAGCACAACTAAGGTGCGCTTTGTTAAATAGCCCGGTTTTGCCTCTACAAAAAGAACTTTTATATTTAGCATAGATTGGCATTTTTTTAGATATTTCGCCATTTCTTTTCCATCTCCTTCGTTAAGCATGGTTATTATCATGTTGTGGACTGCATAAGATTTCAGTAAACCGGACTTTTGGCGAAAAGCTGTATATTTAAATCTGACATTTTGGTAAAATATACTTGATAACTTGAAGGAGAATTGCCTTGATTCATGTTGTAGTAGACAGTACGGCGCAAGTGTCGGCAGAAATGCTGGGGCGCCACGACAATCTTCATGTTGTACCACTAAAAGTAATTATCGGCAGCCAAGAGTGGCCCGAGAATCTTATGTCTAATTCTGAACTCTTCGCGCTGTCTAAGTCGAAAGGTGTTCACCCTAAGACTTCGCAGCCGTCCCCCGGTGATTTCATTAGTGTATTTGAGCCATTAATCGCGGCCGGTCACCAAGTTGTTGTCATAACGCTTTCCGGCGGACTGAGCGGTACTGTAGGGAGCGCGCAAGCGGCGGCCAATATGGTAGATGCTAAGAATATCAGCGTTGTAGATTCAGGAACGACAGCTATTGGAATGATACAAATGGCCAAGGCTGCTTTAGAAATGGCTGCCACCGGACACAACCTTGACGATATTGCAAGGCATTTAGCCCGGCTGGCCAGCTTAACCTATACAATGTTTGTTCCCAATACACTGGAGAATCTGCATAAAGGCGGGCGTATCGGCGGAGCGGCAGCTATGTTTGGTACCATATTGCAGATTAAGCCCTTATTATATTTAGCAGAAGGCAAAGTGGCGGTGCTTGATAAGGTGAGGACAAGGTCGCGGGCGGTTAGCCGTATGGTCGATGAATTAAAAAGACAGGAACGGTTAGCATATATTGGTGTAGGATATATTAATTGTCAAGATGAAGCTGAAGGAATAGCCAGACAGATTATGGAGCTATATCCCGGCACTCCGCTTGTCATGAGTGAACTTGGTTCGGTGTTAGGCACGCACCTCGGACCGGGGCTTATAGGTCTTATTTATCAGGTCAAGAACTAAAGCCGGAGCGCTATGCTAGTACACAGCATTGTGTTATTATGCAGGCCAGCTAGGAGGTATGCTAATGGTAGTAACAAGCGAACTCATATCAGGCAATGACTTTAAGCGGATGGTTATTGGTGCGTACAATACTTTTTTGCGCCAACATGAATATATTAATAGTTTAAATATATTTCCGGTGCCTGATGGTGATACCGGTACTAATATGCTCTTGACATTGGGCGCCGTGGCAAGGGCCCTAAAAGAAGCCCCGGATGGCGGTATCGGCGCGGTAGCCAAGCGGGCTGCTGACAGCGCTATTATGGGCGCCCGGGGTAACTCCGGCGTTATTCTTGCTCAAATTTTCCGGGGCATTGCCCGTGGTCTGGCAGGCAAGGAACAAGCAGTCTCTTCAGAAATCGGCAAGGCCTTTCAGTATGGAGTTCTTTACGCCTATCGGGCTGTGTCACGACCGGTTGAAGGCACTATCCTAACGGTTGCTAAAGGAATAGCCAAAGGGACGCGGCGGGCTGTACGGGAGAACCTTGCGTTTTCTGAAATTTTACAGCAGGCCATTACTGCCGGGGAAGAAGAACTGGCCAGAACGCCTGAATTACTGCCTGTCCTTAAATCAGCCGGTGTTGTTGACGCCGGGGGCAAGGGGCTTATTGTCTTTTTAATCGGCTGTCTGGAGGGACTTGACGGAACATATGCCGGACCAGAGGCTAATTTCGATGCTGCTCTGACCATGTTTAATGTACCGGCTGCATTTGATACCGTCCATCCCTATTGCACCGAGTTTATTGTTAAGCCATTTAATGTAACTGCCGCCGAAGTTCGCCAACAGCTTGAAGCAATGGGCGATTCGCTAGTCATAGCCGAAAGCGGCAATATGATCAAAATACATATTCACAGCGCCCACCCCGGTGCCGTTTTAGAATCAGCGGTAACATGGGGCACGCTGCATGATATTAAAATCGATAATATGGCTGATCAGCATCGCCATGTAATTACACCGATGCTTGCTAAAGAATCGCTAGCAGTGATCAGCGTTGCGCCGGGCGAGGGGCTAGAGGGGATTATGCGTCAGTTAGGCGCTAGCCTTGTTATTTCAGGCGGGCAGACTATGAATCCGCCGGTCGAGGATTTTATGGATGCCATTCATAGCGGTAACGCCGAGCGGTATATCCTGTTGCCGAATAATAAAAATATCATGTTAGCCTGTGAGCAGGTGAAAAAGCTGGTTGGCGACAGGGTCGAGATTGTCCCGTCTGCTAATGTGCCTCAGGGGTTAGCGGCTATTATGGCTTTTACGCCCGGTGATACCATCGAAAACAATGTTGCTAAGATGAAGCAGCGACTTGAGCTTGTCAACGCAGCAGCAGTAACTATTGCTGTGCGCGATAGTAAGGTAGATGAGCGCAAGATAAGAGCCGGGCGCTATATTGGAACAATTGGAAACCAAGTTATCGCCGATGCTGAGAATATCGAGGCAGCGCTCGCCGACACGGTGGCTGCAATTATTAAAGCTGATAGCGAAGTAATCAGTCTTTATTATGGAGCAGGTCTAGGCGACCAAACTGCTGAACTGCTAAAAGAAAAGCTAGCCGGAGCGTATCCTGACAAGGTTGTCGAATTGTACTACGGCGGCCAGCCACATTATCAATTTATAATTAGTGTCGAATAGTATATGAGGTGAGAATTGGCGTTCTGATTAACTGGTTGACTTTTCCGTAAAGTCATTATACAATGCTGTTATATGCATCTACAGGGAGTAGTTAGCAAGACAATGTCAACATTCGCGGCGGTTTCGCCTGGCATTGTCATTGACATAGCTGTCAATTAACGAGACTTAGGTGACTTTTTAGTCATGCAAAAGTCTCGTTTTGTGTATAAAAACTGCTTTATAGGAACTTTTTGGGTTCAATATCTGCAATCGCGTAGATACTAAGAACAAAAGGAAAGGGGCAGAACAAGTGTCGGAAAGGTTGAGTCTTCAGGAAGTATTGCGGGAATATGGGGTGCCTCTCGTTACACTTGATGTTACTGCATCAAGAGAAGAATGCCTGAATCTCAGAGAGCGGCTGATGGAGATTAGAAATGTTAGCCAAGGCCGCGAGCAAGGTTTTTTAGAGGTTCAGTGTTCCTTTTATATTGATGTCCATGATATTGATAGGTATTTAGCGGGTGAGCTGCCTAATCTAGCGGCTATATATGCCTTTCCCGAAGATGTTAAAGCATACAAGGAGGAGTAAGAAATGAAAAAGATTCTGGCATTAGCACTAATATTTGTCTTTGCATTCACTTCAGTTTCATTTGCAGCAATTGGCGGTTCACGTAAATCATTCTCCAAACCCAGACCCTCGATTGGGTCATCAATACCTAAAGGGGCTCCCAGTCAGAAAGCTGCTCCGTCTGGTTCAAATTATAAACCGTCGGCGCCAAGCAGCAGCTATAGCAATAAAGCTCCGGCCAGCCAGGCAAAGCCTGGTACGCAGCAAGCGGCACAGCAGCAAGCATCAGGCGGTTTTATGCGTGGTGCCGGTATGTTTGCCGGCGGCATGCTGATGGGCAGTATGCTGAGCAGTATGCTCGGATTTGGCGCTATGGAAGGCTTTGCCACAATTTTGGGTATGATATTCAATGTTATCATTCTGGCGGCCATCTTTATGGGGATTCGTTATCTGTGGACCAAACTTCGCAACAACAAAAAAGATATGTAAAACTAAATCCGGCCAATACGGCCGGATTTTATTTTTCGTTATTGTGCTGTTGAGCATTTGGATATCGAAGCTTAACGTAGCTAACGGCGGCGAAGAAACCTAATGCTGCGGTCAGCAGCCAAAGGCCTAATATGCCGGTCCTGGCAGCAGTGAAAAAGGCTGCGCCAAATAAAAAGGTTGATAATATAAAAAGCAATAGCCACGTCATTATGCAACACTCCAAATAAGTTATTACATAATAAGTTATGCAGGTTACCGTAAAAATGTGACTATTTTATAATTATTTCGGTGGCACCTGCTTTAGGCTAAGAGCAATTCGGCCGCGGTTTTCATCGACACTCAAGATGACGACATCGATAATATCACCAACCGAAACTATGTCGAGAGGATGGCGAAATGGCTTATAGCTGAGCTCCGAGCGGTGGATAAGGCCATTAGTCTTAATGCCGATATCAACAAAAACGCCGAAGTCGATAACATTGTGGACGGTACCTTTGACAATCGTACCGGGAGTTAGCTCTGACAGTTTAACGATATTTTTGCGGGTTAAGGGAGTCGGCAAATCTTCGCGCGGGTCACGGCCGGGTTTAGCTAAGGCATCGAGGATGTCACGCACCGTCGGTTCGCCGGCGTTAAGCTCGGCGGCCAGCTTGGCAGCATCTGCAGTCTGGGCTTTTTCTTGTACAGCTTTCTGCTGATTTTTAAGCGCATCCAGAGTAAAACCGAGTTTGGCGAGGATATGTTCGGCTAGTTCGTATGACTCGGGGTGAACAGGGGTATTATCAAGAGGATTTTCGCCATCTTTAAGGCGTAAGAACCCGGCGCACTGTACGAAGGCGGCCTTGCCCAGCCGCGGGACTTTCATGAGTTGACGGCGGTTGGTAAAGGAGCCATTTTCATCACGGTAAGCTACAAGGTTTTTGGCAACACTGGCGTTGACGCCAGAAACATGCTTAAGAAGCTCAATCGAGGCGGTATTAAGCTCGACGCCGACATGGTTAACGGCTGATTCGACGACTGTATCCAGGGCACCGCTAAGTTCTTTCTGGTTTACATCATGCTGATATTGACCAACGCCAATTGATTTCGGATCGATTTTTACCAGTTCAGCCAATGGGTCTTGTACGCGGCGGGCAATAGATACTGCCCCACGCAGCGAGACATCAAGATTGGGAAGTTCATCTTTAGCCAACTTTGAGGCCGAGTAGACTGAGGCGCCAGCTTCATTAGTGATAAGATAGTGTACCGAGAGGTTATGTTCATTAATTAGTTGAGCGACGAACTCTTCTGTTTCATAGGAAGCAGTACCGTTGCCGATAGCGATTAGTGTGATGTTGTGATTTTTTATCGCATCGAGAACGATTGTAGCCGCCTGCTGACGTTCGGCTGCGCTCTTTGTTATGTAAATAGTATTGGTCGTTAAAACCGTCCCGGTTCGGTTTATCACAGCCATTTTGCAGCCTGTCCGGTAACCAGGATCCAGGCCCATCACGGTATGGCCGGCAAGCGGTGGCTGTAAGAGCAGCTGTTTAAGATTAAGCCCGAATACCCTGATAGCCTGCTTTTCGGCGCTTTCAGTCAATTGGGCGCGAATTTCCCGTTCTAGGGCCGGGAAGAGCAGGCGTTTATAACCGTCGGCTATGGCTGTGGTTAGGAAATCGCTGTATAGTGACGGCCTGGTGATAATGCGCTTAGCAATCATATTAATATTATAGTCATGGGAAACTAATAGATGTGTTTTTAGGATATCCTTCTTTTCACCGCGGTTAACAGCCAGAATGCGGTGGGAAGGCATCCGTTTAACCGGCTCTTTATATTCCTTATAAGCGAGGAAGTCTTTACCTTCTTCCTCGGATACTGCTAATTCTGTGCTAAGTTCGGCGTTCTGCCAAAGTTGATTGCGCATGAGGGCCCGGATGTCGGCCCGTTCGGTAACCATTTCAGCGATTATATCGCTGGCTCCGGCGAGCGCTGTTTCAGCATCATTAATTTCATGCTCGGCATTAATAAAACCGGCCGCGATTTCAGTTAGGGATTGCTCGCTGGTATCTTGCGCCAGAATGATTTCGGCCAATGGCTCTAGTCCTTTTTCCCGGGCAATTTGAGCACGGGTCCGTTTTTTCGGCTTGTAGGGGAGATAGAGGTCTTCAAGCTCCTGAAGTTTTTGCGCGGCCCCGATTGCAGCAGCTAAATCTGGTGTAAGTTTGCCTTGATCTTCGATGCTGGCGAGGATTTCTTCCTGGCGCTTAACGAAATTTCTGAGGTATTGCAAGCGTTCTTCAACGGTTCGGACTTGCGTTTCATCGAGTTCGCCGGTAACCTCTTTGCGGTATCGCGAGATAAACGGCACCGTGTTACCATCGTCTAAGAGCCCGATTGTTGCTGATACTTGATGAACCTTTACGCCCAGTTCACGGGCAATTATTGCCGGTATATCGGTTAAAATCATTATTTTTTCACCATCTTTGCAATTAATAGTATTTATTATATCATAGAAATGTTAGCCTATTTTATCGGAATTTATCTTGTTAAAGCGTAAAGAGTTACGGGGGATTGATGATCGTTAATGTAAATAAATATATGCGTCGTAAAATACTAAAGTTAGCTTGGCCGGTTGTGCTGGAAATGTTCTGGATTATGGTTGTAAATGTTAGCGTGACCGCTATGGTCGGTAAGTTTGGTGCGGTGGCCTTAGCCGCAGTTGGCTTATCGGCCATGGTGCAGTTTTCCTCAGCCATGGTGTTCGCGGCAGTCGGAACAGGGGCGGCGTCCATTGTCGCCAGGGAATCTGGCGCCGGTAACTGGGAGGACGTTCGTTTAGTTGCCGGCCAGGCCGTTTTGCTAGGGCTTGTGCTGGGCAGTTTACTAGCTATTTCTGGCTATTTTATTGCTCCGGCGCTATTTATCCTTACAGGAGCAGAGCCTGAAGTAGCTGGCTTAGGGAGCGCACTGTTAAAGATTGGTTTCATTTTTACACCATTCTTTCTAGTGTTCTCGATCGGCAATGCAGTGTTGCGAGGCCTTGGTCAAACCAAGACAGCCTTTTATATTAGTTCAGCAAGCAATACTTTTGCGCTGCTGCTTAGCTTTATGCTCATTAACGGCTATTTACTGCCGGGCATTGGTCCGTACGGCGCTGCCTGGGGAACCGGAGTATCACAGCTAATTGGCGGAATTGCTGTATTGGTAGTTTTGTCGTTCAACGGTAAAATTAAGCTTAATTGGCATAAGGTTTTTTCAATCCGTGCTGCCGTTCTCAAGCGAATCGTTGCTATCAGTGTACCGGCCGGCCTTGAACAGTTGGCGCTGCAAGGCGGCCGGGTAGCCTATACCTTTATGTTGGCCAAGGCCGGAGCGATTCAATTTGCGGCCCATCAAATCGCGGTTCAGGTCGAATCGATATCTTTCATGCCTGGATTTGGCTTTTCGGTAGCGGCTATGACTTTAGTCGGACAGTACATTGGCAAAGGGTTGCCGCATCGCTCAGCGCAATATGCCTGGCTGACCAATAAAATTGCCATCTTGAGCATGACCGCCATGGGAGTGGTGTTTTTTCTTTTTGCCGAGAGACTTACTGCACTGTTTATCAGTGATACCGATGTCATATACTGGGGCTCGATGCTGGTTATGATTGCCGCGTTTGAACAGCCGACGATTGCGATAACTTATGTTTTGGGTGGCGCTTTGCGTGGCGCCGGTGATACCAAGTGGCCGATGTATGTTACAATAACCGGTGTTTGGCTGTTCCGAATGCCGCTGATATATTTGTTTGTTGTTGTGTGGAATTACGATTTGACCGCAGCCTGGTATATTACAGTTGGTGATTTTTTCTTACGCAGTATCATTCTATGGTGGCGGTTTGCCTCCAACAAGTGGCAGGATAGCGTTAAAACCAAAAGTGAGCTGATATCTAACTGACCAGCTCACTTTCTGGATATTCTTCAATTATATCGATTATTGTAATATCTGGCTGGCAAACCATGTCAAGATCATCCCAGCCTGTCTTGTTGTACAACCGCACAATAGGCCGAAGCGGGCAATGGGCCCGATTTCGGATGATATAGCCGGTCTGGCCAGTGCTTAAGATAACCATACTGCCAAGGGTGTAAATAGGTGTCGTATGAATAAAGGCCCGCAGGGTGTTATGGTCGAACAGTATATCGCTGCTTGCTAAAAGGTTCTCGATAATATCATGGAGCGGTCTGCCGACAGCGTTAGCCTCTGCTACTGCATTGTCAAAGTAATTGGCAAGTGAAACGATTCTTGATAATGGATGAGTAGCTTTGCCTTCTATCCCGAGCGGATAGCCGCTGCCGTTATAATACTCATGATGCTCAGCTGCAATCCGGGCAGCAGCCGAACTAAGCTTATGCTTTAGCAGCAGATCGCGGCCATAGTGGGGATGCATACTGGGGCTGTTTACGGGTTTGTTGTCAACATAGGGAATTGCCGATTTACCCACATCGTGCAGGAGTGCGCCCAACGCCAGTTCGCGCAGTGCCGGACGGGGGAGCTTAAGGTAGTGTCCGGTCACAACTGAAAGCAGGCATACGTTTACGGCATGAGTAACCTCATCGGTTGTAGGCTTGCGGATTTCGGTGTTGAGGATATTCGGCATATTTTGCCCAACTTCGGTAATGATACTATCTGATGCGTTATATAACTGACGAAAATACATCTGTTGTAGTTTGCTAGTCTGCATTCCTTCAGTTTTAATAGTATATAAAGCTTGAAAACATAAAGTGAGTTCAAGTCTAAGGTCATCAGAGATTACGGGGCTCGGTTTGGCATTTTCCAGTGCAGGATGCTGAATTGATATATCAGTTATTTGGTGCTGTCTGAGACGGGCGAGGTATTTTTCTGTCAGCAATATGCCTTTTTCAAGCAAGAGATTGCCATTACTATCCACAACATCGCTCGCAAGGATCATTCCGGATCGTGCATAATTGATTCGCAAATTATCACCTCACAAGGCTGTTTATCTTTAGTATATATGACTATTTATGGAAAAAAAAGAGACGTTTGTCCTATTTAAGCCGAAGTTTGTGCTGTTATGTCGTAATCTGTCAGTTAAAAGTGCCTCAAAAAGGTAGCAGGGGGAATCTTATGATAATTCGCTTTGGTTATGTAGCCATGGCTTTGCAAATACCTGAAGGTTCGCCGAATAAAACTATTACGGTGACCAATTTACTTAAAATTCCCCAGCAAGAAGACCGTCTAAACAGATTGCGCAGGTTGGTTAAGGTAAACCTTGAAAATCAACTTAGAGTCTTAAAGTATAATAAAGGTAATGAAATCTACGTTTTTCGTTTTACCTCCAAGTTAATCCCGCTGGCTACTCATGAGATTGCTGAAGGCTGGGATTATTTAGAGGAATTTAGACAGCAGTTGTTAGAAATAGGGTCGTATATAAAGGATAGCAAAATGAGGGTCAGCGCCCATCCCGATCACTTTACACTGCTCAATAGTCCTAAAGCTGAAGTTATAACAGCATCACTAAAGGATTTAGAATATCACGCCGACCTGTTTGATGCAATGGGCTTGGGAAGCGAAGCTAAGCTCGTGCTGCATGTGGGCGGACTATATAAAGATAAGGAATTATCGCTTAAGCGCTTTAAGGATAACTTTGCCCTACTACCGGGTAATATAAAACATCGGCTGATTATTGAGAATGATGATAAATCATACAATGCAGCCGATGTTTTAAAGCTATGCAGCCAACTAGAGCTTCCCATGGTACTGGATGTCCATCATCATGTCTGCTGCAACAATGGCAAAAGCCTGAGTGAACTACTACCCGCAATTTTTGCAACGTGGCGGGAGTTACCGCCCAAAATTCACTTTTCCAGTCCTAAAGATGCCAAAAACATCAGGGCTCATGCTGATTATATCAACATACGCGATTTTACTAAGTTTTTGAAAACTGCCAAAGAATGTTGTGATAAAGACCTTGATGTTATGATTGAAGCTAAACAAAAAGATAAGGCGCTGCATGCCTTGATGAAGGAATTAGCTGCTATTCCCGATGTCCGTGCTGTCGGACAAGCAGCTATTGAGTACTAGCTGAAGCTTTTCAGAACATCATTCCATAATATGGTTGGATACCCGCCTTTGGGTAGGTGCATGCTATTTTTGAAATCAGCAAAGGAGGGTTTCTATGCTTTCAGATAAAGAATTGACCCAGCTTGAAGACTTTTTGACAAAAGAACAGGCTTTTATAAAATCTATGTATTACATTGCCCATAATATTGAGGACACACAGACNAAGCAGCTTTTTCAGAAGGTGGCAAGCAAAGCACAGCAAGATTTTGACGTTATGAGCAAGCATTTAAGTGCCGGGAAAAGTTTANAATAAGGGGTGGGAATGTGTCTCAGAAAATAGTAAGTCAGCAGCAGCAAGACCAGCAAAATAAGCAGGGCTTTGATGGCCGGGGCTTGCTGTTTACCGACAATGACGCCTTACAAATAGCATTGAATGAAAGTAAGCATATGGCGCAATCTGTTAACACGTTTATACTTGAGGCTACTAATGATCAATTGCGTCGTGATTATATGACGGTACTCGGCGATATTTACAGTCAGCAAAAAGAAATAGTCGATTTGATGCAGCAGAAAGGCTATTATAGTATTAAAACTGCCGATCCGCAGGCTATCGCGCAAGCTCAGAATAAATTCAGCGGTCAATGGCAGGAGACTCTTCAGTAAAAAAAGCTCCGCAGCAATGCGGAGCCTTTTTTGTACTCAGAAAGAGTTGTTATGAAGCAAGGTGTACTTTTCCTTGACAATAATTATTTGGGAAAGTAGAATAAAAGTAAATACAAATTAATAATGACTATCCAAGTCGTTAAAATTTAAAAGAAGCAGGTGTTTTATTTGTTTATGGAAGAGCAGCTTACCGATTTGCTGAGAGGGAGCGGATTCAAAGTTACACCGCAGCGTCTGGCAATTTACAGTGTGCTGGCGTCAACCAAGGCCCATCCAAGCGCTGAAATGATTTTTAGCGAGTTGCAGCCCCAGTATCCGACAATGAGTTTGGCTACTGTTTATAAAACAATCGAAATCTTAAAAGGAATTGGCTTGGTTCAGGCGCTCAATGTTGGCGAAGATAGTTTCCGCTATGATGCCAACACGTCAAGTCACCCTCATGTAAGATGTATGAGCTGTGGCTGTGTAGATGACCTTGATCATATTGACTCAAGNAATTTTGTTAAAGAAGTCGCCAGTAGTACCACTTATCGTCTAACAGGGCAGCAGTTCTATTTCTTTGGTATATGCCCGGAGTGTCAAAAGAAGAATGTATCTTAGTGTACATAAGGGTTTAGTGTTTTGAGTCCGCGACAGCGGACTTTTTCTTTTGCGCTTTATGGAGATTAAACACGTAGAGGAAACTGATATTAATCGGCGAAATTATCATAGAGGAGGCGAACTTATGAATTTTGCTCAATATATCGACCATACCCTATTGAAGCCGCAAGCCACTGTTGACGATATCACCCGTCTTTGCCGGGAGGCGGCAGAGCATAACTTTGCGGCCGTCTGCGTAAATCTCGGATATGTTGATTTGGCGGCCCATCTCTTGCTTGGAACAGGTGTTAAGGTGGCAACAGTAATTGGCTTTCCGCTCGGGGCAACCTTGAGCACTGTTAAGGCATTTGAGGCGAGAGAAGCAATTATTCGCAAAGCTGATGAACTTGATATGGTGATGAACATCGGCGCTGCCAAAAGCGGGTGCTGGGAAGCTGTTACTGATGAGATCAGGCAGATCGTGACAGTGGCCGACGGCAAGCTTGTAAAAGTCATTATTGAAACTGCCCTTCTTAGTGACGCTGAAAAACGGCGGGCCTGTCAAGCGGTTATCGAGGGTGGCGCCCATTTTGTTAAGACATCGACCGGTTTTGGGCCAGGTGGGGCCACGGTTGCTGATATACAGCTTTTAAGCGAAACGGTGCAAGGAGCCGTTGGTGTTAAAGCCTCAGGCGGCATTCGATCAAAGGCTGATGCTGAAAGCATGATTGCAGCGGGAGCCACCAGAATTGGGACAAGCGCCGGTGTGGAAATTGTTAGAATGTTAACATAATGTACCATGGGCAAAGGGATACCGGTATGCTATAATAGGTTCCTGAACGATATCCGGAGCTAGAAGGTTCAAATGCATTTTGCAGATGAGCCTTTTTAATTTACTAAATTTACGTGAGGAGGTGTGCCGGATGCGTAGTGTAACACATACTGAAATCACTTTGATTACCGGAATTATGGTCTTAATTTTTGCCGCTGTGGTGCTCTTGCAGATACCGGCACGCTCTCAGGCGTTCTTGTATCCGCTAGTTAGAAAAGCTACGGTAGCTAAGATTAATTATGAGACTCGCGGGCTTATGACGCGGGAAACCGACCATTTTATCATTAAGTATAATCCGGTCGATATCGATGTAGTGGACATGGTGGCTGAGGCCGCCGAGGCTGCTTATCAGCCGGTAACGTCGGCGTTGGGTTATAATCCTGCACCTAAGACCATTGTTGTTATGTATCATAACAAAGCTGAACTTCGCAAAGCATTTGGTTGGTCGGGCGACCAAAGCGCAATGGGTGTATATTGGGGCGGCGTTATCCAGCTCTTGTCGCCGCATGAATGGATGAAGCAAGGCGATACGGTCGCGGAGTTCATTCATTCCGGTCCGATGGTGCATGAATTCAGTCATTTAGTGTTTGACCATGTGACTAACGGCAACTATCCGCGCTGGTTTACTGAGGGCTTGGCTCAATATGTCGAGTACAAGGTAAATAACTATGAATGGATTACTGCCAATAACCGCTTGGACGGACAGCTCTTTACGATGGAGCAGCTGGATGGTGAATTTGATGAGTTGACTAATCAGGCCTTGGCCTATCGTCAGTCGTTAGCCGCTATCCGTTATATCGCCGAAGTTCATGGTGAAGACAACCTGCACCAGGTTATTAATGAATTAAAGGCCGGCCGAAAAATTGATAAAGCCATTAAAAACTCCCTAGGCTTGGATTATCAGGCTTTCGACAAAGCTTGGCGGGAGTGGGCGGTTAGGAATATGAAGAACTATGAGAAATAAAAATTGCCGCGCAGTAATTGAACTGCGCGGCAATTTTTATTCATCTTCTCGTTTGCTTGTATTAATTTTGATTTGCTGCAGCAAATCAAGCATTCTTGAATTCTGCCCAACGAGGGTTTCCTGATTGACAAGCATAGTATTCATCTGCGCTCTTGCCTGGCGCAGTTCTTCCAGGAAAGCCTTGGCAATCTTATCAAATGAAGGCATAAAGGCTCTCCTTTTCCGTCTCCTTCTTATCAGCACTTAGTTTACCTCCTTAATATTCTCCTACTTTGCTGAAGTCCCGCTTTATACCAGGCATTCCTGGTTCCCAACCGGCCGGTACGCCTTCGCCGGTTGCCTCGCCATATTTGATGCCTTCAAGCGTGCGGATAATTTCCCAAACATTTCGGCCGACCTCGCGGGGATAGACCGAATAGCAGCGAATACGGCCTAGGGGATCGATGATAAAGGTAGCGCGGAAGGCAGCGCCGGTATTGGGCCCCCAGACGCCATAGGCTTGGGCGATGCAGCCGTTACGCAGCCGTTACGGTCGGAAAGCAGCGGATACTGAACCTTGCTAGCGTTTGGGGAAGTTTCATGGAAAACCTTATGCGAGTACACACTGTCGGTGCTGATGGCAATAGCATCGGCCCCAAGTTTTCTAATACAGGGGTATGCGTCGGCAACTGCCGCGAGTTCAGTAGGTCAGACAAAAGTAAAATTGCTAGAATAGAAAAACAGCAGTAACCAGCGGCCCCGGAAATCGTTGAGGCAGACCTCGATTTCCCTACCGCAGTATAGGGCGGGAGCACAAAAGGCCGGGGCGGCTTCCTCGAGTTTGAAACAATGACGCGGTTGGCAGATCGGTGATTTGCATTCTGGCATTACACCAGCCTCCTATATTCTTGTTCAATGGGATTGCGGTAAGAATCCGATGACAAGCAACTGGGGTTTTCTAATATATCTTATGTATAACAAAGGAGTTTGGTGACCATAACAGTGCCGAGATATTGTTGTTAGTTTATAAAGCGTGCTACAATAACAAAAGCAGAAGTATCAAGTCGAATACTTTGGGTTATTGATGAAAAGGAGAAGGAAATGGGAATCTTTCACGCTTGCGATATTCGTGGTATCGCCGAAACTGATTTAACGGATGGAATGGTACATAAGATTGGCTTTGCCGTCGGCACAAAACTAACCGGACAAAAGGTAGTAGTGGGCGGCGATGTACGCTTATCTACGCCGCGGCTCAAGAAAATAATTGTAGAGACATTGGCAGCTTCGGGCTGTCATGTAATCGATATTGGCATCGTGGCGACACCGCTTTTCTACTACGCCCAAAAAATAACGGGCGCGACAGGCGGCGTTATGGTTACAGCATCGCATAACCCGGCGCCCTATAACGGCTTTAAGCTGGTGCTTGGGCCGCAGCCGGTAACTGATGAAGATATAATTGAAATTAAACACTTGGTCGAGACTGATGCCAGAATTTCAGGACAAGGAAGTATAACTCAAACCGACATTACAGCTAGTTACATAGCTGATACAGCGACCAAAGCACGTAAGGGGAATTTAAAAGTAGTCCTCGATGCCGGCAATGGTGCGACATCTGAATTTGCGCCGAAGCTATTTCGCGCCTTGGGCTATGAAGTTATTGAACTTTACTGTACTCCTGACGGAACCTTCCCGCAGCGCCCGCCCAATCCGGCTCTTGCTGAAAATCTCACCGATTTGGGCCAAAAGGTGCGCGAAATGGGGGCGGATATTGGGGTAGCTTTCGATGGTGACGGTGACCGTGTCGGTTTTGTTGATGAAAACGGCCGACCGGTAGATAATGATGATATCATTGTGCTGATTGCCCGCTATTATCTCGAACAGCAGGCTGGCGCTATTATCTATGATGCCAAATGTTCAATGGTTGTGCCCGAAGAAGTTATCAAAGCCGGGGGGCGGCCTGTCATGGCTCGGGCTGGTCACACTTTTAGTAAATCAGCATTTATTCGGGAAAAGGCACTTTTCGCCGGCGAAATTAGCGGCCATTTCTTTTTCACTGAACTGGGCTATGATGACGGCATGTTCGCCGGCTTAAAAGTATGTGAATTTGTTGCTGAGCACGGCTCGCTAGCAAAACTAGTTGACGCTATTCCTAACTACTTTCTGACAGCCGATATAAGGGTGCCGTATACCGGCAATGACAAAGAGCTTGTCCTGGCGGATTTAGCCAAGCGGCTTGCCGAGTATCGTCCTAATCTGATTGATGGGGTGCGGATCGAGTTTGACGACGGTTGGGCTATGATACGTTCTTCGGTAACCGAACCGCTGTTTACGCTGCGGTTTGAGGCCAAGACCCAAGCACGGCTTAAAGATATTGCCAACATTCTTATATCAGCCCTGCCCGACAGAGTAAAACAGCCTGTACTGGCCAAAATGCCAACTCTATAATAAGTGGTTAATCCTCCCAAGACTGGTTTTTGGGAGGATTTTTGTGTCTAAAAACCGAATTTATATTGGGTAGGTCCGTTATTAAAGGAGAATTTTATGCAAGTTCATGTTTTGGCCAGCGGCAGTACCGGTAACGCCGTATACTTAAACTTTGGAGAAACGAATATACTAGTAGACGCAGGGATCAGTACCCGGCGGATTAAACAGGGGTTAGCCGCTGTCGGCACTGATATTGCCAAACTAGATGCTGTGCTGGTAACCCACGAGCACCGTGATCATGTTAATGGATTGCCGACTTTAACCAAAAAGTATCGCATACCTGTCTATAGCAGGCAGGCAACTTTGGATAATATGTACTGCCGGAGCGTGCTGCCAGACGAATGCTGCTGCTCCATTGAGGACAGTCTTGATATTGGGACAGTCAAGATCGAACCGTTTAGTATTTCACACGATGCTGCTGATCCGGTTGGTTTCAATTTTTTTAGCGGTGGCATAAAATGCAGTGTCGCTACTGATTTGGGGTTTGCAACTGAAACCGTGAAAAAAGCCTTAAGTCTGTCGGATATTATGGTGCTTGAAGCTAACCATGATATTGATATGCTTAAGAATGGCTCATATCCTTGGTATCTTAAAAAACGTATTTTAAGCAACCGCGGCCATCTTTCAAACAATGATGCCGGGTGGCTGTTGGCCAGACTGGCGCGGCGAAACCGCACCAGAGTAATGCTGGCCCATCTAAGTCAGGAGAATAACCGACCTGACCTTGCCGAAACGACGATAGGCAGTATCTTAGCCGAACAGCAGTGTAAGGTCGGCCGGGATATAATGCTCAAGATGACTTATCCTGACCGTTTGGCAAGTTTAAATCTAAATGAGGAAGGTGAAGATTGTGATTAAACGATGGACACCATATATAGTAGTTGCCCTTATTGGCGCACTTATCGGCGGAAGTCTGGTAATGGCTTACGGCAATCGACATTATGCTAAGCCGGCACCGCAGTCATCTACTCCTATCCCTAATTTGCAGCAGCCTGCTGCTCAGGCTCAAGTATCAGATGCCCGCAACACAGCCATTGTGCGCGCGGCGCAAGCCGTTAGCCCGGCTGTTGTCGGCATTACAAATAAAGCTTATGTTCGAGACTTCTTTAACCGTAAAATCCTAGTAGAACGCGGGGCAGGTTCGGGAGTAATTTTTGACTCGAATGGCTATATCGCTACTAACTACCATGTGGTTCAAGATGCCCAGGAGATTACCGTATCGCTGGCCGACGGACGGACATTTACCGGTAAAGTATTAGGTAGTGACCCTGCAACTGACTTAGCAGTTGTCAAGGTGGAAGCAACCGGATTGCCGACCGCTGTTTTGGGTGATTCAGATAGCTTATTAATTGGCGAACCGGCAATTGCCATCGGCAATCCGCTAGGCATGGAATTTCGTGGCAGTGTCACTGTTGGCGTAATCAGCGCCTTGAATCGCTCAATTGAAATTGGCGAGCGGAAATTCCAGCTTATTCAGACCGACGCTGCTATCAATCCCGGTAATTCGGGGGGAGCTTTAGTAAATGCCGATGGCGTAGTCGTAGGCATAAACAGTGCTAAAATCTCAGTAGCCGGCGTTGAAGGTATTGGCTTGGCAATTCCGATTAACACAGCCCGGCCGATCTTAGAGTCGATTATTGAGAAAGGCC
>JGI24708J26588_10000795_pt1 | contig 25723 bp, 20 predicted proteins | sample BioPla1DNA2_FD_26588 | JGI IMG/M metagenome (IMG submission 26588) | reverse complement strand
CGGCATCGGGGTTCTCCAATTCCTCAGAAATATAATCCTTTATTTCTAATAAATCATTTCTGGCTATGGGATTTATTCTTAGTTTAAGCATAAGCTATATCTCTAGGTCTTGGCGAACTTTATCTTCAGATAGCCATTCCTCGCCGGCTACGATTGCCTTTTCTGCTTCCATCAATTTTGATAATAATTTTATGGTAGCCTGACTCTTTTGGTATTCCCTTATATCAAGTATTACATACTTACCCCTACCGTTTTTAGTTAAAAATACAGGCTCTCCAATTTCTATATCTCTTAAGACTTCATTATAACTCCTTAAATCCGACACCGGTTTTATATTTGGCATAAAATATCAACTCCTTTGCTGATATTATTGTACCTTCATTTTACTTAAAATACAACCCACAATTCACCGCCAAGTTACGTATCATGCGTGGCACTGCACACCGGGGACAGGTGCACACTGGGGACAGGTTCCAAATTGCAAAACATGATGCATTGTTTGATAAGGTAGGCTGTAAAGCCACGGGGACAAGTCCCGTGGCCTTTCCTATGTTTTGCAATTTGGAACCTGTCCCCAGTGTGCATTCTGCTGCCCGTATTTTCAATAGTAACCGAAACATCTGTATTATACGATGCCGCAATAGCCTTGGCATATTGTTTTTCGGTCACAAAGTTATAATCATAATCCTTTGCAAATGTTGAGGCCTTTAATACGTTCCTTTCTATGTCTTCCGGCCTCTCATAAGCAAAGTCACAGTGATAGTACATGCTTATGGGTAAATCATGTTTTGCGGAGATATCTCCCCACCCGTTTTGGTCATATAGCATGGTACTCGTATTAAAAATTATCGGTCCTCCGGGGACCTTGTCCCCGAATAAAAATGGAATACTGATAGCGGTCTCCGCACTCGCTTCGGGAACGGCATTACTTTTGGAAGGTTTAAACCCGGAACACCACAAGAGTCCCGCTTCAAAACCGTTTTCCAGGGTTTGGGTCTCACCCTCGACACTCGTATGCCAAGTATGCTGATTAAAACCTATGCCATCTGAAACCTTCACTCCGTATTTCTCCAGAGCATCTATGTGCATAGCCAACTCGTTTTCCTCATATTCCTTGGAAGCATTTATTTTGGTATAAAAGTGTAGCCCCACGTAATAACCTTTATCTTTCATAAACCGTATCTGCTGTGCTAAATTATCCTTAAAGGGAAAATATACCGAATCGATGGGATATGCCAGTCCATATTCCAGTGACCCCACAACCAGATCCTTGACTCCGTCCCCATCTAAATCAACAAAGGTCGGCACACAGTTGTTTCCAAACTTCAGATATTTGTTTCCTTTATAATTCCTTTCCTTTCCTTCCATGTAGCCGTCGAATTTGAAGCTACGCCCATCCCCTATGAATTTACCGATATATCCGTGGAAGGTTCCGATAACAAGGTCTTCTATTCCGTCACCGTTTATATCTATAATATGGGGGCATAGCCAACTGCCTTCTATATTTTCAAGTCCTTCAATTTTAATGTTTGCTGTAGTTGTAAAACCGAGACTCCCATTGTTTTTACTTCCATAGTAAAATTTTACGGTCTTTTTGTTGCTGCCTACAACCAAATCCATTATGCCGTCTCCGTTTATGTCCCCGATGGCGGGCATAACCTGTCCTTGTATGCCGGTTTCGATTAGGATTCCTTGACTTTCAAAAGTCAAGGAATCGTTTCCGGAAAACCAATAAATGTTCCCATCCGAACTTCCGGAAATCAGGTCCATAATCCCGTCACTGTTTATATCGGCCATAACAGGGGCCGAATATCCCTGCACATTAATATTTTTACCGTTGGAATCAGTTAATTTTATGGGCTTGGAGGTTTCATAGTTGTCCCCCATCTTTTCACCTTGGTAATAATAAAAATTCCCGTCTACGCTTCCGACCACAATGTCGGCGAGGCCATCCTTATTATAATCCATAGGAAAGGGATACGCACGTTTGTCATATTCAGGGTAATCGACAAAGTAACTTCCCGCATTCTTTATAGCGTCAAGGGATATCCATTCTCCGTCGGAAACCATATGTTTGCCCGATGAATATGCGTTTTCATATTCATCCATGACAAAAGTCGGATCCTTGTCGGTGCCTTCATTTAGAAGATAGGTAACCACTTCCTGGCGATTAAACCAATAGTAAGTATTTCGTATTATTGTAAACGATGGTATCTGTAAATTTTTCTCACAGACCTTAGCAAAAATTTGTGCCGAATTGTTTTCAAACCCGGTTATTTCCTCGTAGTGCAACTGCCATGCCATAGAGGGTCTTCCATAATTGCCAAAGACCCTTTCAACAGCAAATCCGTACTTTTCCTTGGACAAAAACCCTGCAAATTCACTTCTTAAGAGTTGATTAGAACCGGCAGTTGTGTTTGCAAAGTACTCCTGCAGATCATTTGTAGATTTCATGGAAAATCCGTTTATATTAAAATGATTGGGTAAAAGGGGATTGGTAAAAAACACATAACCCTTCCCCACCTTGTTTACAGTATATAGGGCAATTCCGTTTTCTTCCGCCAGTACTTCTCCTGATGTGCCCTTAATTCCATAACCATAATCATATGTGTCAAAAAGATCATAATCAATATAATCCTTATAGATATAATCAAAATCCTTGATTATTTCCTGTACCCCTTTCAGATTATGTCTAACCTCGGGAAATTCAATTTCTTTGGGCGCCCCTTCCAGTTTTATAAATTTCGCAGCCCCGATAAAATCCTTACCGAAAAAGTCCCAGAGTTGGTTCTCAAGAAACAAACCTCCCCCTTGGGTTGTAAAGTTAACAAGGGCCTCCTGTATTTGCCTTTTGTTCGGTGCTTTTCTGATACTTTGGTCCGCATAAATAACATCATATATAGAAAAATCTAAATCTTCATTTTCGACATCCACCGCATCAACAGACATATTTAAAAGCAGGGATTGTTCTAAATGAGAATAGGCGTCTTTCCAGGTTAAGTCCTCCCCGGCATAAATCACCGCTGCCTTTAAGTCCCCTTGAATTATTGCAACCGATTCAGACCCGATAACAACCTTCCCTATAACCAGGGCTACAATTGCCAGGCCAAGTATAAAAATTAGAACAGCCGGTATCCTCTTTTTTGTTCCCCTTTTGAATGACATATGATTTTGCCCCTTTGCTATAGGTGGTGGCGTGGGGACGTTTTGTTTGCCACCCTGATTTTAAAGCAGATACTTGGTTTTGTGCCCCTTTTTCAGGAGGTGGCAAACAAAACGTCCCCATGCCACCATTCCCCGGGCATCGCTCTTGTTAACATTCACATTATAGCATGGTTATATTTTTTTATCAATGAAGGCTGTTCCTGTAGATAGTACCGGGTTAATATAAAAAAAGAGAGCCAACCCGGAGTCGGTTCTCTTTAATTTCCAACATATAACGGGACAAATCACCTGACAACCCGGAGCCCTAATAACTTGGTGCCCGGCGCCGCTCCTTCCCTTTTTCGCTCTTTTTACCACAAGTCCAGGTATCCCCAATAATCAAACTCAAAATCATACCTCGTATAATAATCCTTTATGTATCCGTCTACATATGCATTCGGGAATTCCCATATTATCTCACTGTATATTTCCTTTAGATAATCCCTTATTTCGCTTGCAGTCAGGTCGTCTAAATCATCATTTTTATTAGTAATATACACTCTGATATCGTTTTTATCGCCATATAATTCAATATCAAAGTATACATATCCATAATAACTATAGTAACTATCATAGTTTCTATTTAAATAATATTCCAGATCATCTAAATCATCATACCACCGATCATAGTCCCACCTATAATCCGTATCCACAACTACGGTTCCATTGGCTTTTGTATAAAATGATGCCAGCACATTATTTCTAGTTGTGGAACTATCTTTTATATAGCCTTCCACACTGGCATTTTTATAATTGTATAATATATCATCCACAATACCTTGAAGGTAGTCTTTAATGTTTGAAGTGGACAAACTGTTCCATTTATAATCATCATACCCTAAATCTACATATATATCTACGTCAATATCGTTTTTAGATTTATATAGGTCAATATCAAATCTGACCCCTTTATATGTCCCATGTTGTTTATTTAAATACGATTCCAGATCCCTTATGTCATCTTTTTTGTCGGTTTCTACCTTTGTTTTTAATTCTGCTTCCAGTTGTGCAACCTTGGCTTCCAGCTCTTGGGCCTTTACTTGTGCTTCAATAAGTTGCTGTGTCAAATGAACTAAATTTTCATCCGGCTTGTCGTTTAAATCTATCCTATAATTTACACCGTCCCATCCTACTTCCTTATTGAAAAGCTCCGATATGGCTCTCAAAGGAACATATGTCCTACCATCTACAATAAAGGGCTTGTCACTTAGCTGCACATACTGGTTATTTCTATAGATGCTCAAATTCCCGAACCATGCTTTTAGCGTTTGAAAATTTCCATCCGCAAATACTACTGCTCCAAAAACCAAACTGAATATCAGCACAGCAATAACGGATACTGCTATTTTCCTGTTCATTTTCTTTTTCACTGTTGTCCCCTCCCATATATTATTACCTTTATTTTAATATATTGGAATTAACAAGTCAAAACATACAGGGTTTTGTAATCTTATTGTAATATATCTTTTTACTCCGGAATCCCCAATAGACAAATTCCCCTTTGCCGAATCTATCACGAAACATACATGCCGGAATAATTACGTTTTATTTGGGCAGAATTTCAAATGGAGGTGATAAGATGAGTAAAACTGCCGGTGTTCTTTTATTTAAGTTTTTGATGACTTTGCTTTTCGCCAAGATTGCCTTTAACGTCATTGGCGGTAATACCTTTGAATGGATACTCCTTGTAGCCATTTTGGGGACGGTAATAGACTATCCGGCCGGCGATCTGCTTATACTGCCGAAAGTTGGGAGCTTTATCGGTGCTATAATCCCTGTGACCTTCCTATTTTATTCTCCTGAGTATTATTTCTTCATGTCTTGATACCTCTTTTTCAATCCTATCCAGCTTTTCGGAATTTTGTTTATAACCATCAAATAAAGCATCTATTTTGGGCATAATCTCGTGATCAATTTTTATGTTTGTTTTTTTAACTTCGTTTTTTACCTCTTCAAACCCATCTTGCATTTCACCATATATCTTAGTCATGAATTCAAATAGCTGTTCATTGGTTATTTCTTTACCCATTCTAATCCCCCCATATTATAAACTATCTTTATTATACCATCGTCTCAACATCTTATCCAATAGAAAATTGGTGCGAATTATTAAAAGCGTCAGTCGAGGGGTCCGCAATTTTTGATTCCGGTGGGCATGAACACTGGGGATTTATTGCGAATTATCTTTAGCCAAAAAACTCGACCGGGAAACCTGTTACAGGCCTCCCGGTCGGTTGATTTTTTGTATCTTTTAATAACTTTGTGACTTGTGGTGCTTAAGATAGTCTATGGTGCTTGGCACCGGTATCCTATCTCCTGCCACTATTTGTTACAACCTTATAATTGTATTACTGGTTCTGGTACCANAGAAGTCTCCTGTACCGGTTACTACTACACGTACAATACGCGGTCTTGTGGCGTCATAATAGGTATCACTGTTAGTTCCTACATCTTGCCATGATCCAATCAGTGAAGATTTCACTTGCCATTGATAGTCTACTGTTGGCTCTAAAGGTGCAGGTGCATTTCCGGTGACTGTAGCGGTGTATGTGTGCCCGTCACGTGCAATTCTTACACGTCCTACACCCCATTCCCATTCGCATGCCTGTATATAGTCTTGAGAATAATAATCTAATTCTACTTCATATGGATGGCCAAGTTTAACACCGTCCGCCCATGGGAAGTCTTTGCTGTATAGCCTTTGGTTGACTTCTAAAGTATTTGATGCATTTTCATCTTCACCACTGGTACTAGGATCCAGTCTGTTGATTGTTGATCCCCACGGTGTAAAGATATAAACGGCATTGTATCCTTCATACGGATATCTGCAGTAGCAGTGATATTTTGAGATAATTCGAGAATCTAGGTCTACCAGTACAAATGAGTCTTCTCCCAATTCTCTTCCATTTAGTTTGTAGTTACTCTTATCAACAGCACTGTCATCATATCCTGTAATTCTGATAATGTCTGAATACTCAACCCTAACGATATCGTAATCGTACATATCCGCATCAGTTAAACCAAATGGTAGATTTACGTTTATATCATCCAGATTAAAGTCGGAATAATCCAACAATTCGGCACTGGTTATTTTGTATTTTCTGCCAGGTGCCGCGGTGGCTTTCACTGTGAACTTATGTTTTACAGTTTCAGCTGCATTGCCGATATCATCAGTAACGTTTCTCACTACCAATTCCCATTCTTCGTCATAGCATTGATAATCAACTAGGTCTTTTAGATTATCAAGAGCTTCTACGTAGATATCTTTATCTCTTCCGTTTACAGATGCATAGCCGGTTACTTCACCATATATGGTTTCTACAACACCTGAACTATTTTTGCCTCTGTATTCCACAACAATATTCGGGATATTATTAGTTGTATCTTGTAATTGTGAAGGTGTTTCTCCCACTTCAGGCTCTTCAATGAATAGACCTTTAATAGGCTCATCAAACTTAAGTTCAAATTCTCCCAAATCTGTGTCTATCGGGTCTATATCGATGAATTTTGGACCGACGTCATCAATTTCCAGATTCAGCGGTAAAATTATTTCATCATTAGGTCTGTTGTTAGCTTTGTTTCTGAACATTCCTTCCGGTATTACCAGTCTGAAGTTATTATTGTAATAATTTTCGCCGGTATTACCGGTATCGAATACAAATGTCCAGTCGGTATTGGTTTCAACAACCAATTCATCATAGTTTCCATAAGATGTTACCCAAGCAAGTTTTTTGTTTCTGAGTATTGTATTATTCAACCTGCCGTTATATCCGTTGTTTACGAATGAATCCGGATAGTTGCTAGGAGGAATACTGACCCTTAGCCAAACTTCATTCCAAACCCCAGGTGCAGTTTCCATTTGTAATTCAACATCTTGTAGGCTGAAGTTAGAATCTAATATAGTTGCATTATCTAAGAATATCCTGTATTGCTCCGGTGATTCTACTAAAACCCTAGCTGTCGGTTTTGCATCATCCGGTAGTACTGTGAATGTCAGTTCTTGGGTTGTTCCGATATTTTCTACAGGGTCGGTCAACCAAGCAAAATCTTTAGGTGCGGATACTTGTAATTTGTGTTCACCCGGTGACAACCATGCTACATCTAATGTAACTATATGTCTGCTATCGGTTTGTGAACTGGCATCAAAATCATGATAAATTACATCATTGATAATATTGGTTCCGCCGTCCAGATTAAAATCTGCTCTGTGTATGGCTTCTGAGAAATATACAGTAATTTCTCTCATGTTACCGTCATGTTCGATTGCAGTGACTTGCGGTTTTCTGTTATCTGTCAGAATGAAACTAACCGGTCCTGCAGATAATATATGACCATTCTTTGTTAATTCCAGATCCACATAAACCCATTTGTTATCAGTCAAGTAATCATCTTTTTCAAGAATTACCTCTAAAGTATGAGGATCGTTTCCTGCCAAACGTTGGAAACCTCTAATATCTCGGTCACCTTTTGGGTCGTTTTGCCATACTCCGGCTACGGCGCCTGATTTAAAGTATGCAGGGTCTACATATCTGTCAAAATACAATGTCACTCTGTCAGCTTGATTTGATTCGGCTTTTAATAGTCTCGGAAAATCTTCCAATAATGCTCCGCCCGGAGTTGTGAATATTAATGGAAGTTTTGCAGACATTCCAGTTATGTTCTTTTTAAGGGCAACGGGTACTGTTGATTCTATAATTTGAGCATCTAAATCAACATCAGTTGCTCTTTGTACTGCTTCTGACCTTATAGTAGTATGTGCATATCCGTTTTGAAGTGTGACTATATAATCGGACAATTGGCCGAAAGTTGTTGTCAATCTTACATCAAGGCCGTTTATATTTACCCTTTGTTCGGTTGCAGTATCTACCAATTCAACTTCAATTGTAGTATTTGAATATCCGTTTCCTACTAAAGAAAGGTTTTTAGCACTTAAAACCAATTTATAGGTTCCGGGTACAGGCGGTATTTCCGGATCCGGCTCTACCGGCTCTTCCGGTGGTTCAACTGGTGTTAATCCGCTGATAGCATCGTTGAAGTCTTCTGCTCCTGCTTCCAAGGCTGCCTGAACTTCACCCAGATCATACAGCTTGCCATCTTCGCCTTCTATCAAATAGTCTTCGAGGTTTTCATATACATAGTCGAAAACACTAGGCAAATCTAAAAAATCATCAAAACTGTAATTTTTAGACGGGTCTGTCTTATGTATCAGGTCAAACGGAGCCGCAAACGTAGCGGACAATGATGCTAAAATAAAGATACAGACCAAGGTTAGTGATATAACTCTCCTTTTCATTTTACTCCTCCTTCTCTTAATGTATAATTTACTAGCATATACTTCGCCTACTTATTGAATTCCGATTCAGCAAATAATAGGTTTTAAACTACAATTTTTTAATATGTATCTTCTCCAACTTTAAGTTGGAGAAGATACGTGTTTTTTTACTTTCAACCCATTATTATAGTGTTGCGTTGATTGTTTCTCCATTAACAACAATTTGTACAGATGTTGCAGTGGTGCCGCTATTGAATCTGATAACACCTTCTCTGATTTCAAAAGTTTTTTCGTTTCCGTTTACTATTACTTTTGTAACGCTTGCTAGGCTTGCACCGCTGACTGTGATTTTATAACTCTTGACCCCAAATAGTTCTCTATAAAGAGTAACTTTTGCTGTCACTACCCCCGGTCCTCCATTTTCTTTTGGTACCAGTCCGGCTATAGCTGCACTTATAGCTGCTACTTTAGCATTCACCTGTGCCTGAGTATTTTCCGGCAACGCTAATGCCGCTTCAAGTGCTGCCCAGCTTTCTGCCGTATAGTTTCCCTTTACCAAAGCATTTGCTTGTGCTTTCTTGGCTTCAAGGGCTGTTTTATCCGGTTCTTTCTCCCAGACACCCGTAGCAACATTAGTTCTTGATTCTCTTCCAAGGGACTTAATTACATCAATATCGCCATTTTTGTTTAAGTCAAATACTACTATGTCATTTATGGCTACTCTTCTTACAAATTCTTTAACATCCCTTGAAATCCACAGATCAGCTGTAACGCCTTCAGCATCTTCTAATTCAATCCATCTGTAGTTAGTTGCGGAATCCATTCCAACTACCTTGTATGAATCTGCCCCGACAGGAATTCTTATTGTAATTTCTTGTACAATATCATCTGAGTCGTATCCCAACTCTACGATATCTCCAATTACATAATTTTCAACTTTTGCATCCTTACCAATATCCATTATAACAGTATTTCCATCTGCATTTTTGCCTTGGATACTTCTATCTTTTCCGGCTATAAATCTATGAGTTACTTCTATAATTTCATAACTCAATTTAGCTGATGAAGGTACATAATTAGTAAATACTATTGTATGAGCTACATCATCTCTGCCTGAGGTCCTGCTTCTGCTCTTAACGTCCTTGAGATCAAAGCCTTTGTCCGTTAAAACATAAGCTTTTAGTCCGGAATCCTTTTTAGCATTTTTAGCTACATCTGTTACCGTAGTTCCTTCAATTTTGTCAACTTTAGCATTTTTAAAGTTTAATATGAACACGCTGGTGCTATTTAGTAGATTATATCTTACTCTGTCAACCTCGATATAGTCTTTGTTTATTATATATTCACCCTTATTGTTAGTGTCTACCGGCCCGGCATATCTTCCGATATCATATGCTTTTTCCAGTCTGTTCATTATATCAATATTATCGTCGTCATTAACTACAAACACCAAATCTCCTCTGTCAAATTCTCTTAGATTTTGATTTTTTGTAGTTCCCTCAATGTAAAGTGAAGACTTGAATGTTTCAGATAAAATCATTTTTTCATCATTAGCTTTGACGTATCTTACATCTCCCCTTGAAAGAACATCGTCTATAATAGCTATCGCTTCATTGTAATCGATGTTTGAACCGATGTATTGTAAGTCTCCGGCTAAATCTAATAATATTGTTACATCTTCATTTCTGAACTCTCTTAAATCGGCAGCAGCATCTTTCGCTACCAGTGTCTTAAATTCTTTTGAATCATATGAATAAACCGGTCTCTTGTAGTCAACATTTTTTACTAAGTATTTTTTACCGTCCACATGAACAAACACGCCGCTCTTTTCTTCAGAAACTTTTTCAAAAACTCCTTCGACTTCTGCATCTTTTCTGACGATAAACCTGCTTGTTTTGCCTTCCAGGTATTCATGGATTACATCATAAGCTTCAATATCTCTTGCTTCTGCTTTAGTAAATACCCCTTCTTCAAGGGCTATTACATAATCTGAAGCTTTCAGATCATATCTCTTGATTCCGCCATCTCTGGCATCATTATATACAAATACCTGCTCCCCGTCTTTCTTAACTTCTTGTACCGGAGCAATATCTTCAAAATTGAAGGCATCAATAAACAACACTTTACCATTTTTAATTGTTACTCTGGCAAACTCTGCTCCTTCATATCTTTTGTAAAAGTCTTCATATCTCATTGCTTCATTGTTTAAGTAAGTCCTGAAAATTCTTTCATCATCCTTGTCATATCTTTCACCTAACAGTACCGTATATCTTGTTTTTCCAACTTCAAGTTTATCTTTTGTAGCTATAACCTTATCTGTTAGATAATCATATGAATCATCAACATCGATTTTAACAACTCGATCATTTTTGTCCAGAGAAACATCTACTACCTTACCCAGTAAATCTTCAGCGTCATATTTTCCGGAAAGGTCTAGTCTTAATTGATCTCCTTTTTCTTTTTCTTTTCTTAATTCCTCAACAAATTTTGCTTTTTGTACTTCTCTGATTACCTCTACTACAACTCTGTCTCCACCGATTTTTTCTACCCTGTCATTTTCGAGTACTATTGCCTTGAAAACATAGTAATCTTCCTCTGCCACCTTTACGTTGGCATTGTAGCCCAGTACAAACACAGTCTCTCTTGTAGCGGCTGCCTGATAGTTAGCAATGCTGGTACCTTCCAGAAGCCCTAATGCTACAGCTTTTGTAATGTATGCTGCCGGCCATATGCCTTTATCCAGCTCTGCGATTTCTTCGGCACTTACCGCCAATCTTACCATAAGTGTAATTGCCTCTGCGTTTGTTATATCATTATTTGGTTGGAATGTTCCGCCCGGGTATCCTTGCACAAGCCCTTTGCCGGCTGCAACATTAATTGCACCGTTCATTACCGGGTTTTCCCACATATCAGGAGTTACATCCGAAAATATTCCTTTGTAGTTTGAACTTTTTGCAATATCTTCTAACCCTGCCATTCTGACCGCCAATACTGCAACTTCTGATCTTCTGATTGGGTCGTCTAATCTTAGACCGCCTTCGTCTCCTTCAACAAGGCCAAGCTCTACCATTTTAGCAATTGCTTTTTCTGCGTAGGTAAGGCCGTCTGCCGAGTCGGCAAAAACCATGCCTATACTTCCGAGTATCATCGAAAGCACGAGTATAAATGTTAATACTCTCTTCATTATGTATTCCCCCTTCTTTATAATATTAATTTTCCTTTTTAGAGTGGGTTGTTATGCTCGGACCCGGCCGTAACCCCTCTCATAAAACCGGCCAGCCCTAAATTTATATATGCGAATATTGTTGCTAACTGCCATATATGTGAGATATGTGAAATATGTGAAATATTCGCATACTATACCAGGGATTATATCATTGACCTATTATTTGGTCAATGTGGAAAAGAAGATTGTAATGTAACTGTAATATTGAATGTCCTCTAAAACAATCCCTCGGTATATATTATACACTGAAACCATATGTATAACATTACATTATTGTTACAAAATGCATATTTTATATTTTTTATGTAATTCTCCCGGATCCCCGGCCCGGGTGCCTTTATAGGTCAAACGCAATATTCGTTTCACTCATTTCTCCATTCACTTCGTTCACTACGCTGTCTGTTTTGTCAGCAACTCCCCAACACTCAATTAATAGATTAAAAACTACGGGGACAGGCTTTCTTAAACAATTGTTAAACAATAATTGAACAATCGCCGGGTTGTTGTAACACAACTTTAATGTAAAAGAGCTGTTGCTTTGTTATAATTGTTATAATATTTCTGTTCAATATATTTTGAGGGGGATGAAACTATGAATGTAAGAAGGACTTTGTCAGTTGTTTTATGTTTTTTGTCGGTGTGCAGTTTTAGTTTAGGATTCTTTGCTTATGCTCATGGGAGTCAGGGGGACGATCCTTTTGTGCCATTGGGAAACATAACACAAGAAGAACCGGCCCCGCTGTATCCGGATGACAACTTTCTTACGGAAGAACAAGCAGGGGAATATTTAAGACAGATCGGTCTTTACAGGGGTTATGATGACGGGACGCTGGGGCTTGACAGGAATATTACACGCGCCGAATTCGCTACCCTGGCCGTAAGGCTGGAAGGCTTNGAAGACTTACAGGGGAGATACAGAGGGGAAACAATTTTTAAGGATATGCCGGCAAATCATTGGGCGTCGGGTTATGTCAATATTGCCGTCTCCGGGAATTTGATTAAAGGTTTTGAGGACAAGACCTTCAGGCCTGAAGAAAAAATTACATATGTTCAGGCTCTGGCCGTTGTTATTCGTATTCTCGGTTATGAAAAGGATGTTATTGGTGAATGGCCTGACAATTATATTGATAAGGGTGTGGAGTTGGGACTTGTGACACGGGGGGACGGTCCTTTTGTGTCATTGGGAAACATGACACAAAAAGAACCGGCCCCGCTGTGTCCTGTTAATGCACCTATTAACCGCGGGGAAATTGCAATTTTGATTTATAATGCGTTGAAGGTGCCTGTAGCCGGGCAACCATGAGGACCGCAAAGTACAAACTGTGGGGAACAGGTTAAGTAAGATGGGAAATGGGGACAGGTCCCCATTTCCCATTAAAAAACATGGGCGAGCAAAGCTCGCCCTTACATCAGGGGGAAAATTCCCACTTTCCATTTCTTATATCTTGTTTCACGCCCCTCACCTCCCACTTCCCACTTCTCACTTCTCACTTCCCACTTCTCACTTCTCACTTCTCATTTCTCATTTCCCATATTTTTGTAACCAATACCGTCATATCGTCTTCAGGGATGTTCTGTGTAAATTTAAGTGCGGTATGGAGTATGCCATCTGCCACCTCCCTTGGATTCAAAGATTCATTATTTTCCAGATACCGCACAAGCCATTTTTCCCCTTCTTCTTTGTTGGAGTCTATTATTCCGTCGGAAACGGTAATAATCAGATCCCCATCTTCTAATTTTTGAACATTCCCCTCTATTTGTATATCCGTCAATATTCCTATAGGCAAGGCAGGGGTCGCGACTTCCTCTATCCTTCCGTCTTGACGTTTTATAAAGCCCGGAGCACTTCCTATTTTAATAAAATCCGCCGTTCCTTTATGTAGGTCAATCAATACCATATCCAAACTGGCGAACATCTCGTCAGATGTTCTCAGCATCAACATTGAATTTATGGTCTTGATTGCTATATCCCTGTGAAAACCCGCTTCCATCATTTTTTCCAACATATCCACGGTAACACTGGACTGTATATGTGCCTTATCCCCTGTGCCCATTCCGTCACTGAGGACCACCATATATTGCCCGTTTTTTAAATGCGTAAACGCGTAACTATCACCCGATAATTCACTTTCTTCTTTGGTTGCCACCGCAAATTGCGTCAATACCGCATATTTGTCGGCTTCTACCAAAACAAGACCGCATTCATCCTCGTATTCCGCTAAATCATAGTTGCAGGTTTTTGAAACCAATTTTGTACCTAATGTCTCGGATATTACAGAGATAAGTTTTTCCTTGCACATATCTTCACTAAAATAGGTTCCCCTATCGACAATCACTTCCAGATTGCCTTCGGGGCTATTGGCCACCATTATGTCCTTGGCCGAAAGCCCAGCTTTATCCAGGGCAACATATACAGCATATTCCAAATCTGCATCAAATTCCGGACCCTCATTCACCTCCATAGCCAACTCACCCAAAATTTTAGCTACACCCTTCAGTTGTTCGCCTGCCAGGCCTCTGCTCTCCATCAACCTTTGTTTCCACATTTTGTCTAAATGGTTGAGCTCATAGAAATTGGCTACATATTCCATCATCACCTTGGGCCTGATACATCTCTTTTTCATGTTTTTCGGAAGATCGTCGTGTCTTAGGGCCCCTTTTTCTTCTATGTGTATGAACATATCCAATATTCCTTGATAGGTAACATTGAAATTTTTATCCCAACAGCTTCTTTTCATACCACAGTTATAACAAACTTTATTCACTACCCTCTCGATCAATTTGGACAGATCTTCCTTATCATAAAATTCATGTTTCTCCGATGTTTTTTCGAATGTGGCCGAAAGTTCCCCAAAGGTGTCAGCGTACTCTTTCAATTTTTGATACGTGAGCTGTTTCATTCTATGACTGTGGGTCTTGCCTGAATTTGAAACGGCTGTCCGAGTATTGCAAAACTGCCCGATTCTGGCGATCAGGGCCTTGGGTAAAGTTAAAAACAATACAAAGGCGGCTATACATTCTTTAAACTGAATAAATATTTCATAATACCCGTTGATATAAAATGTCAATATTGCGTTTCCCGCCAGAAACCCGAAGGCGCTGCCTACTTTGCCGATGTCCCTGAATACCCCTGCCAATAGCCCTGAAAATCCGAATATTCCTATTATGACGGGTGTGCTGCCTGTAGACATACTTGTTATCAGTCCTAAAGTTATGCCCACCGAGGCGCCGACACCTGCTCCGCCATTGTAAGCGAATAGGATTGTTATCAGTATTCCCAGGGTATTTTTGAGTGAAAGTCCCCAGATGTATATTTCGTTAATCCCGGATAGTGCTAATGCCGTAATTATTGCTATACATATTATTTCTTCCGCTGAAAGTATCTTTCTGTCTATGTCTTGCAATATTACGGGAACAGCATAATGCGAAACATACACCGCAACAAATATTACCACACTCTCAAAACCGACTATTATCCAATCGTAGAGATAAAAGCCGCCGAATGATAGAAATAACGCCGTAGTAAGTAAATAGGCGGTAGCCCCTATCAATGAGGTTTTAAAAATCTTTATATTCCTCAAATCCAGTACGTATTGGAATAGACAAAATATTATTACTATTGCAAATCCGTAAGGTATGCTGCTGGAAAGTCCCTGTGTGGTGACGATTCCCAGAAACGTGGTCACACCTAAAATTCCGAATTTGCGGTCTTCCCGGCTGAGAGCCGTGAAAAAGGCTATTCCGAATGGTGTAAGCCCTTGTAATATTGATGCCCTGCCTAGTAAGAAAGCTATCAAATGTAGTAAAATAAGCCTTATGTTTATTCTTTGCAGGGGGCTCGCTCTGTTTCGAACAACTGACTGCATGCTTTCCAGTTCCATATAGTCTCTCTGATATGGCAATATTGTCGGCCTGTCCATGTTAACACCCTTCCTTTCGCAGTCGAACATTACAAATTTGTTTACTCTCCGAAAACCACGGGGACAGAGGTCCCCCGGTCAAAAAAGACTGACCACACGACCAGTCCCCATGATTTTCTCATTTGACCACTATTCAACGATCGTCTATGGAAATCATATCAAATTTTTTCCAGGGATTTTGTCAATATTGGTGGACAGGCCATAAAAAGTTTTTGACATTTACGGTGACGGTTTTGACAAATTAATTCAAATATATAGTGTGTGGGACATGCTTCATATACCATATGTATGATTTTCGATTTTGTCATGCTATTTATTTGACGAGGGGTGGGGGTATGTGCAGAATAAATTTTAGCAATAAAAAAGACACAGCATAAGAAAAATCTCCTCCGCTGTGTCCCTGACCGTTTTAGAATAACGAAGTATAGAGCGTTCCCTCCAAATTATCATATTCGCTGACTGTAATTTCTTTTAGATTTAAACTGTCCATTATTATAGACAGTATTGTGATTCCTGCTATGATTATGTCAGCTCTTTTGGGATGGATACCCTTTAGTCGCTTTATTTGTTGTACTGTTAATGGTAGTAATTTTTCCTTCAGATCGTTTATGTTCTCCAGTGTCAGTTTATAGTTATGAACCTTTTCCGGGTCGTAGGGGTCAAGTTCCTGATGCAAGGCTGCCAGCGTGGTTATTGTTCCGCCTATGCCGACGGCTGTTAGATATGGGACACAGGGGGACGGTCTTTTTGTGTCATTGGGATGCATGACACAAGAAGAATATGCCCCACTGTGTCTTGGGTCGTTCCCACTATCCGTTTCACTGAAAACCACGGGGACAGGCCCCCTGACCAAAAAAGACCGGCCATGGGACCAGTCTCCATGATTTCCTGTCCCGTTGTCACGCCCATAGCCTTCTATTGTTTCATATATCGCTGTTTTCATTTTTTTATATTCTTCTTTGTCGACAGGGTCTGTGGTAATAAATTTTTCTGTCATTCTTACTGCCCCTATGTCCAGGCTTATGGTTTTTGTAACATCCCCATGTATCGTTCCCAGTATTAGTTCTGTGCTGCCGCCGCCCATGTCTATTACTATAACGGGAGCACAGGGACAATGATATTCCAGACCCATTATTACACCTTTGTAGCCCAATTCGGCTTCTTCTTCACCGCTTATTATTTTTATGTTAATTCCTGTTTTTTGATAAATTGCTTGTATGAATTCTTCTTTATTTTTTGCTTCCCTGACCGCGCTAGTTGCTATTGCTAATATTTCTTCCACTCCGAACTCCCTTGCTTTTTGCACGAAATTATAGAAGGCTTCCGCATTTTTTTCTATTCCTTCCTGACTTATCGTTTTATTTTTGTCAACACAAGCCCCTATGCGTGTTGTGTTTATGTATTTTTTACGTTCTACAAAGCCAAAAGTATTATCTCTATGATTTTCTGTAATTATGGCTAATAATAGTCTCATTGAATTTGTGCCTATATCTATTACAGCGTATTTTTTCATCTTTCCCATTTCCCACCTCTTACATTCTTACCTCCGGCCTCTAAAAAAGCCAGGGTTTCCCCCAGCCTGATTTGTCATATTTTATCTTCTGTTGCCATAGCCGTTACCTCGCCTGTTATCTTTGTTTCTCAATTTGATTTCCGCCATCTTTTCTTCACTGTCTTTTAGAAATTGGCTTATCTGATCCTCAAAAGACATTTCAGACTGTCTTTCCGCAGGATCATTCCATTCCACCTCCGCAGGTTTTACACTCTTTTTCTTTGGCAAGGCCGCTTGTCTGATAGATAAACTGATTTTGCCGTTAGATTCAACAGATAATACCTTTACCCTCACTTTTTGTTTGTTTTTCAAATAATCATGGATGTTTTTTACATATTCGTCCGCTACTTCGGAGATATGAACCAGCCCCGTTTTTCCTTTCTCCAGGTCAATAAAGGCCCCAAAATTCGTAATTCCTGAAACCGTACCCTCTACTATCATTCCTACCTGTACCGGCATAAATCTAAAATCCTCCTTCGAAATATGTGTATATTTGAATGCTATTATATCATAAGATGGCTATTATGTATAGATTTTTGTCATAAAAACCGATAAAACGATTGCTAAATGTTATTGTTCACACCCCAACCTATGCAAAACCAACCAAATATGCAAAATTTCAACTAATGCATGAATCTTATAAGATTTATCCCAATCCATGCCATATTTACAACATGTTAGCTTATAATTCACACAATAGTATTCATTGTGTTGTATATTTGCCGTATACATAGGAATTACTTGAAATTTTGCACAGTCGGCTGTTGGCAGGGGGCGTTTTGGCGGCATCGTTAATCATGGTTGTTTCCCAAATCGATAAAAATCAGTTCGTCTTCTTTTACCATCTTTAAATGTTCCCGTGCAATTTTTTCTATATGCTCATCTGTATTACTATTCTCAATCTGATCCTTTAATGACTGAATATCCTTTTCTATTCTGTCTATATCCTCCAATAAGGTTTCCTCTCGGGTTTTCAGGTACTTCATTTCTCTGTACTGGTCATAGAAAGTGAACAAAACATAAAACACTGATAAAATAAGTGTTATTTTTATTATTAGTTTGCTATAATTTCTTCTTTTGGGTTTTCTCATGGAAGCGCACCCCTATTTTTTCTTAAAGTATATTCCGATTGCCCTACCCGTATCCCTGATGATGTTTTTAGGCAAACCGCCTATTCTTCTCGCCTTATAGTATAAAGGTTTTATTTGTCTTTTGCAACAGTTATAAGGTACTGAAATTAGACATAATGTAACGCTAAAAGGATATTTCATTAATTTATATGTATCATAAACAAAATTTTTTATAGACCAAAGCAAAAATAACATTCCCTTTATTACCAATGCACTCAGTGAAAGTCCATAGAAACCCGCCCCTAATGCAAACCCGAGAAAATTGTAATAGCGGATTGCCCCTTCATTACTGAATACAAGCACATAAAAGGCAACTATAAAAATAAATACCCAAAATACTGAATCCTGCAGCATAGTCGCTATTTTTTTAGGTTTGAAAAGTCCTCTGAATATACGATACAAATCATACATAAACCCTATCAGTATCCCCCCGCAAATGGTGATGAGCAATATATGGGTCTCCTGAGATATTGAATATATATTCAAATTAATCACCTCACTGATTGGTATAGCGATAAATTTTGACTATAAACAGCCTTGCCCTCCTAATATATTATGCCGCTATAACTTGTCAGGTGACAAATATGTTTTCATTTTTATCCCAAAACAAAAAACCATGCATAATTGCTATGGTTTTTTATAAAAGTGGAAAAGGTTCCTTGGGTCACGGGTGGGCCACGTGGGTCAGTGGGTCACGGGGACAGGTACCTTGACCCATTATTATTAGCTACCGAATCAACAGGGTCGGCTATCATATGGGTCAAGGTACCTGTCCCCGCGACCCACTACTTAAACATTTTACTTAAAAATCCCGATCCTTTTCCTCCCATGCCGTGTTTATCACTATAATTAAGGGAATATATAATCCCGCTGATTGATATATTACCATCCTCTATGTTGAGTTTATTTACATCCAGCTCCCCGCCTTTAACCGCTAGAGCCCCTGCTACAGTTTCCAATATTACTGTTTCACTATTAAAACTGATAACATGTTCAACACCCGAAATGCTAAGTTTCTCCCTGTTTTCTAACATTATGCTATGGTTGCGATATCCACCTGTCTTCTTTTCTTCCAAGGTGCTCACCCTTCCCAACATTAATTAATATTACTATTAATTATGTATAAAAAGGGGTTGTTAGAACTAGTTTTGTTCTAATCCCATAACTTAACTATCTCTACATTTTTAAAATAATGTTTGATGATATCCTCCGCTTTTTTGCCATCCTTAGCCATCTGGTTTGCACCCCACTGGCTCATTCCTACACCATGACCGAAACCTTTACCCTTCATGGTTACTTTGTCACCCTCGACATTTACGGATTCTAACATCGTAGATTTCATTTTGGTGCTGTCCAGCGCCACCCTGAAAGCAGGCGCTTGTACCTTTTGGTTCCCTATCTTCAGCTCTGTAGCCCTACCTGAAGGTCCTTTATTTGCTATCTCAATACTTGTGAAATCTACAGGTTTTTTTCCTACTTTTTGCATGGCCTCCTGTATTTCCTCTTTGCTGAAGGTAGCCGTCCAATTTGCATCCTCCTTTGGAGCTTTTGGGGAATCCTGGGATTCCACTACATGGATATAGGGTGGCTCTTTTTTCTCAAAGCCGAGGCCTTCCTTAGCTGTAGCGGTTTTTCCCCCGGCATGGGCGTGAAACCATGATTTAACATAACGGCCATTACATAATAACACCTGACCCCTGGTGCTTGCAACGGCATCAATAACCCTGTCATTGACTTCCTTAGCATTCCAGGCCTGGGCTTCTTCTATGTCCGTTGAAATATGTGCTTTCCCGTGCCTGGAATGGCCTTTTTCCGTAATAAAGTCCATAACGAAGGTTCTGGCCAATATGGCTTGGGCCGCCAGTGCCTCTTTTGGGAAGTCATTGCTCATCTCCCCTGCCAGCACCCCGACAACATAGTCCTCAAATTTCATTTCGTCTGTCCTCCCGCTGTCGGTGAGAAAAACCTTAAGTTTAGGCTCCTTTCCTTCCCCTTGGCTGATGGATTTGGGAATAGCGGGCTTCTTTGTGTTTTTTTCCACCTTTTTGGGGGGTTCTTTGTCTTGCGGACGTTTAGCCGTTTTACAGGCAGTCAATGAAACTGTAAGTAAAACAATTATTAAAATTAAGCTTATTTTTCTGTATTTTTGCATATAAATCCTCCCTTGAACGATTGCTGAACTATTGTTTATGACCTAACCCGTCCGACACTCAGTTAACACTAGGCAAAATACCACCCGTTCAGCATGGACATTACAAATAGCAGGCACCATTTCTAAAGGAACCTGAGTGTTGGACGATGGTAGGTCAAACGCAACCAAACATCAAATTTGCACGATCCAACACTCAGTTAACAATTAATTAGGATGCTTCTGAATTAACAGGGATACAAACCAATGAAAAGTATTTTTCTTATAAAACCTGAGTGTCGGAGAGTGAACAAATTTGTAATGTTTGTCTGCGGACCATCGTTAAACTATTGTTATAATTAGTATGTTAAAGTGAGAATATTTATATGCATAGATTTAACTATCATTGAATTATTGTTAAAAACCGGATCTCTCGGGGACCAGACCTATACTGCATGGCCCAGGATGACATTTTAAAACTATCGTTAAACTATTGTTTTATACATCTCCTTTGCCGAGTCCTTTGTTGCATGTTCTGCCAGGGCGGTAATTTCTGCCTTAAAGATTCTATCCCCGAATCGAATTTCAATGATGTCACCGATTTCGACAGCAGTGCCGGCTTTGGCAACCTTACCGTTAATAGATACTCTGCCGCCCTCGCAGGCTTCTTTTGCTACGGTTCTTCTTTTTATGATTCTTGAGTTTTTTAGGTATTTGTCCAGACGCATAAAAAAACCTCCCATTGAACCATTGTTAATAGCATAAAAAAGCAACCCCAGTAACAAGATACTATACTGCCGGAGGTTGCTTGAAATTATATGTTCTTTCATCGTATGTATATACGTATAATACAACCAAGATTTTTACAGTTAAAACCTGCGCTATTTCCGAATACTGACACAACGATTTTTACATATCACAAAATAAAATACCCGATAATGCAAGATTCAAAATTTCATACATACAGCATGTTTATTTGGATTATTTGTTCATTTTCTCCTTAAATGTTTTTCCTGCCTTAAATACAGGAGCCTTTGAAGCCGGAATTTGGATAATTTGTTCAGGGTTCCTCGGGTTTCTGCCTTGTCTCGGTTTTCTCTCTCTGACCTCGAAGGTGCCAAAACCCACCAGCTGTACTTTATCCCCGGAAGCCAATGTTTCTTCTACGGTTTCAATAAATGAATTCAATGCAGATTCTGTGTCCTTCTTTGTCAATTGGCTTTTCTCCGCCATTTTGGAAATTAACTCAGCCTTGTTCATTAATATGTTACCTCCTTAGTTTTTAATATGATATATAATGTATTTTTCAATACTTTGGTACATAGTATAGTTTTATTCTACCTCAATTCTGTAAATCCTTCTTTTTTATTGATTTTTTAACCCTTTTTCCTTTAATTTTTGTTCCGCCCATATTTTCGCAACATCTGCCTCAGTGTTTGCGGTCTTATCCCCAAAAACATGAGGATGTCTGAAAATCAGTTTACGACATAACCCATGAATTACATCTTCCAGTTGAAAAGCATCTCTTTCCTTTGCTATCTGGCTATGGAAAACAACTTGCAACAACACATCTCCTAATTCTTCCGCCAATGCACTATCGTCTTCCATATCTATGGCTTCTATTACCTCATTGCTCTCTTCTAATAAATAGGGCTTTAAACTTTGATGTGTCTGTTTCACATCCCAGGGACATCCTCCTTCACTTCTTAATCTTTCCATTATTTCCGCTAAATTATTCATATTGTAATACTTTTTTTCACTATTTTCAACCTTTGGGACGAAAATAGTTGTTAAATAATCAATCCAATCTATTCTATCTAACTTAAAAAGGGGAATTTTTACAATTCTTTGAATATCGGGGATTCCGGCTGCCCTTACAACATATACTTCCTGTTCATCGTTATAATAACGCATCAACTGTAATTTCGCTTCGGAAGCGGTAAATTCATCATACACCTGTGCAATCAGGTTATTTGTATCAGGATCCGGTTTCTGTCTGTCTAATTGAAGTCCATCCAGTAACTGAAAACCTTCTATGGGATCTATCCCTAACGCCATAAACACGGCGTCGATAAAACTCATGGCAGGATATATTTCCGTTTTAATTCCTTCTCGTTCGCATGTTTCTAAAATCAATCCTACGGAGCTTTCCGCTACAAAAGGGTTGCCGGGTACGGCATACAGCACCTCGCCTTTTCTTGCCTCATCTAAAACCCTATCGGCTATATGTTTATAAACCTGTTCAAATTTATCATGGGCACAATCTTCATAGGCATAATCAAAGGTTTTAAAGACCACCCCTTTATCCCTCAAATAGGAGACCACAGGATGCTTTTCCGTGCGCAAATATATGGTGTTGTGCCTTTTTAACTCTTCATATACGGCCAGGGTCAGGTGTTGTTTTGAACCCGGCCCCAGGCCGACTATTGTAATTTTGTTCATTGTATTCTCCTCATCCTTTATCCCTGAGGACACAGGGGGGCGATCCTTTCGTGCCTTTCCATTCACCATTCCGGCCTCCCACCTCTCGTTTCCCACCTCCGGAAAGGACAGATCCCCCGTCCCCAAGACACATTATTGTTTCAGTAAACCAAGCCTATGAAGGAAAGCTGCTAATCTGTCCCCTCCGGGCAAAATTAAAAAATCTTCTTCCAGAATCGTTCCCGTAATAAGCAGCATCAAGCCATAGACTATCCCGCCTATAATAATAGAACCAATTGTAGATATGGTATTGCCTGTTAAAGAAAGTGCAGACCTGTGAATTAAGTACACGGCACCTCCCATAATGCCCACAGAAATTGTAGGCTTTAATACAAATTGGATAAATTCAAATTTAACCTTTGTATTTTTCTTGACCGCAACAAGGTCCAAGGCAGCCGCAACCACATAGGCCATTACTGTGCCGATGGCGGCACCCTTTATATTTAAAAAGGGAACGCCTGTCAAAATGTAGGTGACAATGAGTTTCGTAAGTGCCCCAAACAGGAGGTTACGAACAGGAATTTCCGGTTTTCCGATACCCTGTAATATGCCCGTCAATGTCTGTACCGATGCCAATGATAATGTTGCAAAGGACAAATATAACAGGACCTTTCCTGCCGAGGCGGGTTCTTTGGGAAAAAGCATGGTCATAATCGGAGTCGATAGCACCGCCAGTCCTACAAAGGACGGCAACCCTATCAACAAGGTTACACGGAATGCCGATTTTATATCTCTTTCTATCGACACTGTATCTTCCCTGACCTTGGAAGCCGCAATAACGGGTACAATACTCATAGACAATGCCGTAGTCAACACCGGAGGGAGTTGAACAAGTGTAATGGCCATACCTGTCAATTGTCCGAAAAGACTGTTTGCTTCAAAATAACTGAGGCCTATGGCCTCTTGCAGTCTTCTGAGCACTATCATAGAATCTATCATGTTAATCAGGGGCAACACCGCCGCCCCTACAGTAATAGGTACCGCAATTCTCAATAAGTCTTTGGCTATTCTCCCCGGGGGTTCTTCCCTGTATTGTTCTATGGATTGAAATTCCGAAAAAATTGCGTTTTTATTGTTGATATATATAAGGAATATAACTATCAATCCGGCAATGGCACCGGCGGTGGCGCCAAAAGATGCCCCTGCTGCCGCATATTCCGTCCCGTAACTCAGTAAAAATGTAGCTAATGCCAAACCCGCTATAACCCTGGCTATTTGTTCTACCACTTGGGATACGGCAGTCGGAATCATATTTTGCAGACCTTGGAAATACCCTCTATACGCCGCCATTACGGGTATAAATAACAAAGCCGGCGCTAGTGCAAGTATTGAAAAATATGAATTCGGCCCTTTAATAAAGGTATCGACTAAAAACCTTGCCCCCAGGCTCAAAAATAGAAAACTTACTACCCCTATGATCATTAAAATACCGAGGGAAACCTGAAAGACTTTATGTCCACCCCTTATGTTCCCCCTGGCCCTCTTTTCTGAAACCAACTTTGAGATGGCCGTAGGAAATCCTGCTGCCGAAAAGGATAGCAGGAATGTGTATATGGGGTATGCAACCTGATAATACCCAACTCCTTCCGAACCTATGATATTTGCAAGGGGTATTCTGAAAAATGCTCCCACTATTTTAACTATAATTCCGGATATACCTAAAATAAATGCACCCTTTAAAAAAGTATCTTTTTTCATGTATTTTCCCTTTCGTTTCTGATAGGACAGACAGGACCGTCTGCTCCTGCCTTCTTTATAAACGACAAAGTACGGATCCTTTACGGGTCAAACTTATTCTGTTCGTTTCAGATGACAAAATGAATAGAATAATTTCCCCGGCTGACTCCTGACCATTATAACAAAAAAACCGTCCCCTGAGAAGAACCGGGGAACAGTTTATGAAAATACTAAAAAGGCGGACACAGGTCCGCCCATACAACTATTAAACGATTGTTAAGCCATAGTTAAACTATTGTTAAACTATTGCTAAACTGTTGCTATTCCATCTGTTTTGACAAAAAAGCTGCGGCTGTCGCAGCTATCTTATGTTCAACCTCTCCCATAACCGCATCCGGTTCCCTGGAATATAGTATAACCGCACCTATGGGATCTCCATGAGTAACAATCGGCACGATGACCTGTGCCGTGTATTGTTTTTCATCGCTTTCATCTATAGCAATGGTTCTCATTTTATCGCCTTTATTCGCAACCACAGTTTCCCTATTTTCCATAATTCTCTCTAACGATTGACTTACTTTTTTATCGAGATAATCTTTTTTAGAGCCACCCGATACAGCTATAATAGTGTCCCTGTCTGTTATTATCGCCTGGTGATGTAATGCTTCATGAAGGGATTCAGCGTACTCTGTGGCAAACTCACCCAATTCTCCGATCGGGGAATACTTTTTTAAAATTACCTCTCCGTCTCTTCCTGTAAAAATTTCTAAAGGGTCCCCTTCTCTAATTCTGAGGGTTCTCCTGATTTCCTTAGGAATAACTACTCTACCTAGATCGTCTATTCTTCTTACTATTCCTGTTGCTTTCACCCTATTCCCTGGTTTCTAAAACCTAGACAATTATATATCCAAGTTTTTCACCCTATTATATATAATAAGGTGGTGGTATCACAGGATTCAACCACTCGGATCAATACTTTCGTATTAAAACCCTGTATTGCCTTGATAACCTTTTTATTATCAAGTCCTACAGGACTGTGGCTGTTAGCCACTCCTAACATTCATGTATCCCCAAAGCCTTTCAACTCAGTGTACTTTGGAGATTGATTTATATTAAAATTAATACTAATTTAC
>JGI24708J26588_10000794_pt1 | contig 25755 bp, 27 predicted proteins | sample BioPla1DNA2_FD_26588 | JGI IMG/M metagenome (IMG submission 26588) | reverse complement strand
AAGATGAGGATGGGAATCCGCTCCTGCCCGGCAAAGATCGCCTTGATCGCCAGCATGACTCGCGACATCTCCCCACCCGAGATGATCTTCGCCAGCGGTTTCACCGCTTCGCCGGGGTTGGCTGAAAAGAGGAATTCGATCCGATCGCCGCCGCGCGCCGTGCAGCTTTCCAGCTCGGATATGCTGACGCGAAAGCGGGAACGCGGAAGGGCGAGCTCCTGTAGGGCGCTCTCCAGTAGCGGTTCCATGGAGGCGGCAGCCTCGACGCGCAGCCGGGTGAGTTTGCGGCAGGCCCCGGTGAGGCGCTGGGAGAGCTCCGCAATCTTAGCCTCCAGTTCGCGGGCGAGGCTCTCGCTGTTGCGAAGGCGGTCCAGTTTCTCAGCCGCTGCTTCGCCGAAAGCGATCACCTCCGCCACCGTGGATCCGTATTTCTTCTTCAATGCGAGCAGTTGCTCCAGCCTTTTCTGGATCGCCTCCAGCTCGGCGGGATTGTACTCAAAAGAAGCCTGGTAATCGCGCAGGGTAAAAGAGATCTCCTCGAGCTGCGCGGCAGCGCTCTCCAGCAACCCCACCAGGGAAGCCAGCGCCGGGTCGATCTGCGCCGCCTCCTTCAGGCGATCCCGGCAGGCTGCCAGAGCGTCGATCACCGCGGGGGCCGCACGACGCTCATCGCCCCGGTAAAGCTCGTTGTAGCTGTCCTCGACAAGTGCGGTGATCTTTTCGGCATGGGCGAGAATCTTCTCTTTCTTGAGCAGCTCCTCCTCTTCATCCCGCTCCAGCCGGGCTTCTTTAATCTCTTTTATCTGAAAAGAAAGAATGTCCATGCGCCGCTCCCGTTCGGCGCTGTCGCGCCCCAGAGCGGCTAAATTGTTCTTCAGTTTCCCCAGCTCCCGGTAAAGTTCCGCCACCTCTTTGCTGGCGGCAGTGATCTTTTCACCGCCGTAAGCATCGAGTAGCGCCAGCTGGTAATCGGGACGCAGAAGCGACTGGTGCTGGTGCTGCCCGTGCAGATCAACGAGCATCTCCCCCAGCTCTTTCAGGAAAGCGATCGGCACCGCCCGGCCGTTAACTCTTCCNACACTGCGGCCGCGNCGGGAGAGCTCGCGGGCCACAATCAATGTCTCNCCNNCCTCGATCCCCGCTCCGGCAAGCATCTCCCCGATCTCGGGAAAAAAGCGATGGGCGGATTCAAAGATACCCTCGACAAAAGCGTTCTCTTCCCCCTGGCGTATCTGATCGATATCAGCCCGCTCCCCTAAAAGCAGGTTGATCGCACCGATCACTACAGATTTGCCCGCCCCCGTCTCCCCGCTGAGGATATTCAGCCCCGGCCCCAGCCTTAAAGTGAGATCTTCGATGAGGGCAAAGTTGGATACGCGTATCTCGCCAAGCATTCGCTGAGAGCCTCCTTCGGCCGCCCGCTTTTAATCCTTCAGTTTTTGATGGAGCAGGCGGTAAAAAAAGTTTTCCCCAAAGTGGACCAGTTTTACTTTTTGCTCCGATTTTTGAACAAATATTTCATCGCCGTCTTCCAGGGAAAAAGCGACCTGCCCGTCAGCGGTGAGAACAACCTGCGCCTGGCGGGTATCGACGCGCATGCAGATCTGCTCTTCCGCGGTGGCGATGACGGCGCGGTTATTCAAGCTGTGGGGGCAGATCGGGGTGATCACGATAAGCTCCAGGGAGGGGTTGACGATGGGGCCGCCGGCGGAAAGGGAGTAGCCTGTAGATCCCGTCGGCGTGGCGATGATCACCCCGTCGCCGGAGTAACTTTCTAGAAAATTGTCATTGATGGTGGTGTTGAGGGTAAGAATTCTGGAAAAAGGGCCCCGCGAGATGACGATATCATTTAACGCAATAAATTGTCCCATCATCTCCCCTTTTCTCATGACGGCAGCCTGAAGCATCATCCTTTCCAGGAACTGATAGCGCCCCGTGAGGACATACTGCAGGTAGCGATCCATCTGCTCTACTTCGATCTCGGCAAGAAAGCCCTTGTGACCGAGATTGATGCCCAGTATGGGCACTTCCCAGGCGGCCAGATCGCGGGCCGCCCGCAGGATCGTTCCGTCGCCGCCGACAACGATGAAGATATCAACGCGATTGCGCCAGTAATTTAGCCTCTCCCCCAACGAGCCTCCGGCCAGGTAATCCGTCTGCTCCGGGGCGGCCGTCAATATCGCCACCCCGCGCTGTTCAAAGAAGTCGCAGATCCTCTCCACCACCAGGGCCGAGTTCTCTTTTTGCCAGTTTGGAATCAGTCCGATGCCGCGCATGGCCCCTCCTTTACAGAATAACGCCTTTTAGGATCAGGTAACCGAGATAGAGCGCCCCCAGGGAGATAACCAGCAGAGCCGCCCGGCGAAGAAGGCGCTCCCGCGGCCCCGCCTCGCCCTGAAAAGAGAAGCTGATCTCCTGCAGCTGCCCCTTCTGTTCCTGGTAGAAAAAGATACCGTCTGTCTGAAAGAAAAGGTGGTCCAGTAGCAGCTCGCGGCGCAGGGTGGGCCAGTGGAGCGGCCCCTCCCCCCTGACCACCTTTACCAGATAAGTTTTACCGCCCCGGGTAACAATAAAATTGCCCTCATAGTTGAAACTCTTCTCTTTCCCCCCCACCGTCATCGTCACCGGCAGGGCGGGATGGATCTCGGCGAGAGAAAAGCCGCTGGACTGCAGCTCATGCCACGCCTTCTGTTCCCTGCGGGTGAGCGGCCGATCAACGCGGCGCGCCGGCTTTTTTCTTTTTTTACCTTTTCGATTAAATAGATAGAAGAGCAGATAAGACCCGGACAGAAGCAACAACCACAAATAATCCTGCCGGCGCAAGTGATCACCACCCGGCACTGAACTATATCTTATATTCGCCGGATCCCGGGTAATTCCTTTACCGGCGCTCTATCTTGCCAGCTCGCGGTGGGCCTTCCCGACAATCGCGTCGAGCTCTCCCTCCAGGCCCTCCGGACAGGCGCAACCCTCCTCCTGCAGTCTCCAGTGAACAAAATACTCCAGGTTGCCCCTGGGCCCGGGAAGGCGCGAGTAGCTGCAGCCCATGATGCAGTAACCGATACCGCAGGCAAAAGCAGCGAGCCCATTGAGCACATCACGGTGCAGCTGTGGATCGCGGATCACACCCTTCCCCCGGCCCGCCGCATCACGTCCCACCTCGAACTGGGGTTTAACCAGAGCAAGAACAGCAGGAATCCGGTTTTCTTTCAATACCGGCAGGACCAGCTTTAGCGAGATAAAGGAAAGATCGGCGACGGCAAGATGGGGCTCCCAGGGCAGATCACCGGGCTGGAGGTAGCGGACATTGCAGCGCTCGAGCACGGTTACCTGCCGGTGGNGCCGCAGCTCCCAGGCCAGCTGCCCGTANCCCACATCGAGGGCGATGACCCNGCGNGCGCCGTGCTGCAGCAGACAGTCGGTGAAGCCCCCCGTNGAAGCGCCCACATCCAGTACAGAGAGCCCCTTAACCGGCAGATCGAGATCCGCCAGCGCGCCGGCCAGCTTGATCCCGCCCCGGCTAACATAGCGCAGCTCCCGCTCCCGGAGATCGATCGCCGCATCCGGGGGATAAGCCATCCCCGGTTTCGTGCAGCGCTCTCCATTTACGTAGACCCGGCCGGCCATGATCTCCGCGCGCGCTCTGCTGCGGGTGAGCCCGGGATAGCGCTCCATCAGCAGCAGATCGAGCCGCTCACGTTTTTTGCTCTCTTTCAAATAACACCCTCGCTGATCCCGGCGCTGCTGAAGGTGAGCGCCGCCTTAAAGATCCCTTCGCCGTCGAGGCCGCAGAGCGAAAGGAGCAGGTCCCGCGGCCCTTGCTCTACAAAGGCGTCCTCGATGCCGAGAAGCTTCACCGGCAGGGCCAGATTGTTCCGTGCAAGAGCTTCCAGCACGGCGCTGCCGAAGCCTCCCACGATACTGTTTTCCTCCACCGTCAGGATCCGCCCGCAGCGGCGGGCCCATTTTAGGAGAAGCTCTTCATCGAGGGGCTTGATAAAGCGTGCGTTGATCACCGCTGCCTCCACCCCCACCCCCGCCAGTCTTTCTGCTGCAGCCAGGGCGGCATTGGCGCAGGGCCCCGCGGCGATGATGAGCAGGTCATCACCCTCGCGCAATACCTCGCCCCTGCCCCAGGGCAGCAGGCGCGGCTCGGTGAGTCCCACCCCCTCGCCTTTGTCCCGGGGGTAGCGCAGCGCTGCAGGGCCGGCGCCGCGCTGCACCGCTGTGTAGAGCAGATGCTGCAGCTCATCCTCATGCCGGGGCGCCATCAGCGCCATCTGCGGTGCGCTGCGCAGGTACGAGAGATCGAAAATGCCCTGGTGAGTTTCGCCGTCCTCGCCGACAATTCCGGCCCGGTCGACTGCAAAGATTACCGGCAGATTCTGCATACAAACATCGTGAATGATCTGATCATAGGCCCGCTGCAGAAAGGTGGAATAGATCGCCACCACGGGCCGCAGCCCCCCTGCGGCGAGAGCGGCGGCCATCCCCACGGCATGCTGCTCGGCGATACCGACATCGTAAAAACGCTGCGGGTAGCGCGCGGCAAACTCTTTCAGGCCCGTCCCCGCGGTCATCGCCGCCGTCAGCGCCACGATGCGGCTGTCCCCGGCGGCCAGGCGAACCAGGGTCTGCCCGAAGGCCCCGGTATAGGACAGGCCGCTCTTTTTGCCGCGCGGCAGTCCGTTTTGCAGATCGAAGGGGCCGATGCCGTGAAAGCGCTCCGGCGCCGCCTCAGCATAGCGGTAGCCCTTCCCTTTCTCCGTAAGTACATGGAGCAACACCGGCCCTTTCACCCGCGCCGTCTGTCGAAAGGCGCTCTTCAGCGCAGCGATATTGTGGCCGTCAACAGGCCCGAAGTAGGTCAGGCCGAGCTCCTCAAAGAGCAGCCCCGGCTTGATCAACGATTTCAGGCCCTTACGGATCTTCTCGGCGGAGTCCACCACCCTGTGTCCCACCAGCGGAACGCGGCGGGCCCGCTGCTCAAATTCTTCTTTCAGACGCGAGTAGGCCGGATCGGAGCGAATCCGGTCCAGGTAGGCCGACAGGGCCCCCACATTGGTGCCGATCGACATCTTGTTGTCGTTCAGTACCACCATGAGGTCGCTTTTGAGATGGCCGGCATGGTTCAGCGCTTCGAAGGCCATCCCCCCCGTCAGCGCCCCGTCGCCGATAACGGCGATAATCTTAGCCCGCTCTCCCCGCTGATCGCGCGCTTCCGCCAGGCCCAGAGCCGCCGATATGGAGGTGGAGCTGTGCCCTGTACCGAAGGGATCATGAACACTTTCGGTAATTTTGGGAAAGCCGCTGAGGCCGCCGTGGCGGCGTAGGGTATGAAAGCGCTCCCAGCGTCCGGTGAGCAGCTTATGCGGATAGCTCTGGTGCCCCACGTCCCAGATGATCCGATCCCGGGGGCTCTTGAAGGTGCTGTGCAGGGCCAGGGCCAGCTCTACCACGCCCAGATTTGGCGCCAGGTGTCCCCCCCTGTCGGCCACCGTCTCGATCATATGGCGGCGGATGACCTCCGCCAGCTCTTCCAGTTCGGCAATCGATAGATTATGTAGATCCTCGGGCAGCCTTAGCCGGCCGGGATATCGCTCCATCCCTTTCACCCCGTCCTGTTTCCCGAAAATAGCCAGCCCCACAGTTCATCCCACCGGGTCAGCGCCCTCCCGGCAAAGAGGATGATCTCGGTGGAGCGGTTGATCGCTATATTTTTTCCCCAGGCTTTGCCCCCCACCGTCAAGGCGACCACCAGCGCTGTTAACAAAATCCCCCCGTAAAGCTCTGCCGGCACCGCCGGATCAGCCATCGCCAGGTGCGAGACGATTACCGCGGCAAGCGCTCCGCTGATGATACCGCTGATATCGCCCACCACGTCGTTGCAGATGTTGGCGACACGATCGGCCTGCTGCACCAGCTCCACCGCCCTCCGGGCGCCGTCTCTTTTACGGGCGGCCTTGGCGTTGAGCGGCGCCAGCTCCGCCGCGGCAGCGGCGGTGCCGATTATATCGAAGAGCACGCCCAGCAGAATCACCGACAACAGGATAAGTAAGGAGAGCAGCAGGGAGAAAAGCGCATCGAGCAGCAGTCGCGTGACGATACCGATGGCAATGGCCAGAACGAAGGACCAGACGGTGGCCCTTATCGCCCACCGCCCCGGGGGACGGTTTCGCTTGCTTTTACTCACTCTATCACCCCGTCGCACCGCTGAGCAGTGCTGCCCCCACAAATTTTAGTCTAATCATAAACCCATCCGGGCATACAGCTGCCGGGTCTTGCAGGGATCTAAAAAACGTAAGTGGTAACGAAACAGGTAAACGTTGCGGCTTAGGTCCAGCAGGTTTTCCCGAATAATCACCTTTCGTCACCGATAAGGCAGTTCCCTTTTCAGATTATTCCCGCCCTGTCACCACCGGCGGAACTGGATCGCCACTTAGCTCGCACTTTAATCCCTGGTCCGCTTCTCCGAAGAGAGCAGTCTAGGAGATTTCCTCCCTGGCTCCGATCCTACCTCTAGCCTCTTTTGCAGGAGGGGTTTCAGAAGCTTTCGCTTCCTCCGCCCACCCCACCTCAAGGCAGGCTACGCTGCACCCAGCTTTCACCGCATGCAGGTTCATTCCCAAGCAGTAGCTGTAGCCCGCAGGCGTCCAGCCACCATCATTGGGTCTCCACGAAGGCAGGGTCAACGCCTACATGCCTTTGTAGATCGCCCCGTCCTTCTTAACTCCCAGCACCGGCCCCCGACTGGGCTTCGGCGGCCGCCACCAGGAACTTCATCGATGTGCCCTTAACGGATTTTTAGGCCCGTTTTCGAGGAGGGTGAGCCAACTAGAATACTGCACCACTTACGCTTCTCGGTGAAAAAAATTATAACACAACCTTTTTCAATTCTCAAGGATAGGCAAGCACAAAAACTGGGGCCGCCACCGGGCGGCCCCAGCATCATCCCTGCTTTCAGGCAGCTATTCTTGCTGCATCTCGCAGGCCATCACCGTATGTTTGCAGAGCATGATCGTTGTAACAGAGCCCACACCGCCGGGTACGGGGGTGATCTTCTCCACAACGGGCTCTACAGCGTCGTAATCGACATCGCCGCAGTATTTGCCGGGGTTGTCGGGATCGGCGTTGATCCCCACATCGAAGACAATCTGCCCCGCCCTGACGTAATCCCTGCCGATCATCCGCGGCCGTCCTACTGCAGCCACGAGAATATCAGCCTCGGCGCAGACTTTCGCCAGATCGACGGTGCGGGAATGGCAGATCGTCACCGTGGCATGTTCGCGCAACAGCAGCATCGCCATCGGCTTGCCCACGACCATGGAGCGGCCGACGACGGTTACCCTTTTCCCCTTCAGGGGGACATCGTAAAACCGCAGCATCTCCATGCAGGCGGTGGGGGTGCAGGGCGGGAAGCCGGTCACATCATCGGCGAATACCTTACCGGCGCTGCCCAAAGTCATGCAATCCACGTCCTTCTCCACAGGAATGAGAGAACGGATTTTTTTCTCATCGAGATGCTTGGGCAAAGGAGCGAACATCAGGATACCGTGGATCGCGCTGTCCGCACCTACCGCCCGAACCGCCTTCTCCAGCTCTTCCTGGCCGATATCTTCGGGGTGCTCAAAGATCTCGTAAGCCATCCCCACTCCATCGCTGGTTTTCTTGATCCCGCCCTCGTAAAAAAGATCGTCGGGGTTGGCGCCCACCCTGATAATCCCGATCTTGGGAGTGAGACCTTTCGCTTTTAGCTGCTCAACACGCTTGAGCAGATCTTCCTTCATGGCGTCAGCTACCGGTTTACCTCTCAATCTTTCAGCCATCGTCCCAACCTCCTGTCCTTATTTTTCTACTAACCGATCTTGCCGATGACCAATTTTAGGGTTTCATCGGCAATCCGGCCGCCCTCCTCCAGGAGCTGATTCATCTCCCGGGTCACACTTTCAACAAAGGTTTTATCCTTGATTGCGCCCAAATTGATCAGTACATTGAGATGGGCGCTCTGCAGGGCCGCTTTTAAAAAAGCCACCCCACAGCCTACATCCGAGATCGCCAGCATGGAGCCGATCTGCCCCATGCGCTCGTGGATCTTGATCCCCCGGAAAGCCTGGCGCATGATTTCCAGGGGAACGGAAAGCGCTACCTTGGAGCATTCTTCTAAAGTCTTTGCTTTATGAGCTTTCTCTTCTTCCGTGGAGCGGGGTAGGCCGTAAGCCTTGGCCAGCGGGGCAAAGGCCTCGGCATCCTCGTCCACCATCTTTTTCAAACGATCGATGATTTCGTATCCTTCCCCGAGCAGTTTCTTAACCTCATCCTCGACATCGGCGTACTTTTTCTTCCCCACGGTGAGATTGCCCACCATATTGGAAAGGGCCATCCCGATAGCGCCGCCCATTGCGGCGCACCGCCGCCCCCGGGAGTGGGCGCCTTTGAAGCAAGCTGATCCAGGAAATAATCACAACTGTTCGACGACATCGCCATGAAAAGAGAGCCTCCTTTATATGATTAATCCTCTCCGCCGACACAGCGGTCTCATCTGATTCTTAGCTGATCGCTTTCTGCTAGCTATTGCGGTAAACAAGTTGGCGGGCGAGTTCTGCGAGGGACTCCGCCGGCCGGCCCAGCGCGTCAAGATGGCCCAGCGCCCGCCGGTAAAGCCCTTCTGCGCGCCTTCGCGCTTCCGCAGCGCCGATTAGAGCGGGCATGGTCGCCTTGCCCCGGGCTTCATCGGCGCCCGTATCCTTCCCCAGCGCCGCGGCCTCGCCCTCCCGATCGAGGAGATCGTCGGTGATCTGAAAGGCCAGCCCCAGACAGGTGCCGTAATCGCTCAAATTTTTCAGTGCCTCCGCTCCCGCTGTCGCCGCGATGGCGCCGCAACGCACCGCCGCCTGTAGCAGCGCGCCGGTTTTACGGCTGTCGATCTTCTCCAGCTCCGGAAGGGTGATCTGCCGCCCCTCAGTCTGAAGATCAAGAACCTGGCCCCCCACCATCCCCTCTCTCCCGGCAGCCCGGGCCAGCTCCCGGCTGATCCGGAGAGCCCGTCCCGCCTGCCCTTCACTGAGGCCAAAAGAGGCGATCTCTTCAAAAGCAAGGGTCAACAGCGCATCTCCCGCCAGAATTGCAAGCGCCTCGCCGTAGATGCGGTGGCAGGTGGGCCGGCCCCGACGCAGCACGCCGTCGTCCATCGCCGGCAGGTCGTCATGAATCAGCGAGTAGGTATGGACCAGCTCTATGGCCGCCGCCACCGGCATCACTTTCCCAGCGGGGTAACCAAATGTTTCCGCCGCGGCGATCACCAGCAGAGGACGCAGCCTTTTCCCCCCCGCTGCCACACTGTGACGCATCGCTTCTCTCAGGGAAGGCGGTTCATCACCCTTCTCGAGCAGCTGCAGTAGGTAGCGATCGACTTCCCGGCGCTGCCGCTCCAGGCGGAAACGGGGATCAGAGCGACTCATCGTTTTCCCCTGTCTCCTCAGGTGAAACCCCATTTTCTTCCTTCCCCTGCTCTTCCTTGAGCAAGTATTCCACTTGAAACTCGATCTCGGCAAGTTTTTCACGGCAGTAACGTGAGAGGCGCACCCCTTCTTTAAATGATCCCAGCGCCTCTTCCAGGGGGATATCCTCATTTTCCAGCCGCCGGACAATCTCTTCCAGCTGCTTCACCGCCTCTTCATAGGACAGCTCAGACAAGTTCAGGACCCTCCTCCAGCTCTTCGATACGACAGCGGGCGGCGCCGTCACGAAAGTGCAGCCGCAGATGCTGCCCGACCTTGAGGCCGCTTACTGAGCGGATCGCCCGGCCCTCTTCGTCGCGGCAAAAGCTGTAACCCCGGCTCATCACTTTAAGCGGACTGGTCCCCTCCAGTTTATCTTCCAGCGCAGCCAACTGCAATCCGCCCAGCTTCAGCCGCTGCAAAGTTGCCTGCTGCAGACGCTGCGTCGCTGAAGCCAGCTCCCCGGCAGCGCGGGACAGCCGCTCGCGGGGACGGCGGTAAAACCGGGCGGTGACGGTATAGTCGAGAAGTTGCTTTTCCCGCAGCAGCCGCTGCTGCAGGGCGCTTCTGTTTCTTTCCCCCAGCTCTTCGATCCGCCGGCTCAGCTCATCGTAGCGGGGCAGCGCCGCTGCAGCCGCCGCCGTCGGTGTGGCCGCTCGCAGATCGGCGGCNAAATCNGCGATGGTAAAGTCGGTTTCGTGGCCCACGGCCGAGATCACCGGCAGCCGCGANTGAAAGATCGCCCGCGCCACCNCCTCGCTATTAAAGGGGGCAAGATCTTCCANNGAGCCGCCGCCACGAGCGACAATGATAAGCTCGAGATCTTCGCGCTCATTCAGCCTCTCTATAGCCCGGACCANATCTGCCGGAGCGCCCTCTCCTTGCACCAGGCTCTCCGCCACCACCATATGCACATAAGGAAATCGCTGCTGCACTGTGGTAAGAATATCCTGCAACGCCGCCCCCGTAGGAGAGGTGACCACTCCGATCCGGCGCGGCAAAGACGGGATCTCCTGCTTATACTCCTCCCGGAAAAGCCCCTCCTTCGTCAGTTTTTCTTTCAGCTGCTCGAAAGCAAGGTAGAGCGAACCCATCCCCGCCGGTTCCATCTCGGCGACGTAAAACTGGTACTGCCCGGCCGGTTCGTAGACGGAGAGCTTACCGTAGAGCAGAAGCTCCATCCCTTCTTCGGGCTTGAAGCGGCAGCGAATATTGTCGCTCCGGAAAAAGACGCAGCGCAACGACGAAGCGCGATCCTTGATCGTGAAGTACATATGACCGGATCGGTGATGCGTGAAATTGGAGAGCTCCCCCGCCACCCACAGCTCGCGCAGGCGGGGGTCTCCCCAGATCAGGTCTTTGACGATCCGGTTGATCTCCGAAACCGTATAGATAGGTGTACTTTTCTGCATAAATTTAACCGTCAGCGAACCGGCCTTCGGGGCCGGCGGCGTCTCAGCGCCGCGCCGCTATCCGGCTTATCTCCTCTTGAACTTCTTGCAGGCTGCTGCATTCGGCGGGTGCGCCCAAAGCCCGGATCAGGGCGGCGATAACCTGCCACTCCGGCCAGATCCCGCCAGTAGATAGCGCACCGCTGTTTTGCTGTTGTAGGCCGGCACTGTTCGTGAAGGTACCTTCCTTCAACCGCGCCGGCAGCACCGGGAAGACCACTTTCGCCTCCGGTGGTATCTCTTTCCGCGAAGAGCAGAGCACCGCTAGGAGCTCTAGATCAGGCGGGAAGCTTTCTTTCAACCCTTCTACAGAGGCGAAGATCCCCTTGATCTCACCGCTCCTGGCTGAGGCGAGGATCTCTGTGCGGCTGCAACCTGCTTCTCCGTTCAAACTGTCGTAACCAGGCCGATAGCGCGATGTGCCCCCCGTCTCGAGAATACCGCGGGCATTGCCCTCTTCCGCTAGGAACAGCAGGCTGTTCCTGCCCCGATCCAGCTTGCCCGCCCATCGGGCTGCCTCCAGCAGCGGTTCGATCCAGTCGCGGCCGCCGCTCTCAAAAATGGAAGGAGCGACGATGATGACGCTTCGATCTTTCTTGAGCAGCTGCGCCGCCCTGTACAGATCAGCTTCCTCGCCCTCCGCCGGGCTTGCCGTCTTTTTCCGAAGAGCGGCGCCGAGCTGCTGGAAAAGAGCCGCTTCTGCTCCGGGCTGTAGTTTAAGAGTAACCCGGTCCCAGGCGGCGATCTCTTTCTCCTCAGTACCGGCCTGGATCAGCACGGTGCTGCCCAGGGTGCAGGCTCTTTCTACGGCCATCGCCGCTACGGGATTGCTTTCGGCCAGCCGCTCACCGATAACGAAAATGGCTTCAGCCTCCTCAAGATCGTCGATGGAGGGTCCGCAGACGCCGGGTCCGGTGATCTTCTCCAGGGCGCCGAGGGCATCGATCCACCCAGGATTCACCCCCAAGTCGATATGAGCCGTACCCAGGGCCTCACGGGCCAGTTTTTGCAGCAAGAAACTTTCTTCATTGCTGCAGTGCCCGCCGGCAAGGACCGCCAGGGCGGCGGAGCCCCTTTTCTCCCCGATCTCCGCCAGGTTGCGCGCTGTCTCCTGCAGGGCCCGATCGTAGCTCACTTCTACATAGCCCCCCTCGCCGCGCAGCAGCGGCGCGGTGAGCGGTTCTTCTTTCCCGTCCTTATCCACGGGTGTGAATTTGCCCTTGATGCAGAGCCACCCGCCCCTTTCGCCCCCGTTTTCTGCCGTCACCCGTACCAGCCTGTCGCCGGCAAAATGGCGCTGCACGGCGCAGCCCAGGGAGCACTCCACGCAGACGCCGGGATAGACGCTGAGCTCCCATTCGCGGCCTGCGGAGACGCGCTCCCTCTCCGTCAGGGCGCCCACGGGGCAGACGTCGACACACTGCCCGCAGAAGATACAGCCGGCCTCTTCCAAAGTAACCGGCTCCAGCGCTTCGGCTCCAACCCGCACCGGGGTGATCCTTGTCTCGATACCGTTTTCGACCATGCCGAAAACATTGCGCCGGGCAAAATCGGCGCAGACGCTGTAACAGCGCCCGCAGAGGACGCATTTCGATTCATCGCGGATAATATAGGGGTTCTCATCATCGGTGATCGGCAGTTCCCGCAACAGTGCGGGCAGCTCAATCTGCCAGGCGTAGGCCCGCTCCTGCAGATCGCAGTTGCCGCTCTTTTCGCAGGTCAAACAGTCCTCGTAAGGGTGATCGGAGAGCATGAGGGAGATGATCTCTTTACGGATCGCCTCCAACTTCGGGGTGCTCGTCGTCACCACCATCCCCTCCTGCACTTCATGATCGCAGGAGGTCACCGGTGCGGCGATACCTTCAATCTCCACAACACAGAGTCGGCAATGGCCCAGCGGCCTCAACCGGGGGTGGTAGCAGAGCGTGGGTATCTCTATACCGCTTTTACGGGCTGCTTCCAGGATCGTCGTCCCAGCGGCAGCTTCAATCGTCTTACCGTCAATTGTCAATGAAACATTTTTCACTTCTGTTCCCCTCCCCTCGGTCATACTACAGCCATGCCCAGGCGCAGGCANCAGGCACAGCGCTCCGCCTCGCGCAGCGCAGTCGGCGGCCCGTCAAAGCCCAGCTCGGCCTCGCAGAACCCTTTTATTCTTTCGGCCACCGGCCGGCATCTTTCTTCCTGCCGGATCCGGTTGCCAATAAGCGCAGGTCTCTCCTCAGGATTGTAAACCCCGATCTGCTCGATAAAGTTTTCCATAACGGTGCGCTCCGAAGCCGCCGCCCTCCCCGTGCGCAGGTAGCTGTCGATGGCCTCGGCAGCCTTGTTGGCCGATGCCACCGCCTCGACAACCGTGCGAGCGCCGAGGACGGCATCACCGGCGGCAAAGATGCCCGGCGCCGTTGTCTCCATGGTCAGCGCATCGGCCTCGATAGCGCCACGCTTGCTCACCGCCACGGGCCCACCCTCGGGAAGGAAACCGAGATCGGCAACCTGGCCGATGGCCGGGATAATCATATCCACATCGAGCACAAATTCTGAGCCCGGCACCGGGACGGGGCGGCGACGGCCGCTACTGTCCGGTTCGCCCAGCTCCATGCGGATACACTCCATCCCTACCACACGGCCTTCCTCGGCGATGATCCGCGTGGGATTGGCCAGCAGGTGAAATTTGACCCCTTCCTCCTCGGCGGCAATGATCTCCGCCTCGTTGGCCGGCATCTCCACGCGGGAGCGCCGGTAGACCAGGTAGACCTCTTCAATACCCAGCCGCAATGACGAGCGGGCGCAGTCCATAGCCACGTTGCCTCCGCCAATAATGGCGGCGCGCCGGCCTAGGGCCATCTCCTGCTCCAGGTTCACCCGCCGCAGGTATTCCACCCCGGGGATGAACCCCTCGTAACCGGCATCCTCGCCCTCCACCCTCATGCTTGCGCTCTCATGGAGTCCGGTGGCGATGAGGATCGCTTCGTAACCCTCGCCGCGCAGCTGCTCAAAGCTAATATCCTTGCCGATGCGCGTATTCAGCCTGATCTCCACCCCCAGCGACTTGACCAGGTCGATCTCGGCGTTGAGGATATCCCAGGGGAGGCGGTAGCTGGGGATACCTACCGCCAGCATCCCGCCGGCCACCGGAAGCGCCTCAAAAATGGTGACCCGGTAACCCTGGCGCGCCAGCATATAGGCGGCGTTCAGTCCCGCCGGCCCGGCGCCGATAATCGCCACCCTCTTCCCCTCCGCTGTTGCCGCACTGTCTGCTTTGCTGGGGCCCCTGTTTCTCAGCTCAAAATCGGCAACAAATCTCTTCAGTACCCGGATCGAAAGAGCATCGTCGAGCGGCTGCCGGCGACAGTTTTCCTCGCAGGGATGGACACAGACCCGGCCGAGAACCCCGGCCAGCGGCGTTTTATCAAGAATGCGAGCCAGCGAGGCATCGTAAAGCCCGGCCTCGATCATCCCGATATAGTAAGGGATATCGATATGCGCCGGGCAGCCGTTGCGGCAGGGCGCCGTCAGGATGGGGCGATAGCGCAGGCCGCTCTCTTTCACTGCTTCCCCCGAATCCAGGCAGGCTGTAAAATCATCCCTGAAGTGCTCCAGCGCATGGAGCAGCGGTACCGGCGCCGATTGCCCCAGCTCGCAAAGAGAGCTTTCCTTGATCATCTTTCCGAGACGCTCCAGCACGGCCAGGTCAACCGCAGCCCCCTCGCCCCGGACGAGCCGCCCTAAAATGTCGGCGAGCACCCGGGTGCCGATCCGGCAGGGCACACACCGGCCGCATGACTCCTGCTGCACCGCCTCGAAATAGCGGTGCAGAGCCTCGACAACATTGACCTGCGGATCAATTACCACCAGCCCCGCCCAGCCCAGAAAAGCTTTCAGCGGTGCGCCCTCCAGCTCTTCGGGCAAGTTCAGCCCGGCCAGTTCGGCCCTTTCCGCCGGATCTTTTCTACGTTCATCAATAAGTTGATCATTCCAACTACTGAATAAAACCTTGGCCATTTTCCCCTCTCTCCCTCAGGAATTTACGGAATCACCTTTTCATTTCCGCATAGTGAATACTTTCACTTACCCTCCCTTCGACGCGCCCCCCCTGGGCGCTCATAATTTAATTCGCCATATTTTGATTATTTTCCTTTTCTTAATTCATATTTCTAGATATCTTCAACGTTTCTCCTTTATTTCCTCTCTCACTTTCCTTGCCGCCAGCACCGCCAGCCCGGCGGCGTTATCCCCGGAGAAAGCGGGCGACGCAAAGTGGAAGGTTTTTTTGGGACATTTTTGGCGAAGGCGATCGCGAATAAAGGTGTTGGCCGCCACGCCGCCTACAACGAGGACGGCGGCGAAGGAGTGGATATCCGCCACAGCCAGGAGGGCTGCGGAAAGAGAGTCGGCTATACAGATCTCGACAGCCCGGGCCAGATCGCAGCGCCCTGCTCCCTGCTCCAGCAGGCGCTGCGCCTGGCTTTCCGGCCCGGAAAAACTGATCTCCGTTCCCTGCACCGCCACCGGAAGCTTGATCGCCCCGGTCTCGCCCCGGCGGGCGCACCGCTCCAGCGCGGGCCCGGCGGGAAAGGGCAGCCCCATAGCGACACCAATACGGTCCACAAACTGGCCGGCATGGAGATCACTGCCGCCGCCCCGCCGCTCTATCTGAAGACGGGCCGGCTCTCTGCCGTCCACAGCGAGTATCTCAGTGGTACCCCCGGAAAGGTGAACGGCCAGGCAGCGTCCCGGCGGCAGGCCGGCGGACCANAGCCCGGCAGCAAGATGGCCTTCTTGGTGGGAATAAGCAAAAAATGAGCATCCCAGCGTCTGGGCGATGAGCGTCCCGGCTGTCTCGCTCACTTTGAAAACAGGCATATAGGAATGGCTTAGGGGGCGGGGCTTTACCGCAGCGGCCACCGCGGCCAGGGGGGCGCACTTCAAAAAGGAGGCGCCCTCCTCCCACATTTCCGGCAGGTTTTGGATATGGGCAAAGAGGGCTTCCGACTGGCGCAGGCCGCGTGCACCATGGCGCACGGGAAGNTGCCGGCGCCGCTCCCAGAGCAGCCTCTCCTCGCCGTCGACAAGGGCCAGCGAAGTNGTATACGCTGAGCAGTCGATACCTAAATATAGCGGCCCGTTATTCACCCTTCGAAAACTCCGCTGCAACGCGATCGAGAAGGCCGTTGATAAAGGAGACCTCTTCCTCGCTGCAGCCATATCTTTTGGCCAGCTCCAGCGACTCGTTGATCGCCACGGCTGCGGGAATATCGGGCCGGTAGAGTATTTCGAAAAGAGCGAGGCGCAACAGGTTGCGATCGACGGTGCCGAGGCGCTGCAGCTCCCAGCGAACCAGATACTTTTGAATCAGCGCATCCAGCTCTGTCCGGTTCCGGTGGGCCCCTTCGACAACCTCCCGGGCAAAGAGAACCTCGCTCTCCTTGAGCTTTAAACCCTGTAAGATATAGCGCAGCGCCTGCTCAGTTGTTGATTTACCGAGATCTATTTGAAAAAGTGCTTTAAATGCCGCTTCGCGGGCCAGTCGACGGGACAAAAGGACACCTCCTGCTGGACTCTAGAAATCATCACGGGAGGAAAAAAGGCGTTCAAAATAGCGGCGGATATTTTCGTCAAGATCAAGCCGCCAGCCGATCACGATCCCCAGGGCGATAAAAGCGAAGATGATCAGGCTCTTTAAAACCCCGTAATGGATCATCATCAGAGCGATGATCAGGCCGGCGAGGCCGCCGATTATCTTTCCCCAATGCCTGCTTAAAAAATCCCAGAAGTTCAGTTTCGCTCCCCCCTTTGGACCCTCTTTTCCCCTTTACTTCACTTTCAACGGAACCTGGTCGATAATGATATCTTCCACCTTCACCCTCACCTCGGCCACCGCGATACCCGTTACCCCTTCGAGATACTCTTTGATCTTTTTTTGCAGCTCTTCCGTCAGGGCGGGCAGATTCTCGTCGGCGGCCGCCCTGATCCCCAGGGTAACGGTGAGGCCCTGGGGGGTAGCAAGAACCCGGCGGCTGCTGCCCCGGACCCCCTTTGTCCGCTGGACTACCCGCAAAACCATATTTTCCAAAGCGTTCAGGGTAATACGCACCTCACCGATATCGCCATACTGCAGCACTGTTTCCGGCTGCTTTTTGGGCGGGAGAATCCCCAGGAGCAGCGGGATCAGNCCGATCAGCGCCAGGGCGCCTCCGGCAAAAAGAAGAACAGTCTCATCGTAGCTGCGCATCAGTTTATAGCCCAGTGCACCAATGGGATGATAAAGCGCCAGCAGAAGAAAAATGCCTGTCCCTGTTATCAGCAGACCCGCTAACGTCAGAAGCGTCCTTCGGACAAATTTCATTAGTCACCATCAACCCCTTCCCCGATCCTCCCGGCTCTACTATAAACCCGGCTCTCCCTCCATCTCCACTTCGTCTCCCCTGGATGGAAAAGCTACCCCCTGGATGTGCACGTTGACCTGGAGAACCCTCAGCCCGGTCATCTGCTCGATCGATTTCTTGACGCTTTCCTGAATCTCCCAGGCCACATCGGGAATCCGCTTGCCGTATTTAACGACAATATGCAGATCTACCTTCGCCTCTTCCTCGCCCACTTCTACCTTGACGCCCTTCGATAGGTTGCGGCGCCCCAGCACCTCAGCGATACCGCCGGCAAAACCGCCGCTCATTGCCGAAACACCGTCCACCTCTGTTGCGGCCATCCCGGCAATAATCGCCACAACCTCATCAGCTATACGGATTGCACCAAGTTCCGGTGCGTTTTCTGCCTTTTCCTGGCCGGTCATCTTCTAACCCCTTTCGACTGAAGTGGCAAAACAGAATCAATTACGCAGTCCCATTATACCAAATAGCGGTAACCGGTTCAATTTCTAAGGCCGGGCCATCACCTGCACATCCTCCCGCTCCACCCCCACCGCCCCGGAGACCGTTTCGCTGATCTGGATAAAGCTTTTNTCNTCAAGATCGGCCTCCTTCACCATCACCGTGGCTCGATCCTCATGGTAGAAAAAGATAGCATCCTCGTAACCCTGGGCCTTGATCATGCTCTCTACGATGAGTTCCTGCTCGCGTATCCGTGCAATATCGAGGAGCATCTGCTCCGCTTCCGCCTTCGCCTCGACGCCTGCGTTGGGATTGTCGATCAGGCCCTCCAGCATCTCCACGGACTGATCGCGCACCCGCTCCCGCTGCAGCCGATAACCGGCAAAAAACGCGCCCCCCGTCTCCTCCCCATCGCTACCGGCGGCGGTCTCCTGCGCCGGATCGAGGGTCAGTTCCTCGTCGGTAAGGATATCGATCGTCTTTATCTTTGTCTCCAGCCCCTGGATCACCCACCAGGTTGCCCCGATCATGATCCCCAGGCAGCAGATCCAAAGAAGCGGTTTCTTGAACCTTTTGAAAGAATCAATCAGGTTTACCAGGCTCATCCGCATTCACCTCCCTTTGTTTTACCGGCGCGGCAAAACGGTGATCCGGTGCGCCGGCAGCCCTAAAAGCACCTGCAGCGCTTCGACAACGCGCCCCTTGGCCTCGTAATTATCGACCCCCCTGGCCACCACGAGAACGCCGCGATAGCCGGGCTCACCTTCCTCCACCACCAGGGGCGCCTCATGGCCTTGCTGATCCCTCAGGATTACATATGTCTGCCTTTCCGTCTCCTCCACCACCTCCCGGGTGCCCCCCTCGCGGTCTCCCTCGCTGGTCTGCCGCCGCGACTGCTCCTGATCGGCGACCAGCTCGCGCCTCCCCGAACTTTCCGGAGTTAGGTAGATCTCCACCTCGCTGACCCCCTCGATCTGGCCCAGCACCTCCGCCAGATCACGGCGCATTTTCTCATCACCGGCAGAAGTACCCGTCCCTTCCACCCTTTCATCCGATTGCGCCGGCGCTTCTTTTTCCCCGCTCCGGCCGAAGAAGGAGTTGAACAGCAGCAGCGCCAGGCCCACGGCCAGCAGGATAAAGAGCAGTTTTCCCGTTTTGAAGCGCCCGCCTTCCCCCGGAGCGGAATCAAAAAATCTGCTCCATCTGTCCCAGAACCCCATCGCCGTTCCACCTCCTCCCCATGAATCTCCGAGCAGCCCCTAGACTATAGAGCAACTGCGATGAGCCCATCATCTCCCTATTCCTCTACCGTCACCTCAACTCGATCCGGGGCAATCTCCAGCAGATCGGCCAGCGATCTTTCCAACTCAGGAAGCCGGCCCCGTCCCTCCGCCCCTTCCGCCGCTGCCCCGGGATCGACAGGATCGATGGCGATCGGCTTTACCGACCCGCCGGAGCTCCCGGCCGCTCTGACACGGAGATCAACTTGCTCGGGTTCCCCGAAAGCGCCGCTTTCCGGCGCCTCATTCAACCTGATCTCAGCCCCGGCCAGCTCCCACTCCCCCGCAGAGGCGATCTCGCGGGCGATCATTTTCTCCAGCCCTTCACGGCACTGCTGCAGCACCTGCCGCCGGTAACTCCCATCCACATCTCCCGGCGTTCCCTCCAAGCCGCCGGGGGGAAGCGGCCCCCTCACACCGCTTCCCGTCGCCACCGGCTCCAATTGCGGCACCCTCCCCATCAGCGCGGTAATCGTGCCCACAACCATGAGGACGATGATCAGCCCCGTTACCAGCCGTATATAGGGACGGAAACTTTTCTGGGGCATAAGCATCTCCAGCAGCGCGTTGAGAAAGATTAGAACGACAAGATTGCGAACAAGATCGCCCACCACTGCCAACACCGGATCACTCCTAGCGAAACATGATCGCAATATTTCCCGCGCCCACCAGTGCGGTAACGGCAAGGAAAAAGATTACCCCCACAGAGGCCAGNGCGGCNANGATCAGAACCAANGAGTTGCCCATGACATTGATACAGCTTCCCAGATCNCCCTCCCCGAGAGGCTCTACCAGAGCGGCGCTGAGCTTGTAGATCAGCGCTATCGCCGCCACCTTCAGCAGGGGAAAGAGCGTCAGCAGCAGCAGCAAAGCCACACCGGTAAGGTAGATGCTGTTTTTCAGGATAATCGAAGCCCCGGCCACCGTCTCCACAGCATCGGAGAGAACCTTCCCCACCACGGGGATAAAGGCCCCCGTCATATATTTTGCTGTCCGCAGGCTCACCGCATCGGCCACCGTCCCCGCCGCCCCCTGCACCGTAAGGATGCCGACAAAGACGGTCATACTGATCCCCAGCGCCCAGGTGCTCAGCTCCTTAAAAAGGTCGGATAATCTGCTCACCTTAAAATGCGGTGAAAAGTGATCGACCAGCCCCAGGACAGCGCTAAAAAAGATGAGCGGAAAGATCACCCTGCTGATGAAAGTGCCGAAGAAATTTATTCCGAAGACGATGAGGGGATGGAACAGCGCCGAGGAGACCACGCTCCCCTGCGCCGCCAGGAGCGCCGTCAGCGCCGGCAGCGAGGCCAGGGAGAAGTCGACCATATTGTCGATCGTTTTCCCCGCCAGCTGCAGCACTGCCTTAAAGCTGAACAGACAGATCCCCAGAAGCACCAAAAAGACGATACTGCGCGTCAGGGTTGCCACCTGCCTTCGTTCAAAAGCGCTCTCCAGGTTTTTCAGGAAGGCGGCGGCCACGGCCAGCAGGAGCAGCTGCCCCATGAGCTTGAAGTTGAGCAGCACCTCGCCGAAGAAGAAGCGGCCGATGCCGCTGAAAAGTTCGGCGGGATCGAAGAGCCGCTCTCCTGAACGCACCCGCTCCATCAGCCCCTCCGGGCTTAACTCCGGCATATAGCGGCGCGCCTCCTCCTCCAGCTCCCCCCAGTAACGATCGAAGTAACCCAGATCGAGATCGCCCCGCAGCTCATCGACGATGGGATCTGTAGCCGGGCTCGCCGCCGCCGGAGAAGGCCCTGTCATAAAGATCAGCAGGGCGCAGCAAAGGGCCGCCGGAAGTGTTTTTAAAAAGCTCTTCATCGCGGGATCATCCCCAGTACCGATTTCATGATCTCGACAATTACCGGCACCGCCATCACCAGGATGATCACCTTTGCCGCCAGCTCCACCCGCGTTGCGATACTCCCTTCCCCGGCATCCCGGCAGAGCTGCGATCCGAATTCCGCCAGGTAGGCGATCCCGATCACCCGCAGCAGCGTCTGCAGGTAGACCAAATTGATTCCCGCGGCAACTGCGGTTTCGGTGATCACATTCACCGCGGTGACGATCCGGTTCAGCACCAGGAGCATGATGATAGTCCCGGCGGCGAGCGAGATCTGCATCGCCAACTCGGGCCGGTACTCTTTCAGGATCAGCGCCAGCAAGGCGGCAATCAGCCCCAGCCCCACCACCTGCACGATAATCTCCATCGTCAGAACACCCCATCCCGCCGTCGCAGCGCCTCAAAAAAGATTAAAGATGGTCTTGATGCTGCTGAAGAGCTCGCTGATGAGCTGTAGCACCATGAGCAGAACGATGACCACCCCGACGAGGGTTAACATCTGGGCCTGCTCTTCCTTCTCCGCCTGTTTNAGGACAATATTGAGCACGGAGATGAATATGCCGATGCCGGCGATCTTGAAAAGCAAGTCGATATTGACGGCGTTCAAGTTGTTCCCCCCATCTAAAGCAGCAGGATAACCAGGGCGGCGCCGCCGGCCAGGCCCAGGTAACGCCACATCTTTTCGTTTCGCTTGCGCTGTTCACGCGCTGTCTCCAGGGCGAGCTCGAGGCGCTGCCGGGTGATCCCGATCTGCTCCAGCTGTCCCTCCTGATCGCTTACGCCCAGCGAGACACCGAGGCCGGAGATGATCNCCCTGTCGGCGGCAGTGAGGAAGGTTTGCGGATAAACCCCAGCCAGGGCGTCCTCCCAGATTTCCCTGGCGCTGCGCTCTTCTCCCGCGGTAAGCTTACCCGCAGCAGCCCGGTAAAGCTCCTCCAGCGGCGGCTCCAGCTGCCGACCCACCGCCTGGAAAGCATGCGGCAGCAGAGTCCTGCTAAAAGATATCTCGATCTCGAGAAGCTTAAGGCTGCGCTGAAACTGTTCCAGCTCTCTCACCCGGCGCCCCAGGGCGCGGGCCTTCGACTCGCCGAAGATCATCCCAGCGGCGACAATGCAGAGCGATCCGGCGGCCTTGCAAAAGGGCATGAGCATGGCCGCTATCGCTGCTCCTTTCCGCGAAGGGCTGCGGGAGCGCTGTCCCGATCCAGATGGCAAAGCTGCTCCACCGTGCCCGCTCCCCGGCTCCAGCCCAGGATCAGGGCCCGCTCGAAGACCCCGTCGTCGAGGAGCCGGCGCAGCGCCGGCCTCGCCCTGAGCTCCGCAATGCTGCTACCGTGAGCGGTAGCCACCACCGTGACCCCCGCGCGGATCACCTCTTCAATGGCCGCTACATCCTCGCTCCGCCCGATCTCGTCAGTGACGATGACCTCAGGACCCATGGAGCGAAGCAGCATCATCATCCCCCCAGCCTTGGGACAGGCATCGAGCACATCAGTGCACTCACCCACATCGAGCTGCGGCTCCCCCCGGAAGGAGCCGGCGATTTCGGAGCGCTCATCGACTACGGCAACCTTAAACCCGGTGAAACTCCGTTCGCCGTCTCCATCGCTGAGGCAGCGGGCCAGGTCGCGCAGAAAGGTAGTTTTGCCGCCGCCCGGCGGTGCGATGAGCAGGCTGTGATAGACCCGCCGCCGCCGATAATCGAGAAAATGTTGGAGATAGGGCCGGGCCGCCCCCCTGATCTGGCGGGCGATACGGTAGTTTAGCCCGGTGATATGCTTCAGCCGTACGATCTGCCCGTCCTGGACTACCGCCTGGCCGCAAAGCCCCACGCGATGACCGCCGGGAATGGTGATATAGCCATTGCGCAGCTCTTCGCTGAAGGCATATAGCGAAGAGCTGCTGATCAGCTGCAGCGCCCTTTCCATATCTGCACCATCGGGGCGGTACGCGTCGGCCGCCGCCACGACCTCGCCCGATCCGCTCAGGAAAAAGCTCTCCCGGCGGCTGTGCAGGGCCAGCGGGCGCCCCAGGCGCAGCCGGATCTCCTCCACATCGTTCCATGAAAATCGCGCAGCTCCGTCGAGGAGATTGCGAATCTTTTGCGGCAAAAAAAAGCCCACCTCTTCCCGGGCCCGGTTCAACGGCCAAAACACCCCCGATCAATAACTTTGCCGGGCATGGCTCTTCTCCCGGCCTGTAATAATGTATATGATCCGCCCACGGCGAACTTGCCCCTTTTTGCAGCACCACCGCCGCCGGCGCTGAAGACAAAAAGAAGCCGCCGTAGTTACGGCGGCTCCATTTGATCGGCTGGGGTAGGGTCTACTTTTCTTCTGCCCCGCTCTCCTCATCGGCGACCTCGTCGAGAAGTTCGCTGAAATCTTCATCGTCCCACTCTTCATCGTCGATCATGATGATCTCGCCGCAGCGGGGACAGGTGACCTTGATGGGGTCTTCGCCTTGAAGCAGATCATCGCTGATCTCCACCAACTCGCGGCAGTTGGGGCACTCGACGGTGAAACCGTCCTCGTAAGGGGGCTCCTCTTCGGGCTGGTCGTAATCGTCATAAAAATCATCTTCCATCTCGGCCAGATCCTCATCGAGAGCCTCAGTATACTCGAAGAGCTCCTCATAGTTGTCTTTCAGCTGCTCGACCTCCGCCGCAAACCCATCCAGCAGGTCAATCATGCGCAGCAGGAGCTTCCCCTCCTTGCTCTCCTCATCCAGCGCCAGCCCTTCAGCCAACCCCTTGATATAAGATACCCTCGCCATTAGATTCTCCGGCATGATCGCGCCTCCTTTCAGCTGACAAACCTATTATTCTTCTAGACACGTTCAATATATGCACCGCTACGGGTATCAATCCGCAAAACATCACCGATGCTGATAAATAAAGGTACCTGAACCGTGAGCCCCGTCTCCACTACAGCAGGCTTGTTCCCCCCCGAAGCGGTGTCTCCCTTCACCCCCGGCTCAGTCTCCACCACGGCCAGCTCCACGGTAACAGGAAGCTCCACTCCGATCACGTTTTCCTCATAGACCACAGCCGTGAGGGTGTCGTTCTCTTTGAGGTATTTTATCGCCTCCCCCATCTCTTTTTCCGAAAGAGTGATCTGCTCGTACGTGGTTAGATCCATCAAGCAAAACTGATCGCTGCTACGATAAAGGTAAGACATCTCTTTTCGATCCAGATGGGCGCGCTTCACCTTCTCACCCGCCCGGAAAGTGCGCTCGGTAACGGCACCGCTGTTCAGATTCTTGATCTTTGAGCGAACAAAAGCCGCGCCCTTGCCCGGCTTAACATGCTGAAATTCAACTACTTCATAGAGCTGCCCCTCAAATTCGAAGGTCAGCCCGGTGTGAAAGTCATTGGTCGAGATCATCTTTGTCTTCGCTCCCCTACAGTTAAATGATCATCAATTCCCGGGAGCACCGGGTCAGCGATTCGGCGCCGCCGGAAGTGATCAATACCATATCCTCAATCCGCACACCGCCCCAACGGGGAATATAGATCCCCGGCTCAGCGGTGACAACCATCCCCGGGGCCAGAATATCGTCGCTGCGCGGCGAAAGGGTGGGCCGCTCATGGACCTCCAAGCCCAATCCGTGACCCAGCCCGTGGCCGAAATATTCTCCGTAACCGGCCTCATCGATGATATTGCGGGCAAGAGCGTCGGCTTCGATCCCGCTCATCCCCGGTTCCAGCCTCTCGCGGGCCTCCTCCTGTGCGCACCGCACGATCTCGTAGATCTCGCGAGCGCGGGGGCCCGGTTCACCAAGAGCGAAGGTCCGCGTCATATCGGTGGCATAGCCCCCGAAGGTGCCCGTAAAGTCAACCGTGACCAGTTCCCCGGCATTCAGTCTTTTTCCCGAAGCGATCCCGTGCGGCAGCGAGCCCCGCTCTCCCGAAGCTACGATATAGCTGAACTGCGTCCCCGTAGAACCCTGACGGCGCAGGAAAAATTCCAGCTCCACCGCCACCTCACGCTCCGTCATCCCCGGCCGGGCCAGCTCCAGCAGGTAATCAAAGGCCCGGTCCATCACCGCCGCTCCTTCTCTAAGGCTTTCGATCTCGGCGCTGCTCTTCACCGCGCGAAGCTCTTCTACAAGTCCTTTCTCAGGGGTAAGCTCCAGCGGCAGCGTATCCTGCAGACGGCGGTAGAGGCCGTAGGTGACCTGCTCCTCCTCGAAAGCAAGGCTGCTCCAACCCGCCGCCTCGATAACGGGTTTTAACGCTTCGCCCAGCCCCGCTTTCCAGGGGCGCAGCTCGCAATGAGGCGCCTGCTTCCCGGCCTGCTCCAGGTAGCGAAAATCGGTGAACAGAAAGGCCTCCTTCTCTCCCACCAGCAGGGCCCCATTGGAGCCGTCAAAACCGCTCAAGTACTGCCGGTTTACCGGATGGGTTATCAGGATCGCTTCCAGCGATTTTTCCGTCATCAATTTCTGTAATCTCTGCAGCCTCTCGTTCATGTTGCGCCTCCTGCTGTGAAATCTGCTCCCTGAACCCGGCGTCGACNGNGGGTACCGTATCCATCTCCTAGACACCTAACAGGCTGTTACCTTTCTCCTTATTTACCATTCCCCTATCCGGACATATATTCCTGCCCAAAGTACAAAAATAAGGGACTCTTTTATTCAGGGTGACCCTGCCATTCTAAGGGAGCCCCCCTTTTCATTCTGAGGGAGTGAAGCGACCGAAGAATCTCAGCACTACACCAACGCAACACATAAAACGAAATTCTTCGCTACGCTCAGGATGACTCATAAGGGCGCGCTCCTGCCTAAACAGCAAGCGTTGTCTTTAATAGTCCCCCTCCGGGGGCTCCGGGGAGACCCTCACCCGCCCGGTAGCCG
>JGI24708J26588_10000786_pt1 | contig 25878 bp, 22 predicted proteins | sample BioPla1DNA2_FD_26588 | JGI IMG/M metagenome (IMG submission 26588) | reverse complement strand
GTTTAAGAGGGGTAAGAGATGTGAACTTCTTTATTTATCGTTTAACTAAAATTTATGCTTAATATGAAAATCCCACAGCTTTTCGGTATGATCCCTTTTTCGCCTTTTCTCAGAATTTATGGAAATAAAAAACTCTGAAAACCAATTGGTTTTCAGAGTTTTGCTTTGTTTGGAAGATTTTCCAGTGCGGATGAAAGGACTCGAACCTTCACGTCTCACGACACTAGATCCTAAGTCTAGCGCGGCTACCAATTACGCCACATCCGCAATTTTTGCTTTTCGTTTTGTAGTTTAGCGATGCAAATATAGGGACTTTTTTTAAGTTGACAAACTTAAAGTTCTATTTTTTATTTAAAATTTTTCTAGCCTCTTCAATCAGTGTGTCTATGCCTTTAAGCTCATCTTCTATATTCATATCCACTTTAATATCTGGTTCTATACCAAACTCAATTTGATTCATTTCTGCATCGTAGTGAGGGCTTGCAGAATAACGCACACTCCATCCGTTGGGTAGCTCAGAAGAAAAGGGGAGTCCTGATCCACCTCCTGTGTTATCGCCTAGTGTAATTACATTTTCAAAATAGCGCATGTTATTGACAAAATCGTTTGCTGCACTAAAAGTTCTTCTATTAGTTAATACAACAGTTTTTTTTTGCCACCTAATTCCTTTAGTTGGGTTTATGTATTGTGCTTTGGGTTTAGAAAAATCATTATGTCCAGGTCCTGTTTTGTGTTGAATGTATCCAACCAATGTCTTTTTGTTAGTAAATCGAGAGGCGAATCGAGTAGAGTTGGTTAATATACCTCCTCCATTATGCCGAACATCAACAATGAGTCCATTACAGATTGATAGGTAGTCTAAAATGTGATCTAAATTACCATTTCCTAAGCCTGACATAAAGGAGCTATAGTATAGATAACCTATGTTGTCGTCCAAAATAGTATACTTTACACCTCCTGCAATTCTATAATTAGTTCCTAAATAATCTTCCTGAATACCTTCATTGAAGTTTCTAGGATAATCTTCATACCAATTCCAATATCTCGATTGATTGGCAGGCCAGGATAGGTTTACGTGCCCATCCTTTAATTCTTCTAGCATATCTCCAAGAACTTCAAAAAGGGCTTCATTGCTCATAGTAGGAGATATTCTTTTTTTATAAACATAATAAATAGAATCCCAATTAATTTCTTTATAATCTAGAAAGCAATAACCTTCGTCAATAATTTTCCATAAAGCTTCGAAGTTACCTTCAGGGTCATTATTGAAATGTTCTTCCCGAATACAGCTAGTGAAAAATGTGGTACAACACAAGCTGAATATTATAAGGTAATTATAGATTTTATTTTTCTTATACATAACTTTATAACTAATAAGCTTGAATTGAGTTGGTAAAGACATTAGATTGCTTTTTTCCTCCTGGTAGTTTATATATTTCTTTGACAAATCCCACCATAAATACATGAGAGTAGGTATGGCTTCTTATTTTATTCACATCAGCTTGTTGAATGTCACATAAATAACTTAAACGTAATTGAGATTTTCCAATAGGGAAGTCAAAAGTAAGCATCTGTCTTAATGAGGGGTGATTATGAAGGGATGTGAAATTTATGGTTCCTCCTTTATTCCCTAGTGAAAATATTTCGTAATAAGATTGTCCATAGTGTGGTGAGAACATAACTCCCATTAAAGGAACATTAATTTGATAGCGTAGTTTAATGGGCTTGTTTTTAATATATAATGTCCAAATGGCCATGCTAGAGGCATCAATATTAATATAAGCTCTAGCTGAGGCTGGGTTATTACCGTTTTGTAAATTATAAACAAAACCTCCGTTTAGGTTGCTTAAGCCTCCAGCTAGTAATTTAAAGTTGTCAGTTAGATGGAATTGGTAATGTAATCCATAGTTCCAATTCACTAACCCTCCAAATGTATTATTATCATCTACTCTATTGTGAGTATACGATAGGTTCGCTTGGAAAAAGTTCTGAATAGATATATTAGGGTTGAATTTTGACATTCTCATCGTTTCTCTGGCGATTCTGAAGTCTATACCTTTATATTCTTGAGGCGATAAATAATCATCAAAGACATTAGAATAACCTATTCCATAGGTTATTGAGCGAGTGATAAACCGATGAGGTTCTAAAGAGCTTGTATTTATTTCCTGAGAGCGTATTGTTGTAATATACCCTAAAAGAAAGATTGCTATTAATATAAGTTTCGTCCGCATAGGCACTTTTTATTAGGCAACAAAGCCTAGAATAGATTCATTTGACCAGGTTCGGAGTTCTTGTCCGATTCACTATTTTGTTCCTCGTCAATTTCTTCCTTTGGGGGATGTTTTATGGGTTCTAATTCTTTTATCCTAGCTATTTCATAATTGGATATCCGTTTTCCTCTAGCTCTAAAACCTTTTACAGCAATAAATTCCTCTGCATCTAAAATTAAATCTTCTCGATGTTTATCCTCACCTCCAAAAGTGACTTGTACTCGAGGGTAAGGAACGTCGGATAAGAATATTAGTTTACTTTTTGTGTTACCTAGGAAGTTTTGCCTTACTGTAAACTCTTCAAAACAAAAACGTTTTAAGTAGGGTAGGTTATCAAGGTTAGCATCGTAAAGAGCAGCAGTGAACACCTTCTCTGGATCGAACTTTTCTAGGAGAACAATGTTCGCTTCATAGCGATTAGTTGATTCGAAATTAGTAGTATAATACTCTCCGTCATCTAATGCAACTAATATTTTATCGTCACTATCAAACTCACCTAAGAATCTACCTCTTTCCTCGTAGTTTAGTCGGAGTACAGCTTCATCAAACCACACTTTTCTTCCTCCTAATGTTGAAGCTCCACGCTCTTTTAAACTGATTTTACTAACGTTTCTTTTGGTTAGTATATTTCCTTGTGCTTGTCTACCTTTTATGAGTATTTCACTAAAGTCTTTTTCAAGACTATGTATGCGATATCTTGGATTGGGTTTAAGGACTACTTTTATAGTTTCAGCTTCTCCATTAGGGTTGGCTGTAAAATAGACAACACGTGATCCTGGTGTGCCTTTAGTGACATCGTATTCTCTATCTCTAACAATAGAGGTTACATTAAATCGTTTGATGTAATGAATACCATCTTTTCCATCTCGGTAAACCACATTGTATATGGTACGCTTGTCATTTCTCTTAAATACAGCAATGTGGCAAATATTCTTTCCAACAAACTTTTTGTCTGCTACAGGGGTAATCATATATTTACCATCTCGATAGAAAATAATAACATCATCTAAATTAGAGCAATTATCAATAAATTCCGCATTTCTAAGAGCTGTTCCTATGAATCCTTCCTCTCTATTGATGTACAGTTTTTCGTTAGCAATAGCAATTTTAGTAACCTCAATGGTGTCGAAACTACGTATTTCTGTTTTTCGAGGATACATAGCTCCATATTTTTTCTTTAGTTGTTTAAACCAATCGATAGTGTGTTCTATGATATGAACTAACTTGTTGTTTATTTCTTCGATTTCTGCCTCCATTTTTGCAATTAAATCGTTGGCTTTATCTGTATTGAAACGTAAGATACGAGCCATCTTAATCTCCATTAGTTTAAGAATGTCTTCTTTGGTTACTTTACGGGCTAGATTTAGTTTCGGGTAAAAAGGAGTTAAGCATTTGTCGACAAATTTGCAAGCTTGATTCATACTTTTGGCATTTTCAAACTCTTTTTCCTTATATACCCTTTCTTCAATAAATATTTTCTCTAACGAAGAAAAAAGAAGATTCTCAAGTAATTCATTTTTTCTGATTTCCAACTCTAGTTTTAATAGTTCAAGTGTGTTGTTAGTAGAGTGTTTTAATACATCACTAATGGTTAAGAAGTGAGGTTTATTGTCTTCAATAACACAGCAGTTGGGAGAGATATTTATTTCACAATCGGTAAAAGCATAAAGTGCATCAATGGTTTTATCTGGTGATGTGCCAGAGGGTAGGTGTAATAAAATCTCCACATTTGCAGAGGTGTTATCATCTACCTTTCTAATTTTTATTTTACCCCTATCTATGGCTCTAATAATAGAGTCAATTACTGAGCTAGTCGTTTTACTAAAAGGAATTTCAGTAATGGATAATGTGCGGTTGTCTATTTTTTCAATCTTGGCACGAACCTTAACCGATCCTCCTCTTTCTCCGTCATTATACCTTTCTACGTCTATTAAACCACCTGTTTGAAAGTCTGGATAGAGTTCAAATTCCTTTTTTTGAAGATATTGAATAGAAGCATCACAAAGCTCATTAAAATTATGAGGTAAAATTCTTGAGGAAAGTCCAACAGCAATACCTTCGGCCCCTTGTGCTAAAAGCAATGGGAATTTAACAGGAAGAGTGATTGGTTCTTTATTTCTACCATCATAAGAAAGTTTCCACTCTGTTGTTTTAGGGTTAAATACAACATCTAGAGCAAATTTAGATAGCCGTGCTTCAATATAACGAGGGGCAGCAGCACTATCTCCAGTAAGTAGGTTACCCCAGTTACCTTGGCAGTCAATTAGCATATCTTTTTGCCCTAACTGCACTAAGGCATCACCAATAGAGGCATCACCATGAGGATGAAATTGCATAGTATGACCGACTATATTAGCTACTTTATTATAGCGTCCGTCATCTAATCTTTTCATGGAATGGAGAATCCTACGTTGAACGGGTTTAAATCCATCGTTCATATGAGGTACTGCACGCTCTAAAATAACATAGGATGCATAGTCCAAAAACCAGCTTTGGTACATGCCCGAAAGGTGGTGTTTTGTGGAATTGTCCGTGTTTTGTGGTGTGAAATCTTTATTTTCTTGTGATTCGTTTTTCGAAATATCACTCATATATTTAACTTTCCTCTTGTGTTTTTAACAATGTTTATGCTATAGGTGTCATATAATAGACGAAATATGACGATGTATAGGCAAAAATACAAATTAAATTGAAAAAAATCATTTACTTTGCATTTATCTTCAAGACACATTATATTGGGAGTCAAGGAGAAGACATCAAGAATTAGAATAAAATATCAAAAATAATTTAAGAGAAAATGGCGATAGATAACGTTTTTAGAAAGCTGGTTTCGCACTGCAAGGAGTATGGATTTGTATTTCAATCGAGTGAACTTTACGATGGATTGAGTGCTGTTTATGACTATGGGCAGATGGGAGTCGAACTGAAAAATAATCTCAAAAAATATTGGTGGGATAGCATGGTTCTTTTGAACGAAAATATAGTTGGAATAGATTCATCTATTTTTATGCATCCGACAATTTGGAAAGCTTCAGGACACGTTGATGCATTTAATGATCCTTTGATTGATAATAAAGATTCAAAAAAACGCTATCGTGCAGATGTGTTGATTGAAGATCAAATGGCAAGATATGAAGACCGTGTTAATAAAGAGATTGAAAAGGCGGCAAAACGTTTTGGTGATGCTTTTGATGAAGAGCAATATCGTACAACGAATGAGCGCGTAATGAGATATCAAAAACAACATGATGACTTGCATAAACGTTACGCTGATGCATTAAACGCTAATGATTTAAATGAGTTAAGACAAATTATTGTTGATGAAGAAATTGCATGTCCTGTTTCGGGTACTCGTAATTGGACTGAGGTTCGTCAATTTAACTTGATGTTTCAAACCGAGATGGGTGCTACATCAGAAGGTGCTATGACTGTTTATCTCCGTCCCGAGACTGCGCAAGGTATTTTTGTTAATTATTTAAATGTACAAAAAACAGGTCGTATGCAAATTCCTTTTGGTATTGCCCAAATAGGTAAGGCTTTCCGCAATGAAATTGTTGCACGACAATTTATTTTCCGTATGCGTGAGTTTGAGCAAATGGAGATGCAGTTTTTTGTTCGCCCAGGTACAGAACTTGATTGGTTTGAAAAGTGGAAAGCTCTTCGTTTAAAATGGCATTTGTCTTTAGGTTTTGGTGAAGATAATTATCGTTACCACGATCATGATAAACTAGCACACTATGCAAATGCTGCAACTGACATTGAGTATAATATGTCTTTCGGATTTAAAGAGGTTGAAGGTATTCATTCTCGTACTGATTTTGACTTATCTCAACATGAGAAGTTTTCGGGTAAAAACATTAAATACTACGATCCTGAATTAAAAAAGTCGTATGTTCCTTATGTTGTTGAAACTTCAATAGGAGTAGATCGCTTAATACTTAGTGTGTTATTTGGTGCTTATAAAGAAGAAGAGTTAGAAAATGGAGAAACTAGAGTCTTTTTGAAGTTCCCTCCAGCAATTGCTCCAGTTAAATTAGCTGTGTTACCTTTGGTACGCAAAGATGGTTTACCCGAGATGGCTCGAGAAATTGTAGATGAGATGAAATTCTTATTTAATTGTCAATACGATGATAAAGACTCTATTGGAAAACGTTATCGCCGTCAAGATGCAATTGGTACTCCTTATTGTGTTACAATAGATCATCAATCATTGGAGGATAAGTGTGTAACTTTACGTGATAGAGACTCTATGGAACAAGAGCGTATTCCTATTGCTGAGCTTGGAAAAATAGTGTCAGAAAAAGTGAGTTTGACTTCGATGTTGAAAAAGTTGAATAAAGCATGAAAAAAATAATCAAATCTTTTATATTACTTTCCACATTCACTGTATGTGGCTTGTTTATGGCTTCCTGTTCTGAAACAGAAGAAGAGGGGCGCTACGATAATTGGAGGAACCGCAATGAGAATTTCATTGACTCGTTATCCAATGTAATGGATTCGGGTAGTGATCCTGAGTTATATGCTGTTATTGATGAGTACGACAAGGCACAACGAATATTTTATAAGAAGTTAACAACAAAGGATGAAGGAGATATTCCATTATTTAATGACTCTATAGTGTGCTATTATTATGGAGCTTATATTAATGGAGATCGGTTTGATGGTAATTTCGACGGAAAGGAAATTCAACCTAATGATAAACCGACAGGGTTTAAGTTAAATAGTTTAGTGTCTGGTTGGATTTGGCCTTTACAACAAATGAAAGTGGGAGAGCGTTGGATGCTTTATATTCCTTGGCAAAGTGGATATGGAGAAAAAACCTCGTCTGGAGGAATTCCTGGTTATTCAACTTTGATTTTCACCATTCAATTAGAGGAAGTGGTTGTTAAGTAAGATTAAACCTATATAAAAGAAAAGGCAGATGTTCGCATCTGCCTTTTTTCTTTTATTATTCTTCATATAAAAGATACGGCTTGCGTTGTTTTCTGAAAAACTCAACGTCATCTGCCCACTTTGCTTTAATTTCATTTGCTGATGCTCCGTTGATTATCATTGTCTTAACATAGTCAACACCGATTAATAGATTAAACATGGCATTGAAAAATTTCCCTTGGCTTTTTAACTGGTTATAACAGTATATAAGATAGGATAAGTCAATTTCCTTATTTCTTATAAGTTCATTATTGTGAGTGGTAAGACTATAACCAAAACAACGTTGGTTTATGTGAGGAGGATTTTTTGCTCCAGGTTTGCTTTTAGGGATAAAGCTGTAAGGAGCATTTTTTATTTGAGGATGGCCAAAAACTTGAAATGGAAAGGATGTGCCTCTTCCTACACTGACTGTTGTTCCTTCAAAATAACAAAGAGAAGGGTATAGGTAGATCGCTTTGATATTTGGCAGGTTTGGAGAAGGGGGGACAGGAGGGGTGTATTCCGTTTGATGATTGTAGTTTTGACAGGGAATAATTTGTAGCTTGCAAATTCTATTTTTAGTAAGCCACTTTTCTCCATTAATCATCTGTGCTAATTCTCCTAAAGTCATTCCATGAACTATAGGAATTGGTAGTGCACCTACACCCGAATAAAATTTTTCTTGTAAAATAGGCCCATCTACATAATGTCCATTTGGATTCGGTCTATCTAGTATAATAACCTCTTTATTGTACTCAGCACAAACATCCATTAGCTTAAGCATCGCAATGTAATAGGTATAGAAACGAACTCCTACATCTTGTATGTCGACTAAGAGGATATCAAACTGGGCTACGGATGAAGCACTTGGCTTTTTGTGTTTTCCATCGTATAAAGAAAGTAGCGGAACTCCTGTTTTTTCATCAACTCTGTTTTTTACTTGTTCTCCTGCGTCTGCCGTACCTCTAAATCCGTGCTCGGGAGAAAATGCAGCTACAACATTTATCTTTTGTTCTATTAGATAATCTAGAAGGTGTTTTTTATGAATCAAACTGGTATGATTACCTAGTAGAGCTACTTTTTTATCTTTTAATAGATGAATGTATTTTTCAGGTTGTTCTGCCCCCACCACTACTTTATTTATAGAGCAGTAAAGCAGCACGGAGTTGAATAGAAAAAATAGGGTTACATAAAATCTGATTTGTTTTTTCATGGTTGAATAAATGACTTGCATTTTTTATGTGTGTTTTATAATAAAAAAGAGCGAAAAGATGGGTTAAAATCTAATCGCTCTAAATTTATAAAAATCAACTAATATAGTAGTAGTTAAATATCGTTTTCTTTAATTAAGTATTCGGCTATTTGAACAGCATTTAAAGCAGCTCCTTTTTTTATTTGATCGCCCACAGTCCAGAACGTCAATCCTTTATCGTTGGTTAAATCTTTACGAATTCTGCCTACATAAACAGGATCTTTACCCGATACAAAAAGAGGCATAGGGTATTTCTTTTCAGTAGGATTATCCTGTAATTCTAAACCCTCACCATTCTTAAAAGCCTCACGTGCTTCTTCTATAGTTATTGGTTCTTCTGTTTCCACCCAAATGGCTTCTGAGTGAGCTCTTAAGGTGGGAACACGAATACAAGTAGCACTTACTTTAATATCTGAATGCATAATTTTACGAGTTTCATTATACATTTTCATTTCTTCTTTTGTATAGCCATTCTCGGTAAATACATCTACTTGCGGAATAAGGTTAAATGCTAATTGGTAAGCAAATTTATCAACAGTTACAGGTTCATCTGCTAAAAACTCACGTGATTGAGTGTATAACTCATCCATAGCCGTTGCTCCTGCACCACTTGCAGCTTGATAAGTTGATACATGAACCGCTTTTATAGGAGATATATCATTAATCACTTTAAGAGCAACTACCATTTGAGTGGTTGTACAGTTTGGGTTAGCAATTACATTTCTTGGCCTGTTCTTAGCATCAGCAGCATTTACTTCGGGAACTACCAAAGGAACATCATTATCTAAGCGAAAAGCACTAGAGTTATCGATCATTACTGCACCATGCTTGGTTATTGTTTTTTCAAACTCTTCTGATATACTACCTCCTGCTGAAGTGAAAGCTATTGCAATATCTTTAAAATCATCATTGTGTTTTAATTCTTTTACTTCAAGCTCTTTTCCTTTGAATTTATATTTATTTCCAGCACTGCGTTTAGAGCCAAATAATACTAACTCTGTTACTGGAAAATTTCTTTCCTCTAATACGCGTAGAAACTCTTGTCCCACAGCTCCACTTGCGCCAACAATTGCTACCTTCATCTTTTCTTTTGATTTTAAGTGAATAAATGCAAATAAATAAAAGGGTCTTTTGAAAAATCGCCTTTATTTGACAAAAATATAACAATTTGAGATATCTTTGTGTAGAAAAACTTTATTTTTCTTATAAAACCAGAAGTAATTCAAAGAATAAGATACAAAAATCACTCTTTGTAGTAAACACTTTAAATCGAATAGTATGCTTAATCTGTTTCTTGCATTAAACATTGATTTGCCGATTACAAACACAACTTGGATTTTCTTCCTTGTTTTAATCATTATTCTTTTTGCTCCTATCTTACTCGATCGTTTACGTATTCCTCATATTATAGGAATGATTCTAGCTGGAATCGTAATAGGCGAGTATGGCTTTAATATTTTAGAAAGAGACAGTAGTTTTGAATTGTTTGGTAAAGTTGGACTCTATTATATTATGTTTCTGGGGGGACTGGAAATGGATATGGAGGACTTCAAAACGAATCGTTCTCGAACCGTAGTTTTTGGATTACTAACCTTTGCAACTCCAATGGTATTGGGTATTTGGAGTAGTTATACCTTATTGGATTATAGTATGGTTACCTCTATACTTTTAGCTAGTATGTACGCTTCTCACACACTAATAGCCTATCCTATTGTGAGTCGTTATGGTTTATCTCGATTACGAAGTGTAAGTATTTCAGTAGGAGGTACGGCTATCACAGTGGCCCTTGCCCTATTAATATTAGCTATTATAGCTGGTATGTATCGTGGCGAAATCGATCAGTGGTTTTGGATACTTATGGCTGTAAAAGTGTTACTTGTTTTTTTTATCATCATTTATATCTTTCCTCGAATTGCTCGATGGTTTTTTAGGAAGTACGATGATAATATAATGCAGTTTGTTTTTGTATTAGCTCTTGTCTTTTTAGGTGGAGGTCTTTTAGAATCTGCTGGTTTAGAGGGAATATTAGGGGCTTTTATGGTGGGGTTAGTCTTAAATCGTTTAATCCCAAATCTTTCACCCTTAATGAATCGCTTAGAATTTGTTGGAAATGCCTTATTTATACCTTATTTCTTAATAGGAGTTGGTATGATTATTGATTTAAGAACCTTGTTTCAAGGCGGAGAAGCTTTTAAAGTAGCGGTAGTCATGACTATTGTAGCTACATTCTCAAAATGGTTTTCAGCTTTCTTAACACAGAAAATTTATGGAATGCAACCCGAAGAACGAACTATGATGTTTGGCTTGAGTAATGCTCAAGCTGCTGCAACGTTAGCTGCTGTTTTAGTAGGAAATAGTATTGAGGTGTCTCCGGGTGTGTTGTTATTGAGTGATGACGTATTAAATGGTACTGTTGTAATGATATTATTTACTTGTATTATTAGTTCCATTATGACAGAACGTGCTGCTAGAAAATTTGTTGTGAAAGAAGATTTTTCAGATATTGAGACGAAACCACAAGAACAAGAAAAAATTTTAATTCCTATAGCCAATCCAGAAACCATAGAGTATTTAATGAATATGGCTTTGGTAATGAAAGATGAGAAAGCTAAGGATAATTTAATTGCTTTGAATGTTATTAATGATGATGTTGAGTCTGAGTCACAAAAAGCACATGGTAAAAGACAATTAGAGCGAGCTGCAGCAATTGGTGCGGCTGTAGATGTGAAAGTGGAAACGGTAGCACGGTTTGACTTGAATGTAACAGCAGGTATATTGCACACACTACAAGAATATAATGCATCAGAGGTTGTCATTGGGTTGCATAGAAAAACGAATTTAATGGATTCGTTTTTGGGAACTATGACTGAAAATTTATTAAAAGCTACACGTCGTCAATTGATGATAGTTAAGTGTTTAATGCCTGTAAATACATTGAGACGTATTGTTGTTGCTGTTCCTAGTAAGGCTGAATTTGAGCCTGGATTTACAAAATGGATTGAACGACTATGTAGAATGGGGAGGAATTTAGGATGTATGATACATTTTTATACCCATTCAAATACTAAACCTTATGTTGAGTCTTATATTAACAAAAACTATTCTGGTATTCGAGTAGAATATTTTGACTTTCCCGAATGGGATGATTTGTTGTTGTTAACTAGTGTAGTGAACTATGATCATTTATTTGTTGTTGTAAGTGCACGAAGAGGTTATATATCTTATAAGTCCTCCTTTGATCGTTTACCTATGCAGTTAATGAGGTATTACTACGATAATAGTTTTATGGTGATTTTTCCAGATCAACAGGGAGATGTATTGGACCAGATGTCCTTTTCTGAACCTAGACGACATGCTGAAGTTCAACAATATAGTGGTATTCTTGCTTGTTTAAATCGTGTTTTTGGAAAGGGAAAGAAGGTAGAGAAAAAGAAAGATTAATCAATGAAGATAAAATTAGAGGGTATAACAAAGAGTTTTGGTGACTTACAAGTATTAAAAGGAATAGACTTGTCGGTTGCTAAAGGTGAAATTGTAAGTATTGTAGGTCCTAGTGGAGCTGGAAAAACTACACTTTTACAAATAATAGGTACTTTAGATAGACCCGATAAAGGGGCTATTATCATAGATGGAATTAAAGTTCATACCTTAAAGGAGAAGGCGCTATCGGCTTTTCGAAATCAACATATAGGCTTTGTTTTTCAGTTTCATCAACTGCTACCTGAGTTTACTGCATTAGAAAATGTAATGATTCCGTCTCTAATTGGAGGANCTAATCGTATAGATGCACAAAAGAATGCCGAGAAAATGCTCTCTTTTTTAGGTTTGTCCAAGCGTTATACACATAAACCGAATGAATTATCAGGAGGTGAAAAGCAACGTGTTGCAGTGGCACGTGCTTTAATTAATAATCCATCTGTAGTTTTAGCTGATGAACCTTCAGGGAGTTTAGATACTCAAAATAAAGAGGAATTGCATCAATTGTTTTTTGATTTAAGAGGTGAATTAAGTCAGACTTTTGTTATTGTTACTCACGATGAGAATTTAGCTAAGGAAACGGATCGTAGTATTCACATTATAGATGGTAAGATTTTATAGTCTAATTTTATTTTAGAATGCATCCAACTAAATTNTTGAACTAGCTTTTGCGAGGTTACTCATANCAGACATAGTGAGAAAGTCGTTCAAAATCTTGAGGTTTAAATTCATCGTATAACCTAAAAACTTTTAGATCTTTAATGTCACCTTTTCTTTTTCTATATTCAATAATTGCTTTGGCCTGATAGAAGTTTAGATAAGGGTGAGCTCGTAAGCGATTTAAACCGCATCGATTGATATTTATTCTCTGAATATCTTCTTCTTCTATAATAAACCATTCTTTTAGTGAATCTGCTTTCAAGTGAATCTCTTTTAATTGATTTATACTATAAAAACCACCTAGTCTATTCTTATAATTAATTATAAGATTAGCTATATAGCTACCAATACCAGGGATTCTTTTTAGGGTAGTAGTATCTGTTGTATTTAAGTTAATAGGAGTTACCTTACTGTATTTTAATTCTTTTCTTGGAACTATTTTGGAGGTGTCTATTAATGTGGAATCAATAAGAGATTTCTTACTAGTGTAATCTCTTTTAGGTAGGTCAATAACTAGAAAGGGGAGTAGTTTCTGATAGTTTTCTTCAGATAATCCATATACTTTTTGAAAGCTTTCTTTGGTTCTAAACACTCCACCTTTTGCTCTATATTTTAGAATGTTATGGGTCATCCATTGTGGCATACCCAGTGAAATAAATGTAAGTGAATCGGCTTTGTTTGGATCAAAAAATGATAAGTTTTCAGTTCTGATAATAAAGGTTTGCTTATTAATTCCTCTTTTTTTTGAGATTTCTTTTTTATTTCTTTTAATAGAAGCTACGAATTGTTCGTACTTAACTTTTGTTTTTGGATCGTTATCTATACTTACTCCTTCATCAGAAGATAAAGAGTCTACAGCGAGATTAGCAAGCACTAATATGATTAGTAAAATAATAAGTAGCAGTAATCCCTGTTTTTGTTGTCTTGGAAAGTATAAAAAATCCTTCCACATAATTTAGATGTTTAATAATCCGAGTTCGTGAATGAAAATAAGTGCAATACCTAAAGGAGCGACAAACTTTAATAGGAATAAAACCACCTTGAATAAAGGAGCTTTAATGCTATTATTATTGGTTAATTGACTCCAACTAATCTTTTTGTCTAAGTACCAACCCACAAAGATAGCTGTGAACATACCTACAAGTGGAAGCATTATTTTTGCTGTTAAAAAGTCTAATCCTTCAAATAAGTTTAGACCACCTAGGGTTATGTTTTTTAAAGCACCTAATGAGAGTGATGAGAATAAACCTATGGTTAAACATACAAAGGTAACTACTTTAGCCGCTTTTCCACGTGAAAAATTAAATTCTTCGTGGAGATATGCGGTTACAACCTCATGTAACGATATGGTGGAGGTAAGTGCAGCTAATGCTAATAAAACATAGAATAATAAAGAGCTAATATAGGCTATAATAGGATAGCTCCCAAAAGCTTGTTGAAAAACGTTGGGTAAAGTAATAAATATTAGGCTTGGACCCGCATCGGGTTGTATGCCTACAGCAAAAGCCGCTGGGAAAATCATCAAACCAGCTAAAATAGCTACAAAGGTATCGATTACCCCAACGCTTAATGCTGTTTGTGTTAGGTTTGTTTTTGCTCCAAAATAGGAAGCGTAAGTACATAAACATCCCATTCCTAAACTTAGAGAGAAAAAAGCTTGNCCCATAGCAGCTAAAATCAAATTTCCATTTACCTTGCTTAAATTGGGCTTAANTAGAAANTCAACACCTTTTTCCGATCCTGGTAGGCTTACTGAACAGATGACAAGAGCTACTAGTAAAATAAAAAGTGCAGGCATTAATATTTTTGAAGCCCGTTCAATTCCTTTTTCTACTCCTTTAACGATAATGAAATGAGTTCCCAATAGAAAAACAAAAAGCCAAATTATTGGGCGCCATGAATTGGTTGAAAAGGTGTTAAAAGATTGGATGAAGTGTTCTGATTGTTTTCCGTCAAAGTTGTTTAAAACAGCTTGCATAGTATATTCAAGTGTCCATCCGGCAACTACAGCATAGTATCCCAATATTAAGCAACCTGTAAGAACAGCTATGCGTCCTACCCATTTCCATGCCGTTCGAGGTGCCAGTTTTTGAAATGCTCGTGCAGTATTTGCTAGTGCACTCCGGCCGATAATAAACTCAGCAATCATTACAGGAAGTCCTAGAAGAAGTATGCAGATGATATAGACTATAATAAATGTAGCTCCTCCATGATTTCCTGCTTCAAAAGGAAATCGCCAAATGTTTCCTAACCCTACAGCTGATCCTGCAGAGGCTAAAATAATTCCAACTCGACTACCAAAATTAGATCTGTTTTTATTCCCCATGTTGCTATCAAATAGTTAGATTTGCAATCTAAAGGTATATAAATTTATTCAAATTGGATTGAATTCCTTATAATTCTGTTAAAATGCGTTTTCTTAGAAACTATTTATGTTCAGTTTTAGCTATTGGACTATTACTTTATCTTTCTTTTTTTAAGCCCCCTACTATTGAGTCTGTATCTCTATTTGAGCATTTAGATAAAGTGGTTCACTTTTTAATGTATTTGGGAGTAGGGTCTGCTTTATGGTTTGATTATCTAAGGAGTCATAAGAATAAAATGCAGAATGGGTATCTTGTAGGTTTAGTTTTTCCTATACTATTAGGTGGGGTAATAGAGTTATTGCAAGAGTATGCAACCACATATAGAGGAGGTGAGTGGGGGGATTTTTTATCTAATTCACTAGGTGTTTTAGGAGCCTTTTTTTTTGCTCGATTTTTTCTTAAACCTTTATTAGCTAAGTACTATTTTAAAGAAGAGGTATAACTTTTTCTAACTGAACACCTCTAGAGCCTTTAATTAAAATTGTTTTACCTTGTAAAGGCTTGTTTCGTAGCTCTTCAATTAATTCCTCAACCGTTCCATAACGAGAGATATTAGTATCAAGACATAAAAAGGTTTTTCCCACTAAGTAGATGTTATCAAAAGTGTTCTTTTTAAGAGTATCAATAAGTTGAGTATGCTCTTTGCGAGATATATCTCCTAATTCTCGCATTTCTCCTAGAATAACCACTTTATTTGAGTTAGGAAGTGTTGTGAAATTAATTAAAGAGGCTTGCATGCTGCTAGGGTTAGCATTGTAAGCATCTATAATTAGTGTGTTGTTTTGTGTTTTTTTAAGTTGTGAGCGATTATTTTCTGGTAGATAGCCAGCTATTGCTTGGTTTATTTTCTCTGTTGAGATTTTGAAATAGGTTCCTAGGCTAACTGCTGCTAATAGGTTTGGTAAATTATATGATCCTATAAGTTGAGTTTGTATTGAGTGGAATGTGTTTTCATTTTGTCTTTTCCATTCAAAGCGAACAAATGGAGTCATACTTTGAATTCTTCCAGTAATGTCGCAATCACTAGATGCTCCATAAGTGAATTGTTTAAATTCTTTATTAGTACTTAATTCAAGCAGTACGTTATCATCTGCATTTTTATAGACTAAGCTGTCTTTTTGAGTAGATAAATAAGTGTATAATTCTTCTTTTGTCTTTTTAACTCCCTCAATGGACCCAAAACCCTCAATATGAGCTTTTCCTATATTTGTAATGATTCCACAGGTTGGTTCGGCAATATTAACTAGTTCTTCTATATCTCCTGGGTGACTAGCTCCCATTTCAATAATGGCAAACTCATGGTTTTCTTTTAATCGCAATAGTGTTAAAGGAACACCAATGTGGTTATTTAAGTTTCCTTCGGTATACAGCACAGAGAAATGTGTAGATAAAACAGCTGCTATCAACTCTTTAGTCGTTGTTTTACCATTGGTTCCAGTGATGCCTAAAAGAGGGATAGAAAAGTGTTTTCTATGATAGTTTGCTAGTTCTTGTAGTGTTTTTAAAGAATTCTCACTCCAAATATAGTGTTCGTTCTCTTTTTTGTAAAATTCTTTATCGTCGACTATTACGTACGAACATCCTTTANATAGAGCCATTTCAGCATAAGCATTTCCATTATATGAGACTCCTTTTAAGGCAATAAAAAGAGCGTTTTGCTTACAATTTCTGCTATCAGTAGTGACCTCCGAGCAAGATTGAAAAATGGAGTATAAATCAGCAATATTCATGTTTCTTAGATTTGTATCACAAAGATAGTCGATAATCTTCTAATGAGAACGATATTTTATTTACATTTGTAATTGTCACCATAATAATTGAACGCTATGAGTTTAACAATACCAACGACCTTAAATGTGAATGGAAACTTATTAGATTTATCTACGCCTAAGGTTATGGGCATATTAAATGTCACTCCAGATTCTTTTTTTAAATCTAGTAGAAAAGAGTGTGATGCAGATATTATTAGTCGTGTAAAGGAGATAATTGAAGAAGGAGCTGCTATCATTGACTTAGGAGGTTATTCCTCTCGTCCCAGTGCTGCTGAAGTTACTATTAAGGAGGAGATGGATAGATTGCGTAACGCATTAACCTTGATACAAAACAATTTTTCATCTAGCTCGCTAGTTCTTTCTGTAGATACTTTTAGAGCTGATGTAGCTAAAATGTGTGTGGAAGAGTTTGGCGTTGCTATAGTTAATGATATATCTGGTGGAAGCTTAGATAAAAACATGTTTCAAACCGTAGCTGATTTACAAGTTCCATACATTTTAATGCATATGAAAGGAATCCCCCAGACTATGCAAAATAATCCTATGTATGATCTTTTAGTTAGGGATATTTTTCTTTATTTTGCAGAAAAGGTGTCTGAGCTTCGTCAGTTAGGGGTAAACGATATTGTGCTTGACCCTGGTTTTGGTTTTGCGAAGAATTTATCTCATAACTACGAGTTGTTGAATTATATAAGTGATTTCTCTATTTTTGATTTACCTCTTTTAGTGGGTTTTTCAAGGAAGTCAATGATTTATCAATTATTAGAAAACACTCCCAGTGAAGCATTAAATGGAACTACTGTATTAAACACTATAGCGCTGTTACAGGGAGCTCAAATATTACGTGTGCATGACGTGAGAGAAGCTGTTGAAGCAGTGAAAATTGTTGAAACAATGAAACAAGCAAAGAGATAATCTAATAAATAGACGAATTGTGTTTTTTGATTTTGGAATAAAAGACTTTTTAGATATTTTATCTGTTGCCTTATTGTTATTTTATACTTATAAATTAATGAAGGCTTCAGGTTCTATCAATGTGTTTGCTGGAATCTTAATTTTTATATTGATTTGGGTAGTTGTTTCTTTTGTTTTAGAGATGCGGTTACTGGGATCAATATTTGATATGGTGGTCAGTGTAGGTGCTATTGCTCTGATCGTTTTATTTCAAGATGAAATTAGGCGTTTTTTATTAACATTAGGGTCTCATCGGCATGCTAGTGCTTTATTACGGTTTTTTACAGGAAATGGAAAACCAGTTGCTGAGGAGAATGAATATATGCCTGTTGTTATGGCTTGTTTAAGTATGAGTAAACAGAAGGTAGGAGCCTTAATTGTTTTAGAACGCACTTTTCCATTGATTGATGTGGCTCGAACAGGTGAGTCACTGAATGCAAATATTAATCAACGTTTAATAGAGAATATATTCTTTAAAAATAGTCCGTTGCATGATGGAGCTATGATTATTAGTAAAAAAAGAATAATGGCTGCAGGCTGTATTTTACCTGTTTCTCATAGTCAAAATATACCTAAAGATTTTGGTCTAAGACATCGTGCAGCTATGGGAATCTCCCAAGAGTCTGATGCTTGTGCCATTATTGTTTCAGAAGAAACAGGTCATATATCTGTTGCTAATCAAGGACGTTTTCATATAAATGTTAGTGCTGAAGAATTGGAGAGTATTTTATCTGATAGAAACTAATTTCTTTGTTTTTTTTACTTTTTAAGTAGTAAGTTATACTAATCTAATCTATGTAGTTAGTTAAGCATTAAACTCATGTATGGGTTCAATGGTAAGAATAAATCTCTAGTAACATCTACAATGTTTTTATATGGAACTCCTTCTTGGAGGTCCTTTTTTATACATATCCCCTTATCTATTTTGTAATAACCACTGTTTGTCTCAAGTATAGAATCGATAAGATTAAAATCAATCGATTGGTTAGGATTATTTTGAGCAAATATATTTAGTATGCTTTCTAAATTAATAATACGTAGCATACCTAAAGGTTCTCCTTTTTCTTGTGTTGAAGGTGTAATTCTTTGAATAGTGTCATATCCCTGATTCGATTTCAATAGAAAATAGAATAAATCCTTTTCTATATCTGTAGAGTCAGCTATGAGTTCATTAATGTAAATAACATTTTCCTTTTGCCATATAATAGCAAAACCGACTATGTTTTTCTCTTTATTAATTACTATAATATCTCCATCAGCTAAAGCTAAGTCGGCTAATACAACNTCCATATCTTCTTGAGGATGTAAAATGCTACAAGGAAGNTCTTTTAGCTTATTGTCCATATAAGATTGAAGCTCTTTGTTGAATTTTGTTTGCGAACTGAATCGGTAGGCTGTTGTAGGTTGATGATTAGAAAGATCTTCCTTTTTTACTGTTTGTTGTTTTGCATAAAAAACAGTTGCATATCCACTTTTTTCATAATAATCAAATAGCCAATGCTCCGCAGGAATAAGTGTAGATATAGGAATAGATTGGTTTTGCATACGGTGGAATGACTTTAGTATAAGCTGTTTCATTACTCCTTGATTCCGATATTCAGGAAAAGTAGCTGCTCCTGATATATAAAGCGTATCAACAATTTGATTATAAACTTTTAGAGGGTAGGGTAATAATTGTAATGCAGAAACTACTTTCTCATCTTTTGTAATAACTAGATTACGTTCGTGGGTATAACGTTTATTAAAATAGAGGTCAATAAACTTGGGACTGTCACCAAAGCAACACTCCCAAAGTTTACGAATTTGTTTTTTTATAGAATTTTTCATTACCAGTCTAATTCATCTACAGCATCTGTTTGAAGAGATACCATATGTTTGTCTAATATTATTGTAGGATTATAAGAGAGCTTAGCTCTTCTTAGCCCAGGTATACCTAAATCTTCTTCTCTATTTATATAAGTATATTGTTCGGGTATATATCTAGCAAATTCACGATTAATCATAGCATAGGCTCCTTCAACTGTAGCATCTGCTTTTTCAACATGAGTACCAAAAGTGTCTGCATTGATGGGCATACCATAAGTGAATGCCACCACTTTGTCCTCAGCATATAAAATTCCGCCTTTAAGACCTAGCTCATCGAAGTTATTCAGTCCATAAATAATAGCCTCTCTTTCATTACCTGTTCCTTCGTGTTTATCACACTCATTTTGTTTGCACCATTCTGNTTCAAAATGTAAACACTCTTTAATGTGTTCAGGTGTTGTGATTGGCACAAATTTATGATTATCATNTGCTTTAATAAATCGGTTTACATGATTCCTTTTTTGTTGGAATTTACGACCTTTTAGTTCGGCTAAGTTTTCTTTAAGGTAAATATAGTCAGCATAGTCTCTGTCAATTGTGTATGCAAAGGTCTTAGGCATTATTTCTTCCAATTCCTCTCTCATCTCGCTACTCACTCCAAGCATNACAAGGGGTTCACCTTCTTTTTCTGCATCTTCGATCATTTTGTTTACTACTTTTTTTAAGTCTCCTTGNCCTACAGGCATCATATATGCTAATTGACCATGTGCCCAGAACTTAAAAACAATAAATCCATCCATTTCTGCAAATTGCGTATCATATAAAAAGCGCCAACAGCATAAATTTGAAAACGAAAGGTCGCAATTTCTACGATTGCTATTTAAAGTGTAAGAGGTGATACGATCACGATCTGATAAAGTGATATNTTTAAAATTCAACATAATAAAATATTCTGATTGTTAGTTTCTGGTGTATATAACACATGAATATCTGTTTTTGTTATAAAAACAGAAAGATTAACATCCTTTTTAGAGTAAATTAAACTTTATAAAGAATATAAATAAACTTTAATAAAACGATTCAAAATAGAGTCGAAATTGCAATGTATATATAGCAATTATGTGTATTTTTGAAGAATAATATACATCTTATTACATTCAATTGATTGTAAAATATTAATAAATAAAATAAATAAATAGCAGAATGGGATTAATAGAACAACTTGTTGAGAAAGCTAAGGCTAATCCTCAACGTATTATTCTTCCTGAAGGAACAGAAGAAAGAACCTTAAGAGCAGCCAATCTTATTTTAACAGAAGGGGTTGCAAAATTGTTTCTTATAGGAAATCCAAGTGAGATACAAAAAGAAGCTAAGAGATTAGGAGTTGGAAATATAAACAAAGCAACTTTAGTTGATCCTGAAAATCATCTTAAAAAGGCAGAGTATGCTCAATTACTTTACGATTTGAGAAAATCAAAAGGGATGACTTTAGAAGAAGCTAATAAAGTAGTCCTTAATCCACTTTACTTAGGTTGTTTAATGATAAAAAGTGGTGATGGAGATGGTATGCTAGCAGGAGCTCGAAATCTAACAAGTGATGTATTACGTCCTGCACTTCAAATTATACGTACACAGCCAGGTATTACTTGTGTTTCGGGTGCCATGTTATTGATGACCAAAGCCCCAGACTATGGGGTTAATGGACGTATCATTATGGGCGATGTAGCCGTAACACCTATGCCAGATGCTAATCAATTAGCCCAAATTGCAGTATGTTCTGCACAAACAGCAAAGGCGGTGGCTGGTATTGAAGAACCACGTGTAGCTATGTTGAGCTTTTCAACAAAAGGTTCAGCAAAACATGAAGTAGTAGATAAAGTTGTTGAGGCTGTGAAAAAAGCTAAAGAGTTAGATCCGACTTTACAAGTAGATGGTGAATTACAAGCAGATGCTGCTCTAGTTCCTTCTGTGGGAGCTAATAAAGCACCAAACTCACCGATTGCAGGTAAAGCAAACGTATTAATTGTTCCTAATCTAGAAGTGGGTAATATTGGTTATAAGTTGGTAGAACGCTTAGGTAATGCTGAAGCTATTGGACCTATTTTACAGGGTATTGCATCACCAGTAAATGATTTATCGCGTGGATGTTCTGTTGATGATATTTATTTAATGATAGCAATCACCGCTAATCAAGCTATTTGTCAAAAAAACACAAAGAAATAAGTATATGAAAATTTTAGTATTGAACTGTGGAAGTTCATCTATAAAGTATAAGCTATTCGAAATGGATAGCCGTGAGGTTATTGCTCAGGGTGGAATTGAGAAGATTGGTTTAAAAGGGTCTTTTTTAAAGCTAAAAAGACCTAATGGTGAAAGTGCGATTTTAGAAGAAGATATTGCAGAACATACGAAAGGGATTAAGTTTGTGCTTGATACCTTAACTTCTCCAGAATATGGTTGTTTGAGTTCGTTAGATGAAATTACAGCTGTAGGTCATAGGATCGTACATGGAGGTGAGAAATTTAATGCTTCAGTGTTAATAACTGATGAAGTAATTAAAGAGGTGGAAGAGTGCTCTGATTTAGCTCCTCTTCATAATCCTGCCAATTTAAAAGGAGTTCATACCATTACTAAGGTATTACCAAAAGTACCTCAAGTAGCTGTTTTCGATACTGCGTTTCATCAAACCATGCCTAATTATGCTTTCATGTATGCTATTCCTTACGACTTATATGAAAAGTATGGTATACGTCGTTATGGTTTTCATGGTACAAGTCATCGTTACGTAGCAAAACGAGTGTGTGATATTTTAGAAGTTGATGCTAATAACAAAAAAATAATTACTTGCCATGTAGGTAATGGAGGCTCAATAACTGCTGTTAAAAATGGTAAGTCTATTGATACTTCTATGGGACTTACTCCAGTTGAAGGATTAATGATGGGTACACGCTCTGGTGATATTGATGCGGGCGTGTTAACCTTTTTGATGGATAAGGAGAATTTAGATTCACAAGGTGTTTCCGATTTAGTAAATAAAAAAAGTGGTCTTAAAGGTGTTTCAGGGGTGTCTTCTGATATGCGTGAATTAGATGCTGCTATTGAAAAGGGAAACGAGAATGCTAAATTGGCTCAAGAGATGTACTTCTATCGTGTTACAAAATACATAGGGGCTTATGTCGCTGCCATGGGAGGTGTTGATGTAATTGTGTTCACTGGTGGAGTGGGTGAAAATCATATCCGATTTAGATCTTCTGTTTGTGAAAAATTGGCTTACCTTGGAGTGAAAATTGATGAAGCTGTAAATCAAAAAACAAGGGGAGATGAGGCTATCATTACCTCAGATGATTCTAAAGTGAAAGTTGTAGTTGTACCTACTGATGAGGAGTTTATGATTGCTTCAGATACACGCACCATTTTGGGTTTATAGAATAAAAGAATATTCCTTTGAACTAATTAATTGGTGAGATATTAAAAATAAAGGTCTAAAGTAACGTTACTTTAGACCTTTATTTTTAATATTCTTTTATGTACTAGTCTTTTTTATCACTTTAAAACACAAATAGTGCACGTGCTTGAAAAAGATTGATTCTTTCGCCTGCAGCTAAGGGAGTGAATTTCCCTAATTTTATGTTTGAGTAGTTTAATTTAAATGCTATATATTTATTCAATTGATAGTTTAATGCTAATGACCAATCACTTATTTTACCACCAAATATTTCTGCATGCTTACAGTCTAAATCAGTGTAATTATAACGTATAACGAGTTCTAAATCTTTAGGTTTGAGACGACCTAGTCTTGCAACAGAAGAAGCATAAGTTTGCTTTTCTCCTAAAAGTATATAACTGATTTGTGCATATGCACCACTTGCTTGATAGCTAGTGAAGTCCTGTTTTCTTTTTACATTAGTATAAAAATACTCTCCTTGTAAAGCAACGGGACCATAAGCAGCAATTAATTCGATAGCATATTTAGCTTGATAATCAGCATGAGTTATCTCTGCATTTAAGAAGTCCTTCTTTTTTACTTGTGTTAATAAGGGACTTCCATAAATAATACTTTTACTTTTTTCTTTATTAGTTGTTTCGTCTATTCCATTAGCATCTGCTTTTCTAAATGAACCTGCTAATCCTATGTGAAATATAGCGCCTTTATTTTGTAAGGGATTAAATATCAATCGTGAAGTAACGGCATATCCATCGTCACCTTCCGTTTCTCCATTCATACCTTCTCCATCACCAAAAAATCCAGTACTTGTCCACAGGTAAGAGTTATAATAAGTATATTCTATTCCAATTTTTCTTCCTGGAGCAAAAGCTTCAGTTGATGCACTACCTGTAAAAAAACGCAAGTTGGACGCTCCTTCCATGGCATCTAATCCAAATGGCTCGGGAATATGTCCTGCAGTAAGATGTGAGTTGTTATTTATTTTATATTGAAGAAAAATGTCTTTAGGAGATAGCTTATTATTAGCAAAACCCATGTCTATGGTTGCACTCCATTTTTTATAAAAAACATCAAATCCTAAGCGTATATCAGAGAAAGCAGCTCCATTACTGAGCGTTGTTTTATCTTCATCATAGACTGCTACATCCATTGCTAAGCGACCTGTTGGAGTAATAGATAGCTTGGACCCTTGTATCTCTTTTTCTAGTTTAGGTTGTCCTTGCATTGTTACAGTGAATAGACATAAACTAAAACAAATAGTAAATAAACATTTTTTTATCCAATTCATAGAAATGTTGTTTTTTATTACAGTAGTTAAATATACTGTTAATTGTTTTGTAGTCGAAATGTATTATAAATTATCGCTCATATTAAGCATGTGCTTTTATTTTAATGTTTATTTAATAAATATTAAAGTATTTATATTTTTTTATAGAATGCTTTGTGGCGAACAATTTATTTTGTATTTTGTTATTCTGTAAACATAAGGTGAAAAGAAAGGTGGATTATTCTATTTTAATTTAGAATCGGAATACATATTAGTTTAGGCCTAATCCATGAAGTGAAAAAGATAAATCAAACGTTAATTAAAGAAGAAAAGTTATGTCAGAAGTGTGTAAATTAGAGTATAATAGGGATGACGGTAGAACATATCCAGTTGGTATTCATGAGTTGAAAGAGAGTCAACAAACAGCAGAATGCTTTGAAAAAGAATCTGCAACCTATGTTGATGTCTTACATTTTGTTAGGGATATATTTAGTTTACTGGATTTTACTGGAATAATTAGAGGTGAAAAATGAGTATAAAGAATATTATTGAATGTGAAAATTGCTAGAGCGAGAGGATTGATAAAATCTCTCGCTTTTTTTATGTTTCTGTTTCTCCTTCAATATATTCTTCTAGGAAGAAGTTCGTTCCATCAAATACAGCATAAGTAAAATGAGTTATCCAATCGCCAAGTATTGTCATTCGTGAAGTTCTAGATAATTGTAAGTCTAATACAATATGACGATGCCCATAAATAAAGAAATTGATGTTAGGATGTCTTTTTAGATAATCTTTAGTATACAACACTAAAAACTCCTTGTCTTCTCCCATGTAATCTGGTTCTTTTCCATCTTCTCTTTTTAAGCGACTTTGTTTAGCCCATTGCATACCAAAGGGTATGGTCCATCGAGGATGGATAGAAGAGAAAAGTTGCTGTAAAAATTTAGAATGAAACATTTTACGAAGTATTTTGAATTTGGGGTCGGGGTCACCTAATCCATCACCATGAGCTAGATAAAATTCCTTCCCATGAATTTCAGTGGTTAAAGGCTTTTTATGTATAGTTACACCACACTCTTCTTCAAAATAATTGCCTAACCAAATGTCATGGTTTCCTATGAAATAATGAACTTCAACTCCTCTATCTGTGAGTTCTGATAACTTTCCTAAAAAACGGGTATATCCTTTGGGTACCACTGTTTTAAATTCATACCAAAAATCGAACATATCGCCTAGTAAATAGATGGCTGAGGCTTTATGCTTAATGCTATCTAAAAAATTGACTAGGCGACGTTCGTGCATTCTTCTATGCTTAATGGCTAGTGATCCTAAATGGGCATCAGATAGAAAATAAATGTTCTTCATAAAATACTTATCAATTGATTTATAAGAATCCTAATTCTAATAGAGCTTCTTCACTCATCATATCTTTATTCCATGCTGGTTCGAATGTTAAAGAAATAGTTACTTTTTTTATTCCCTCAATTGATTCTACTTTTTGTTTTACATCTTCTACAATGAAGTCAGCTGCTGGACAATGGGGAGTTGTTAAAGTCATTTCTAAATCCACCTCAAAATTCTCCTTGACATCTACTTTATATATAAGTCCTAAATCGTAAACATTTACAGGTATTTCAGGATCGAATACGGTTTTAAGACGACTCACAATTTTTTCTTCTAATTCGAATTTTTGAC
>JGI24708J26588_10000782_pt1 | contig 25949 bp, 19 predicted proteins | sample BioPla1DNA2_FD_26588 | JGI IMG/M metagenome (IMG submission 26588) | reverse complement strand
TCACGTTTAATTTCAATCAATACAATATTTCCTTTATTATCAACGGCGGTAAGATCGCTTCTGCCTAACTTCTCATTCTTTACCTGGCGGCCGACAATGAGCATGGATTCTTCATCATCGCAAAGCATATCAATGCTGCATCTCAGGATTTCTTCAATATCATTTTCCTGCATTCCAAGTTCCGAAAACGTTATAGAATCCAGCTTTTCTGCTCGCTTCCCTTTGATGTTGTACATATCTGCACCTCCTATCCCGTCGATTCATTCTGGTGAGCACATTATTATGTCATTCCGGCGCTGTTTTCAATGCACTATAATTCAAGATCGTTCAATACGGCTCGCAACTTTATTAACTCATCTACTGTCAATGTAACACCCTTTCCCATCTTCTCATGAGCAGGGTCCCATTCTCTTAAATCGTATTTGGGCTCCTTATCATTCCAACTGACAAGGTTAAGCTCTTTTGTCCAACCTTTGCTTGATGCTGACAAAACACCTAGCGTTTCTTTGATTTCAAACTTTATATCTGCCATAATATGCTCCTCCAATCTAAATTCTTGGCTGTCCTTGATAAACACTGCCATCCGTATTAAATGTCAGGTTAAAGACCATATCCGATAACCACTTCTTAAATGATGGATTATCCTGGAACTGCTTGAATACTTCCATATTATCAACCATTGTATTGAGAACTGCACGATTCAAAGCTTTGTCACTCTCTATTTTTGCATTTTGCTTATCCGAATTCTTCATGGCATTTTGATAATCCCTATCTTTGGCAACCATTTCTGGAAATTCAGAAATACGCTTCTTAACTTGGTCCATATCCTTCCATTCAATATTTCCAAAGAGATCGTTAAATTCAGAGAGAATGTTACTTAATAAATCAAGCTCCGCTTCTCCCTTTCCGCCCCCTGCACTTGTTGGTACTGGATCAATACTATATTCTCCATGATCTTCAAGAACAATGGACATAGCTGTTTGGGCCTCAACTCGATAACTGTCTAAGTCAATTGCCTCCAAGATCCCTGCTGATAAATCATCTTCAACAGGTGCAGGAAGTTTATGAATCAATAAGTTAAGAAATATTGATAGTTTCTCCCAATCGGCATTACCATAAGGCAAAATAGCCGCTAAAAACCCATAACTTGCTCTTAAAGTCGACTTGCCCATTTTCATCAAGCTCTTTTTCATAGTTATGAGCACACGCATCTAAGATAGGATCAAGGCGATCTCTGTCTGCTCCATTTAAATATAGCTCAACAACCGAATTGACATGATAATCGGTAAAAACATGGTAAGCACGAATATCCGATTCTAAATCATTCAGTTTATCCGGATCAGTTTCATCGGATAACACCGTTGTTGTATAGTATTTTTCAAAAGACTCTTTAATCACTTCTGTGTCATTTGCAAAATCCAGGATAAAGGTATCATGCTTCTGGGGATGCGCCCGATTCAGTCTTGATAACGTCTGAACCGCCTTGATATCGGTAAGAATCTTATCGACATACATGGTGTGTAAAAGCGGTTCGTCATATCCCGTCTGAAACTTGTTCGCAACAACGAGAATTCGATATGGATCGCGTTTCATGCGCCGTTCAATTTCATTGCTGGCAAATCCGTTAATCGATGCCTCTGTCACTTTTTTTCCGCCATACTCATGTTCGCCAGAAAAAGCCACTATGGCCTTATAGGCGCTTTTACGCTGTTGGAGATACGCCTCAATGGCATAGTAGTACTGGATTGCTCTTGGAATACCACTTGTGACAACCATCGCCCTGGCTTGGCCGCCGATTTTGCCTTTTGCAATAACCTGGTCATGAAAGTGATCCATCATAATTTCGGCTTTGAGTTCGATCGCCTTCTCTTGCGATTCCACATAGCGGCGTAGTTTCTTTTGCGACTTTTTCTTGTCAAACAACGGGTCGTCTTCGACGACTTTAGCTATCTTGTAGTAGCTGTTGATTGGCGTATAGTGTTTTAGCACATCCAATATAAAGCCTTCTTGAATGGCCTGTTTCATCGAATAGTTATGAAATGGGCGGTGTTTGATCTTACCCTCCGATTCATAGGGAACACCAAACATTTCAAGCGTTTTGTTTTTGGGCGTTGCCGTAAATGCAAAGTAGCTTGCATTTTTTAGCATTTTTCTGCCTTCAAGAATTTTATTGATCTTATCTTCTGTTGATTCTTCTTCCCCTTCGTCATAGTCCGCAGAAAGAGCCATGTTCATTTTTGCAGACATATTGCCGCTCTGGCTGGAATGAGCTTCGTCAATAATGATGGCGAAATTGTTTTTACGATGTGCGGTCCCAATGTCATCTAAAATAAAGGGAAACTTATGAACAATCGTAACAATAATTTTTTTACCTTCTTGCAGAAGTCTTTTCAGATCACCGGAACTGTCTGCATGGCCTACCGTATTTGCTACCTGCATAAATCCTTTGATGGTATTTTTGATTTGTTTGTCCAGATTGATCCGATCAGTGACAACAATAATGGAATCAAAAAGCGGTTTTCCCTTCTTTTCCATTGACACCAGCTGATGCGCCAGCCAGGCAATCGAATTTGATTTGCCGCTTCCCGCGCTGTGCTGGATTAAATACTTCTGCCCAACACCTTTCTGGGAAACATCCGCTAGTAGTGATTTAACTGCTGATAGCTGGTGGTAGCGCGGAAAAATTTGCGTGCGTTTTATTTTTTTCGTTTCTTCATCTCGCTCTTCGATAGTTTGTGCAAAGTTTTCAATGATATTTGACAGTTCACCCTTACTAAAAATGTCCTTCCAAAGATAATCCGTTTTTATTCCAGCAGGGTTGGGCGGATTACCCGCCCCGCCCTCGTTGCCTTTATTAAACGGCAAGAACCACGACTTCTTGCCGTCCAGCTTGGTACACATAGCGACTTCATTGTCATCCACTGCAAAATGCACCATGCAACGTCCGAAATTAAAAAGCAGTTCTTTCGGATCACGGTCATTCTTGTATTGATAAATGGCATCCTCAATATTTTGCTTCGTCAGTTTGTTTTTCAATTCGCAAGTAATGATTGGCAAACCATTCAAAAAGATAGCAAAATCCAGGGCCAGTTTGGTATTATCTTTCGAATACATCAATTGTCTTGTCACGCTGAAAATGTTCTGCTCATACAAACTGACCTTACCGCGATTTTATGGACACCTAGAACGTGTAGTATAATATAAGCACGGGAGGGGTCCATGAGTGAAAGCATTTGATAAAGAATATAAGTTAATGGCTGTTAAGAGGGTTAAAGAGAGCGGAAAAGCGGTAGCCGAAGTGGCGCGAGAGTTAGATTTAAGCCCCAATACACTGCATGGCTGGATAAGCAAATTTGGTAAACACGGTGAAAATGCCTTCCCTGGCACTGGTAATCTGCATAGTGCTGATGAAGAATTACGCAAGCTGCGTAAAGAAATACTGGATTTAAAAGAAGAAAATGCGATCCTAAAAAAGGCGGCTGCCTACTTCGCGAAAAACCAGAAATAGAGCGTTTTCGGTTTATGGAAGCGCATCGCTCCAAGTTTCGAGTGGCGAAGATGGCGGAGGTATTGAATGTTTCAAGGAGCGGATTTTACGCATATTTAGCAAGACCAGTCAGCGACCGTCAACGAAAAAATGAAATATTATTAGAGAAAATCAAGGAAATTCATCAAAAATCAAAAGCTACTTACGGCTATCCGCGCATAGCGGATGATCTCAAAGATCAAGCTGCCGGATCTCCAGCACCAAGCAAAAATCGGGTTTATCGATTGATGCGGGCGGCTGGAATCAGAGCTAAAACCGTAAAAAAATATAAAGCGACAACCAACTCTAATCATGACCTTCCGGTTGCTGAAAACTTGCTTAATCGTGAGTTTAGCACAGATAAGCCTAATCAGAAGTGGGTTTCGGATATCACTTATATTTGGACTGAAGAGGGTTGGTTATATTTGGCTGGAGTTATGGATTTATGCGGTAGAACAATTGTTGGTTTTTCAATGGCTGACCATATGAGAAAGTCTCTGGTAATTAATGCCCTTAACCAAGCGATTGGTAGGACTAAAGCTGGTGAAGGGCTGTTGGTTCATTCAGATCGTGGCGTGCAATATGCCAGCCATGCCTATCAAAAAGTGTTGAAAAAGAATGGGTTTAAATGTAGCATGAGTCGTCGTGGCAACTGTTGGGATAACGCTCCTATGGAATCCTTCTGGGGCAAGCTGAAACAAGAATGGTTATATGGAAATCGGTTTAGAACCAGGGACGAAGCAAAAACAGCTATCTTTGAATATATTGAAATATTTTACAATAGGCGACGAAAGCATTCGACTATCAATTATAAGGTTCCTATGGATTTTATGAAAGCAGCTTAGTCAAAGCAACCTTAATCCATGAAATAATATGCTATTCTATGAATTCTTTAGATATTGTGCGTTTATCGTGTCTATTGAGTCGGGGTAAGGCCAAACCTTTCGCTGCCGGATTGTTTTCCGACGGCGTCATATAGAACAAATCAAATGACGCCGGATATACCTTAAACCCATTACGCAAGACATCAATGACGCCGCGTTTAGCAATTTCACCTTGCAAACGGTTTAAAAACTTAATTCTGTTCGTCTCAATATCCAGTCCTAACTTTTCGAGTTCATCCAGTTGTGTAGCTTCAAGAAAGCGAAACAGGCGTGTTTCATCAATTGCATAGTCCTTATTATAGTCACTATTTTTGCCTTCCTCATAGCCATTGACCTCAGCCAAATGCTTAATTATAAGGGTTTCAAAACCTGCTTCCTTCGTGTTGGTAGGCATTATTCATCACCTTCCTCTATATCAAGCTCTCCCTCGTCGGTTAATTCTTCATCTATATCTGGTTCAACTATGCCTCCCTCGGATTCATTTATGGAAATATGTCGAACATCTACTTTTCCCGTGACAACATCGGAAATAAGGCTGCTTTTGTATTCATCTAGTAACTCAATCTCTCTCTCAACTAAATTAATTTTATGTACAATAGACGCTTCTTGAGAAATAATATACGATACAATTTTCGCTTGTTCTTCGATACTTGGCAAAAGTATTGGCAATTTCTTAATGTCATCATAACCTATCCCTTGTCTTACTCCACCACCCATGCCGTAGAAAACCTTCATATAATCGTAAGAGTGTAGTACACAACTCAAAAACTCGGGGTTCACAACCCCTCGTGTTTTTATACAAATATAAGCAGATGTAATAATACCAGTTTCCTCTACTAGCCCAACCCGCAAACTCTTTTTATCGTTTTGCAAGTCGGTCATCCGTAATATAATGTTCCCTTCATGTACTACTTGGTAATTATCGTATGTTTCAGGTAATAATCCATCAGTCCTATTAATGTCTTTACGAATTATTTTCCCGTAGCTTAAGGACAGTAGATTCTGATGTTTTATGTTTTTATTTGATATAAATTGTTCCGTAACTACTTGAAACAAGTAGTTTTTATTCCAATGATCTGGCACATCCCCTAACCAATCAATCCCTGATGGCTTCATTTCTACATTAGGATCTATGCCTTTTGTCACAGCTTGATTAATAATGGCTTGCTTTTGTTCATTGAAAACCGCAATCAGCTTTTTCTTTGCTTTGATGAATTTATTGACTTTTGCTAGTTTGTGATCAAGATATTTGACGATTTGGTCTTGCTCATGACGAGGGGGAATAAAAACAGGTACGTTTTTTAAATCGTCATATCTCATATCCCATTGACCAACCCTAACTCCATACGAGATTCGATTATAAATAGTCTTATATTGCGGAGAACGTAATAATAGGTGCAAATAATCTAAATTGACATCTTCATTAATTTTACAAACAATATATGCAGGACTAACAATACCTTCGTATTTTGATATCCCAAGCGATCCTTGCCACATCTTCATCTTGTTAAGTACCAGATAACCCTTATCAACATACTTATAGTTCGATAAATCAATGCTTTCTACATTATGATTGTCATTACGCGAACTTTTACGAATTACTCCGTATTCTCTATATACTGATAACAACTGTAAATCATCACGACATCCTCGCCGCTTATTTGATAACTTTGTAATTCCTCTAACTGAAATTTTGTTCCAATGGTTAGGTACTTTATCAAGCCAATCTAAACCTGTTACTTGATAGTTCTCATAAGGTCTAAGTTCATTATTCATCATCCGCTTAGCCCCCTATAATCTGATTCAATAAGCCATCTGTTTCCGCTTCCAGCGCTTTGATATCAGCCACAATTTCTTCTAACGATCTCAGTTTTACAGGTTTATAGAAATACTTCGTAAAGCTGATTTCATAGCCAATTTGCGTCTTTGCTGCATCAATCCAGGCATCCGGCGCAAAAGGCAACACTTCCTCTTTAAAGAACGCTTCAATGCCACCTTCATGAAGAAGCGGAATTTGTTCGGTATCTCTTAAAGATGTATCCGGCTCATATTCCACGGTTCCGCTTTCCATAGCATACAAACCATACAATGGGTTTTTTTCGGTTTTTCCCGCCTTGTGGATTTTTTTAATCACCGGTGCGGCATGTTCGTTCACTTCTGCAAATTGACTTTTAATAAAATTCATGCGTTTTGCCGGAAGCTTGACATCCAATTTGTCGGCTACTTGATCAAGTTTTTTCAAAAATGCGTTATAATCCATAACCATCGCATAATCCAACTGTCTTGCCACTTCACGCAATATGCTCATTGTTTCCACATCGTCCGCTGCTCGGCATACTTCTTCAAATTTATCCAGGTTAGCTTCTGATAAGTCAACTGCTAGTCTAAGCGGCCTTTCAACGGTCACTTTGTAATAGCCGAATTCACGGTTATCAAATATTTTTGATTGCTCTGTCGCCGTAAAATCCATTAACAGCTTTGTAACCTCTTTGCGGATTTCCGGCGTTAATTCACAATTCTTGTTGCCAAGGTTTTTTCTTAGCGGCGACTTCATTGCAGTTGCATCGATCAATTGAACTTTTCCCTGGCGGTGCGGCGCTTTTCGATTGGTTACAACCCAGATAAAAGTCGCAATTCCTGTGTTGTAAAACATGTTTTCCGGCAGAGCGATGATCGCCTCCAGCCAGTCGTTTTCAATAATATATCGTCTGAGGTTGCTTTCGCCCTGTCCGGCATCACCGGTGAATAAAGATGAACCATTATGGACTTCCACAATCCGGCTGCCAAGCTCGGTATTGTGTTTCATTTTGCTGATTTTATTGGCCAAGAACAAGAGTTGTCCATCACTGGATCTAGGTATCATTTTAAGTTCTGGCTCATCCAAGTGAGACACAACAAACCTGGTATCAGTAATATCACCTTTGCCTCCCAAGCGATCCAGATCCATTTTCCAACTTTTTCCGTACGGGGGGTTAGACAACATAAAGTCGAAATACTTGGTAGCATGCTGGTCGTCAGAAAGGGTTGATCCTAGCTTGATATTTTCGGCTTGTTCACCTTCCCCTTTCAGCAGCATGTCTGCTTTTGTAATGGCATAGGTTTCAGAGTTGATTTCTTGCCCAAAGAGATTGATTGAAACCTGTTTATTGTGTTTTTCAGCAAGCTCCAGCAGACGCTCTTCTGCTATCGTAAGCATTCCACCAGTACCGCAAGCCCCGTCATAGACGAGATATGAACCATCCTTTATCTTATCAACCACAGGTAGAATCGTTATATCCGCCATAAGTTCCACAACATCTCTTGGTGTAAAATGCTCTCCTGCTTCTTCGTTATTTTCTTCGTTGAACTTGCGAATCAGCTCTTCAAAAATTACGCCCATCGTATGATTATCAAGCCCTGGCAGCTTAACTTCACCATTATCCTCTAATACAGGATGAATGCTTAAATTGATAGTAGGGCTGACAAATTTCTCGATAACTGCGCCTAATATATTTGCGTCAATCATGCGGTCAATTTGATTTCTGAACTCGAATTTACTTAAGATTTCCTGAACATTCGGGGAAAAGCCATCCAGATAAGCAATAAAGTCTGCTTTCAATTGTTGGTTCTTAGCTCTCGATTTTAGGTCTTTGAGGACAAAAGGCGATGAATTACAAAAGGCTTGGCCAGCAGCACTGCATAACCCGGCAGTTTGTTCTATAACGCCCGCTTTATCCAGTGCTTCTTTCATTTGTAGTACCGCAGCCTTAGTAGGTTCTAAAACCGCGTCAAGTCTTCTAATGACGGTCATCGGTAGAATAATATCCCTGTATTTCCCACGAACATACACATCCCGCAAACAGTCATCCGCAATTCCCCATATAAAGTTAACAATTTGATTGTAAGTTTGATTATCCATTTGAATCCCCCATTCCATTCTTTTTTCTATCTAAGTCGCATATTGCACAGTCGTATTTTTTACCAACATTTATATTATACTACGAAAATTGTTTGTGTTTTCACGCACCTCTCATCAAACACCCAAATCCTTACTAATTTCCCTTTCTTCCATCTCAAACTTTTTCCTAGCTGCTTCAATGCTTTGTCGATATTCAAGGATACTTGTTTTTATCCGTTCCCCGATTTTAAGACACTTTTCAAGGTCGTAATTAGGAATTTCTATATTACCCAACTTGCTTGCATTGATTACTTTAACGCCAGCGCCTGTAGTAACGCGGTCTAAAACAAGCCTGCCTATTTCGCTTTTTAAATACTTCAGCAATACATACGGGCTATATCTTTCCTGTTTTACCCTAATAATGGTCAAATTGTTAGATATAAACGCTGACTGAAAGTTGTCCGGTACGATCACTGCCTTAGTAGTAGTTCCTTTCGTTGTCATAATGATATCATCAGCTTGTATATCATACTTGCCGTACCAATTAACCTTCTTATCGCGAATGCGTTCATCTTCGTCATATACAATCTCATCGTCTTGAATGTTCTTCACGTTGAGAAAGTAATGAGTGGCATTTCGCTTTAACATTTCAAGATCACTTGGCGATACTTGTACGCCTGGTAAAATATCCGCGACTTCTTTAAGCATTATAGAATCGCCTAACTGCCGCTCAACTACTTTTGCATTTAAATAAAATGATGCATTCAGATTAAACTCGTTCATTTCAAGTGTTTCTCTATCGACGACTGTCGAAAACCGTTCTTCTTCACCCCATGTTTGTGTAACGTTTACGATTCGAAAGATTGTATCTTGAGTTAATCCATTCTGCTTTCTATTTTTCCTTATAAAATGTTCCGTTGCATCTATCATAAGAATTTTGTTCTTACGTTCCTTTGGCTTTTGTTTATTGAAAACTAATATCGCTGTCGGTATCGCAGTATGAGCATACATTGCGCCGGGAAGCATAATGACGGCTTCCAGCAAATCATCTTTAATTATTCCTTCTCTGATTTTTTGATCATTTGATCGATTAAGACCTCCTACAGAACTTGTGACAATCGCTTTTCCCGTTGGCTTCAATTTATGTATCGCAATCTGATAGTTCGCCCAATCTGCAGCACTTTTGGCCGGTAGACCGTACTTATAAACAGAATTTTCCTCAAGTGCAACATTGAGTGCAAAAGGTGCATCCATTAGAACGTTGTCAAAACTCTCTTCATCGTCCCCTGCAGTACTATAAACATTCCTCTGCACAATCTGTACATCACTAATTCCATTGATTAGAACTAGCATGTTTGAAATACCATACATATCAAAACTTATTTCCTCACCATATAAAGCCGAGGTTAGGTCTTTATATTCCTCATTCACCTCGGCCAGACAACTCCCGACACCAGAAAAAAGATCGGCAACTTTCATATCGTTTCGTGGGACAATAAGTTTTACCATCAACTTTCTAATGCTTTCCGGAGTTGAATTAATCTCTTCTTGGCCATCCGCTCCCATTACTAAGTCATTAAACAATGCCACAAGTTCTTCTGTTGTATATTCACCCCATTCAGGCAGGTAAAATGCTTCTATAATCGCGCGTAAATCGCTCATGTCTTGCTTCATTCGAAGCGGCAGGATCGATAGCAATACACCCTTGATAATTGGATACTTTTCTTCGATACAATTCACGACAGTTACAAGCTGTTCAAAGGCTGATTCTTTACTTAGCAAAGTCACATCATCAAAACAGTAAGATTTGAGATCCTCTTGCTGCAGCGCCCACTTTATAAACGTCATGCTGATATTAATTCTCACGATCTCGCCTGGCTGAAAATGACCTCTCAATAAATCAGATACCTTGTAAACAAAGCATTCGTCCTTCTCAAGCATAGTCCCGCCTCCTTTGTTGTATGTAAATACTTAAAAACACCATATGAACATATTGATTTATTGTGCATTTTTATAATAACGCATTTTTATAAATATGTCAAACATTATTTTATAAGTATTCGAATACATATTTATAAGGTATATAAATCAATGATTAATTGTATTTAAGTTTTAAACGCCTAGTCAAAAACAACCAAAAGGTAGCAAACATATTCCCGACCTCAGCCTCCCAAGCTGCTCGAAACATCTGACAAAAAGAAAAAAGCCCTGATTTCTCAAGGCTTCTCGCTGTGTTTTCTTTGTAGGAGTGCTACGCACTCAACGTGAAACGTCTGCGGAAACATATCAACCGGCTGAATTTCGCGAGTTTTGTATCCATATTCGTCCAACACCGCCAGATCCCGCGCCAAGGTCGCCGGATTACAGGATACATAGACAATGCGCTCCGGGTTCATGTTTACGAAGGTTTCCAGCACCAATTTGTCACAACCGGCGCGAGGTGGGTCAACTACGATGACATCTGGGCGAATGCCTTGTTTAAACAGGTCTGGCATTATTTCGATAGCGTCACCGACTATGAATTCAGTATTTGTCACATTATTATTAGCAGCATTACGCCGGGCATCTAGAATGGCCGGCTTTACTATTTCAATGCCGTAGACTTTTGCAGCATGGCGGGCTAAAAATAAGGTTATCGTTCCGGTACCGCAATATGCATCAACAACTGTTTCACGACCGGTTAAGGCGGCGTATTCAACAGCTTTATCGTAAAGCGCCTCCGCTTGGGCCGTATTGACCTGAAAAAATGAGCGAGCTGAGATTTCGAATTTGAACTCACCCAGTTTATCGGTAATAGTATCGCGACCCCATAAGGTAATTGTCTTATCACCCATTATCACATTAGTCCGTTTATTATTTATATTTTGAATAATACTGACAAGACCAGGAATTCTGCCTTTTAAGGCCTCGATAATTTTCTCGGCATACGGCAGTTTGTCAATTGCTGTAACGATAACTACCATTACTTCGCCGGTTTGAACACCGACTCTGCCTAATACGTGGCGCACAATACCGGTACCTGTTTTCTCATCATAAGGGCTGATGCCGAGTTGGGTAATTAGCCGTCGCATTTCCCGGGCAATTTTATTGTTATAATTATGCTGGATATAGCAATTATCAGTATTAACTATGCTATGTGTCCCCTGTTGGAAACAACCTATCGCAACTTCCCCCTCCTCTGTACCAACCGGGAATTGCATTTTGTTGCGATAATACCATGGTTCCTGTGCTCCCAGTGTTGGATGGATAGCAATGTTGTCTAGTTTTCCTATCCGGCTAACAGCATCTACCACTTGTTGGCGTTTAACTCTTAGTTGAGCCTCATAGTTCAAGTGCTGCAATTGGCACCCGCCGCATTTGCTGTATATAAAGCATTGCGGGGTTATTCGGTCGAGCGAGGCGCTTTGGGTCTTAATCATCTGACCTTTTGCATAGTTCTTTTTAACTTCAGTAATCTTGACTATAGCCTGTTCGCCGGGCAGCGCGTGCGGTACAAAAATAGTAAAATCCTGATACCGCCCCACTCCTTCACCGCTATGGCCTAAGCTTATGATATCAACTGCATATGTAGCACCTTTTTTTACCGGTAATTTTTTGTAGTCTTTTGCCACTATTCTCATCCTTTTACATTAATAAGGGGTGCCACAACGGCACCCCTTGATTGCTATTTTTCTCCTTCAGCCGTCTTTGCTAATTTCAAGATAGTATCGGTATATTCCTTCAGTTTCTGGCTGACGAGATTATGAACTGTATTGGCGGGGTAACTTCCGTCCTGCTGAAGTTCTCCGGCTGCAATTCCTGTTAGAATCTCTATCCCTTCATCAATCGTTTTAACAGGATAGATATGGAACTTGCCTTGACGTACGGCCTCGATTACCTCATCGTTAAGCGTTAATTCATCGACATTTTGATAAGGTATCATTACTCCTTGCTTCCCTGTTAGCCCTTTGATTTTGCAAACAGAGAAGAATCCTTCTATCTTCTGCGTTGCTCCGCCGATTGGCTGAACCTCACCTTTCTGGTTAACCGAACCGGTAACTGCAATATACTGTTTTATCGGTAAATTTGCAAGACTTGACAGAATGGCATACAATTCGGTGCTTGATGCACTGTCTCCATCTACCCCTTCGTACATCTGTTCAAAAGTCAGACTGGCGGTAAGTGTCAGCGGGTGTTTCTGCGCATACTTTTCACCCAGGTAGCCGCTTAAAATTAAAACGCCTTTTGTATGACTGGTGCCGCTCATTTTGATTTCTCGTTCAATATTAACTACACCGCTCTTGCCCAAATAAGTGTTTGCGGTAATTCGAGACGGTTTGCCAAATGCATAATCACCGACTGCTAAAACTGCCAAGCCGTTGACCTGACCGACTTTTTCATCATCGGTATCAATGAGGAATTTGCCTTCCGCAAACATTTCCTGTAAGCGCTCTTCGTATTTATTAGAACGACTGCGTTTTTCATCGATTGCCTTTTGGATATGCGCAGCGCTTACGGTAGCGGCTTTCTCCATTGTAGCCCAAGCATCGGCTTCGCACAACAGTTCAACTACCTCATTAAATCGCGTAGTAAGTTTTTTTTGGCTGTCTGCTAGCCGGCAGCTGTATTCAACAACTTTAGCGACAGCAGATCGATCGAAATGTTTTAAGCCTTCGCGTTTAACTGTCGAGCTAATAAAACCGGCTAACTTTTTAATATTAGTCGGGTTGTTTTCCATTTGGACATCAAAATCAGCATGAATCTTAAACAGCTTCCGGAAATCTTCATCATGATTATAAAGCAAGTAGTAGATAAGAGGATTGCCAATCAGTACAACTTTTACGTTTATCGGGATAGGCTGCGGCTTTAATGATGCCATAGCCAACATTCCATATTGTTCGCTTAGATTTTCAATATACAGTTTTTTAGTTTTCAGTACTCTTTTGAGTGCTTCCCAAGCACCAACGTTTACCAAAACATCTCTGGCATTTAGAATTAAATAGCCGCCGTTAGCCTTGTGCAAAGCCCCTGGCTTTATCATTGAATAGTCAGTGCTTACTACACCCATCCGATTTTCATACTCTACCCGGCCAATTAAATTGTAGTAGGTAGGATTGGTCTCGACGACAACAGGCGCGCCTTCGGCCTCGCGATTATCAACAAGCAAGTTTACACTATACTTATCTTTGGTTGAATCCTGCATGTTTCTGCGGAATAACATTAGCGGATTATTATCATCTTCTAAGGCCGAAGGTTTAAAGTCATTAATATTTTTAACGATATCCTGCTTGACGGCCTCTAGATAAGTAACGACCTGTTCATATTCAGCATATTTTTCTTTAAGCTCATCTATGAAGTTACCTACGGCAAAAAGACCTATCTTGCCGTCAAGCCCTTTTACCTCTTCGCGAACTTCCCGCTCAAGCTGCTGCATCCGGCGCACTACTTCCATTGCTCTTTCATGCACAGCCAGCATTTTTTTGTCGATTTCTTCGCGTTTTTCCTTATCTAATTTTTGATATTCTTCAGGGATAAGCGGCTTGCCGTCGACCATAGGAACTCCGACAAAGCCGGTAGTCGACCACTGCGGCATAACGCCCAGTTCTTCAGCCTTCTGGTTAAAACCTTCTATTATAAGGGCTCGTTTTTCTTGAAATTCTTTCACCAAGTCAGTTTTGGCCCGCTCATAATCATCACTGCTGAAAACCTTGGGAATTTCTGTTTTTAGGTCTTCAACCAAATTTTGCATATCTTGGCGCAAAGTATTCCCACTTCCGCACGGCAATGACAGTACAATCGGCTGACTGGGATTTTCAAAATTGTTGACATAGCACCAATCGTTTGGAGATTGCTCTTCCCGCGCTACTTTATGAACAGCATTTTGAGCATAGGTTATTTTCCCTGTACCTACTAAGCCGGATACGTAAATATTGTAGCCTTGGCTTTTGGTAAATAAACCGAACTCGACCGCCTTAACCGCCCGCTCTTGGCCAATCATGACATCAAGCGGCGGGACTTCCTCGGTTGTTGTAAAGTCAAACATGTTCTCATCACAGGTAAAACGGAGTTTGTCGACCGGCAACTCGTTAACATTGGTCATCAGATCTATCCCCTTTTCCCTATTTAGATTAAACTTTTTCGAGCCTATGCGGGACTGTCATGCCACTCTAACTGTTGACTGCCACAGCTTAAGCATATGTCGAAATAGGATTGGGGGTGCTCTGCGGCTTCATTTATCATGGTTTTATTGGCACCCAGGCTATTGATGCTGATAATCTCTTCATCGTCGCTAAAATTGCCGATCATGCCTGAAACTGGTCCATTGGCCGACGGCGCAACAGGATCGACTTTACTGGAACCAAAACTATGGGTATTTCCACATACTTTACAGCGAGGCATATGCTAACCCCCTTTAAGTTAATGGCAGACCAAGAAATATCATTACTATTTTTGTTGTGTTAATAAATGAGTGCGCTACAATTGCACTAATTAAAGAGCCGGTGTAGTAATACAGCAATGCCAGTCCTGTTCCGACTACCATCATTTCGGCAAGCCAGTAAGCATTAAAATGCATTAAAGCGAAAATTGCTGAACTTGCTATGGCACCGCCCCATACCCCCCATCGATCTTTTAATGGAAGAAAAGTAAATAAGCGATACATTATTTCTTCCGCAATAGGCGCAGCTAGTCCTGCTAGAAACAATGGCAATAGTAAATCCTGCCAGTTTAATGCCTTTTCAGCCTGCGCAACCAGCGGATGCTGAGTTGGGGAAATAAATAGCGCGGCAGTATATATTCTTTCGCTGAACAGGCTTACAGTAAGTAATACTGCCCCTGCCACCAAACCAGTGATAATACTGCGCAGAGGCCGTTTAAGTGATAAGCCCAGTTCTCGGAAACTGCCCTGATACTGCCAGACTGCTATTGCAACAAGTACAATTACCACAACACGGTCAGTAATTTCGACGAGACTTGGCGTAACAGTAAACATTAGCGGGTAAATCACCCGGACTAGCGCCATTCCGACTAATAGCCGCAGTATGTAAACCATAACTACTGCTTTTAGATTCCATGCCGCTTTTACCGATAACAAATTAAACACCTCTTTTTAGGCGTATCGTTACCATTATGTGCGTGCAACCCGCTTTTCATGCGAAAAAGAGGCGCGATTAATCGCGCCTCTTTGCGGTAATTAAAGCCAATGCATTATGTTATTGATTTTAAAGGCGCTCGCGAAGCAGCTTGTTGACCATTTCAGGATTAGCGCGGCCTTTAGTTTGTTTCATTATCTGCCCGACCAAAAAGCCAATAGCTTTTTCCTTACCTGCTTTAAAGTCGGCTACAGATTGTGGATTGTCTGCAATTACCTTGTCAACTATTCCGGCTATTTCACCGGCATCACTAATTTGAACCATACCTTTTTCCTTGACAATGACTTCTGCATCTTTGCCTGTCGACCATATCTCTTCAAAAACTGTTTTAGCAATTTTATTGGAAATTGTGCCTTTGTCGATTAGTGCAATCAGTCCAGCCAACTTTTGCGGCGTCACCGGACAATCTTCAATTTCCATATTAGCGTTGTTCAGGTGCTTGAGCAGTTCGCCCATCAGCCAATTTGCCGCCGTTTTAGCATCCACATTTAGCTTGACAGTTTCATCAAAGTAATCAGCCATTGCCCGGCTAGCTGTAATAACCCCGGCATCATAGGAGGATAAACCGTAATCATTTATCAGTCGAGATTTGCGGGCATCCGGTAATTCTGGAAGATTATTTCTAATCTCTTCTACCATTGCGGGATCAACGATGATTGGCACAAGATCGGGCTCGGGGAAATAGCGATAGTCGTGAGCCTGCTCTTTATTTCTCAGCGAAACGGTTATCCCTTTTGCCTCGTCCCACGAGCGGGTTTCCTGAATGATCTTACCACCATCGTCGAGCACTTCTTCATGGCGGACCGCCTCATATTCTAATCCCTTTTGCACTGATTTAAAGGAGTTAAGATTCTTAATCTCCGTCTTAGTGCCTAGTTTTTCAGCACCTTGTGGCCGCAGGGAAATATTGGCATCACAGCGCAAGCTGCCTTCTTCCATTTTACAGTCAGAAACATCAATATATTGGAGAATTGCTTTTAATTTTTCCAGATAGGCTTTAGCTTCTTCCGGGCTCCTCATATCGGGCTCTGAAACTATTTCAATCAGGGGCACACCACCCCGGTTGTAATCGACCAGAGAGTAATCCGAGGTTGTAATACTGCCTGCATGCACTAGCTTTCCGGCATCTTCTTCCATATGTATTCTGTTAATGCCAATCCGCTTTTGCTCGCCGTTTACCTCAATATCAAGATAGCCGTTAATAGCTATCGGCAGATCAAATTGGGAAGTTTGAAAGTTCTTGGGCAAATCAGGGTAATAATAGTTCTTGCGGTCAAATTTGCTGAACGGTAATATTTCACAATTTAAAGCCAAACCGGCCTTTATGGCAAACTCAACTACCTTTTCGTTAATAACCGGAAGCACGCCGGGCATGCCTAAACAAATAGGACATACATTAGTGTTTTGTTCAGCACCGAAAGCCGTGCTGCAGCCGCAAAAGATTTTTGATTTTGTTTTTAATTCTGAGTGTACTTCCAAACCAATAACTATTTCATAATCCATTTATTTACCCTCCCCGAGCGGAGCAAAGCGCTTATGGTAATCATTATTTTGCTCAAAGGTATATGCAGTACGAATAAGCGTTTCTTCACCCAGCGGTTTGCCGATAATCTGAAGTCCGATCGGTAGCTTGCCTGCAAAACCGCACGGTACTGATACAGCCGGCACCCCTGCAAGATTTACTGGAATTGTAAAAATATCCTGCAGATACATAGCCAACGGGTCATTAGTCATTGCCCCCATTTTGAAAGCCGGAGTCGGAACTGTCGGCGTAATAAGGACATCAACTTTTTCAAACGCTTTGTCAAAGTCTTGCTTAACTAATGTACGTACTTTCAAAGCCTGCAAATAGTAGGCATCGTAATACCCGGAGCTGAGCGCATATGTTCCCAGCATAATCCGGCGTTTTACCTCAAGACCAAACGCCTCACTGCGAGTCTTTTTATACATATCAACAATGTCACTGCCTGCTGCCCGATAGCCATAGCTTACACCATCAAAGCGGGCTAAGTTTGAACTTGCTTCTGCCGGTGCGATTACGTAATATGCCGACAAAGCATACTCGGTGTGCGGCATAGATATTTCTTGATATTCAGCGCCAAGCGATACTAGCTGGTCGATAGCCTTGTAGACAGCTTTTTCAACATCCGGATTCATGCCTGATACAAAATACTCTTTTGGCAATCCGATTTTTAGACCCTCAACATCGTTCACCAGCGATTTCGTATAGTCCGGCACCTTACTGTTTATTGATGTAGAATCTTTCGGATCATATCCGCTAATAACATTCAGTACATGGGCACAATCGGTAACGTCGCGTGTAATCGGCCCGATCTGATCAAGTGACGGAGCATAACCTACTAAACCATACCGTGAAACCCGTCCATAAGTCGGCTTAAAGCCCACCAAACCACAATATGCGGCCGGCTGTCTAATGGACCCCCCGGTATCTGAGCCTAACGCCCAGGCAGCCTCGCCAGCGGCAACAGCTGCAGCTGAACCACCGCTCGAACCGCCTGGTACAGCGTTTAAATCCCAAGGATTATGCGAAGCGCCGAAGACTGAGTTTTCAGTTGAGCCGCCCATAGCAAACTCATCCAGATTAGCTTTACCCACGACAACGCTACCCTCATCGGCCAGCTGCTCCATAACAGTTGCATCGTACGGGGGAACAAAGTCGGCGAGAATTTTGGCTGCACAGGTAGTTTTTACACCCTTCATACAGATATTATCTTTTATTGCTGCCGAAATACCGGCAAGCGGCGCAATATTTTCGCCCTTGGCAATTTTTTCGTCAGTTAGTTTTGCTTGTGCCAGCGCCAGCTCGCGTGTTTCGGTTATATAAGCATTAACATCTGGTTCGACAGCATCAATTCGGCTAAATACTGCCTTAGTGAGTTCAACCGATGATATTTCTTTAGTTTTTAGTTTATCATGCAACTGGCTGGCAGTGTATTTAATCAACTCCATTAACTATACCTCCTTATCCTTCAACAATCTTAGGCACTTTAAAATAGCCGTCTTCCTGCTCAGGGGCATTGGATAAAGCAAGTTCACGGGGCAGGGAAGGACGGACTTCATCTTTTCTCATAACATTGTTAAGTGGCAGTACATGTGCGGTCGGCTGCACATTTGTTGTATCAACTTTATTTAAAACATCAACATATTCTAAAATTGCATTCAGCTGTTTTGTTACTGTTTCGATGTCGCTCTCGGAAATTTCCAGCCGCGACAGCAGCGCAACGTTTTCAACATCTTTACGCGTAATTTTCATTTTTTCACCATCCACCTTTATAATCAAGAAATTCCATATAAACTATATTATACCACGCTTGTCTATCGTTTCAAACTAATGATGCAGGTTGCTTTGCGCTAAATCTTTAAACTGCTCTTCAGTAAGAACGGCAACTCCTAATTGCCTTGCCTTTTCAAGCTTGCTGCCGGCTTCGGCGCCGACTACGACATAGCTGGTCTTTTTACTAACCGAACCTGACACTTTGCCGCCTAGTGATTCAATCAGGTCAGTGGCCTCTGCCCTAGTCATACCAACTAATGTACCGGTTAGTACAAAGGTAAGACCTGCAAAAAGCTGCTCGCCTTGGTTGGTTGGTTTGTCCTCTGTCATTCGAACTCTAAATTGTTTCAAGCGTTCAACAAGTTCGAGGTTATCGGTACTGGTAAAGTAGCCAACTACACTTTCGGCAATCTTGCCGCCAATTTCATCAAGTTTCATCAGTTCGTCTAAACTAGCCCGCATTACGGCATCAATTGTACCGAAATGCCGGGCAATAATCCCCGCCGCCTTAACGCCGACATAGCGAATCCCAAGGCCAAATAAGACTCGCGCTAAGCCTGCCTGTTTACTTTTATCAATAGCATCGACAAGATTTTGTGCCGACTTTTGGCCCATCCGCTCTAGTTTAACTAAGTCTTCTACCGTCAGCTTATAAAAATCCGCCGCATCATTTAATAATCCGGCATCCAAAAGCGTAGTTATAACCGCCGGACCTAAGCCTTCGATATTCATTGCATCGCGCGACACGAAATGAATTAAGCCTTCGCGCCTAAGGGCGGGACAGCTCGGATTAATGCATTTATGTGCCGCCTCACCGGGTTTACGGACAGCACTGCTCCCGCATTCTGGGCAGATTCCCGGCATAACGAAAGGTTTCTCCTTACCTGTCCGCTTTTCTTTCACAACTGCTATTACTTCAGGAATAACTTCCCCGGCTTTATGAATTATGACAGTATCGCCAACGCGGATATCCTTTTCCTGAATGTAATCCTCATTATGTAGTGTAGCCCGGCTGATTACCGAGCCAGCCAGCCGAACGGGGCGCAGAATGGCGGTTGGGGTTAGCGCACCGGTGCGTCCTACCCCTACGAAAATATCTTCTACTACGGTAGTTGCCTGCTCTGCCGGAAATTTATAAGCGATTGCCCAACGCGGGTCTTTGGCAGTTGCTCCTAGGGCTTGTTGATAGGCCATGTTATTTACTTTTATTACCAAGCCATCAATGTCGTAAGGCAGTTCATTGCGCTTGTCGGACCAGCTTTCGCAATAGTCGATAACTTCAACTATACTGCCAAACACCTGGTAGTGCGGATTTACTTTAAACCCTAAAGTAGCGAGGTATCGCAGCATTTCGGCATGGGTATCGAATTTAATGTTACCGCTTACGCCAATACCATAGATAAAGACATCAAGCGCTCGGTTAGCGGTTGCTTGAGGGTCGAGCTGCCTTAGCGATCCGGCCGCAGCGTTGCGCGGATTAGCAAGCGGCGGCTCATCTTTCTCCTTACGCTCGCGATTGAGGCGCTCAAATGCCTGGCGCGGCATATACACCTCACCCCGGACTTCTAATAGTTCCGGGATCTCAAAATCCTTCGCTATAAGCCTAAGCGGAACCGAGCGAATGGTACGAATATTGGCGGTAACATCTTCTCCCTCAATGCCGTCGCCGCGTGTTGCGCCCCGCGCCAATATTCCCTTCTCATAAGTTAGGTTGATTGCTAAACCATCTATTTTATGTTCGACAACATATTCTATGTTGTCTACTCCCAGACCGCTCTTTACCCTACTATCGAATGCCATTAGTTCCTCGCGTGAAAATGCATTGCTTAGGCTTTTCAAGGGGGTAAGATGAGTTACCCGTTCAAATCCCGCTGCCGGTGCTGCACCAACTCTTTGCGTTGGCGAATCAGCGGTTATTAATTCGGGAAAGGCCTTTTCTAGTTCGATAAGCTGCCGGACAAGCTTGTCATATATAGCATCAGTGATTTCCGGGTTATCCAGTACGTAGTAGCAATGGTTGTGATGATTAATCTGCTGCCGCAGGTCTTTCGCCATTACCGCGGCCTCGGCTAGAGTTGATGGTACCATCGCATGCTCACTCCTCATTTAAACTTTAGTCAGCGGGGCAAACTTTACGGCTAGCGACTTGATGCCCTGACCCGGAAAGGCAATCTTAAGTTCTTGGTTCTCACCGCTGCCGCGTACTTGAGCGACAGTGCCAATGCCCCATTTACTATGCCGAGCCTTGTCGCCTGGACGCCATTCAATGCCGGTGTTAGGTTTTGCATCACTTGGCTTTATGATATTAAGCTTGGAGGTTTGCCCGGCAGCCGGCAGACTTTCGGCCTGACGGGCAAAACTAGACCTTACACTAGCAAATTGGGTGGCTGCGGGATTATTTCTATTATGCTGGTTTAATGTTCTTTCTAATACGTCCTCGGGAATCTCTTCCAAAAACCGCGAAGGCGGAAACATGTTAGTTCTGCCGAAAATCGTCCGCATTCTGGCATTAGTCATATATAATTTCCGTCGTGCTCTGGTTATACCCACATAGCAAATTCGTCGTTCCTCTTCAATCTCAGACTCGTTAAGCAGAGTTCGGGAATGGGGGAATATCCCTTCCTCCATTCCAGCCATAAATACGATTGGAAATTCCAGTCCTTTTGCCGAATGGAGCGTCATTAAGGTAATACGGTCGTCGCCGTTTTCAGCATTATCAGTATCAGAAACCAGTGAAACATGATTAAGGAAATTATCTAAGGTATTTTCTTCTTCGCTTTGCGCAAATTCCTTGGCAACACTCAGCAATTCCTGCAAGTTTTCTAATCGTGCCTCATCTTGCGGTGTTTGCCCCTTCTCCAAATCGGCGATATAACCTGAATCATGCATGATTTTTTCTACTAACTCAACGACTGGCAGCGATTGTGCCTCAGCCATTAAGGTGAAAATAAGCTCAGCCAAGCTTTCGAGCGGTTTTATCGATCTTGCAGTCAATCCGGGAACCAGTTCCGGATTTGATACAACGTCAAACAATGTCATGTTATGTTTATCGGCGTGATCGATAAGCCGGGCAATGGTAGTATCACCGATACCACGGCGGGGAACATTGATAATTCTAAGCAGGCTTATAGTGTCGGCTGGATTGAAAATGACGCGCAAATAAGCGAGAATATCTTTTACTTCCTTACGATCGTAGAACTTTAATCCGCCTACAATAGTGTAAGGCAGCCCGTTTTTCATAAAGGCTTCTTCGATTACCCTTGACTGGGCATTAGTCCGGTAAAGGACGGCGATATTGCCGTAAGGGGTATTATATACCGTATTGAGCTTGATAATGGTGCTGGCGATATAGTTAGACTCATCACGCTCATCATAGGCAAGGTAATGGGTAATTTTTTCGCCTGGATTGTTCTCGGTCCACAATTGCTTTGGCCGGCGATCGGCATTGTGTTCAATAACAGCATTTGCAGCGTCTAAGATAACTTGGGTAGAGCGGTAGTTCTGCTCCAACTTTATGACCTTGGCATCAGGATAATCTTGCTCGAAGTCAAGAATGTTGCGAATATCGGCACCCCGCCACCCATAAATACTCTGATCAGCATCACCAACAACACAGAGATTGCGATGTTTTTCAGCTAATAATCTGGCTAATAGATACTGAGCGCGGTTGGTATCTTGGTACTCATCAATAAGTATGTAACGAAACTTTTCCTGGTACTTTTCACGAACTTCCTGATTTGTTTTTAGTAAACTCACCGTAAGAACAAGTAAATCGTCAAAATCAAGTGCATTATTGCTCCGCAGTTTATGCTGGTATAATTCATAAACCTCAGCTACTTTTTGAGCATGAAAACTATCAGCTTGACGGGCAAATTCACGTTCGCTGGTCAGGGCATTTTTGGCGTTCGATATTGCCGACTGAATTGCATTTGGCGCATAAAGTTTATCATCAAGATTCATTTCTTTGAGACAGTTTTTTATAACCACCAAACTATCGGCAGCATCATAGATAACAAAATTGCGTTTATACGCAGCAAGATGTTCAATTTCCATCCGCAAAAACCTGGCACAAAATGAGTGGAAAGTACTAAGCCAAATATCTTTTGCCTGATGGCCAACCATCCGCGTAACCCTTTCACGCATTTCGGCAGCCGCTTTGTTGGTAAAAGTGATAGCTAAGATGTTGTACGGGGCGACATGCTGTTCAAGTAAATATGCAATACGGCAGGTCAACACTTTAGTTTTTCCGGATCCTGCTCCAGCCATTATCAGGAGCGGTCCGTTAATATGTTCAACCGCAGCCGTCTGGCCAGGGTTCAGTCCGTCAAATATTATATTCATAAATTCCTCCAAGATATTAGAAAACTATCATAAACATAAATATTTTCTCCAGATGTAAAGATAATTCCTGTGTTTTAATAAACAAAAATCCGGATAGCTGTCGAAAACCACGACAATCACCTTTGACATTGATAGTTTGGAAAAAAATTTGGCTGTCCACTTTTTGTGAGAACAGCCAAAGGAGTAACACTGACAATGTATTATCAAATCTTTATTACTAATTAATTTTCACGGGCGGCTTCCATCAGTGGCGGGATAACCTGTTTCTTACGCGACATAACATTAGGCAAATAGATTACCCCATCTTGTTCACCCCGGCCAAACGCCCGATGTATTAATTCTGCTGTCTTTCCGGCATAGATGAGATGCGTGCTTTCATTTATAATATCTGTAACCATTAGTAATATAAGATCGTTCTGTTCCTTGCCTATAATACTGTTCATTTCGTCAAGGATTTCATCCTTAATTGCCAAAACCTCGGCTGTATCCATTACAGAAATTTGAGCAACTGCTACATGCGATTCGCCAACTTGAAATTCCTTTAAGTCGTTGCGAACAATTTCGGCAGGCGTCATATCGCTAATGCTTGATCCGGCTTTTAAAACAGCCATACCAAATTCAACCAGATCAACGCCGGCAAGCTGAGCTAACTTTTCAGCAACTTGACGATCTTCAGCAGTAGCTGTTGGGGACTTAAACAAAACAGTATCGGATATAATTGCCGCCAGCAGTAATGCAGCAATGTCTTTGGGAATGTCTATATCCCGGTGCCAATGCATTTTAGCAACAATTGTCGCCGTACAGCCAACCGGTTCATGACGGATAAAAATCGGCTCATTGGTTTCAAGTCCGCCTAACCGGTGGTGGTCAATTATTTCAACGATTTGAGCTTCCTCGATGCCGTCTACAGCTTGCGTTCGCTCATTATGATCAACTAGAATAATTTTTTCCCGTTTAGGACTAATTAACTGGTCGCGGTGTATAATCCCGACCAGTTTCCCATTTTCGACCACAGGATAATTGCGGTATCTTGTTCCGGCAATCGCTTCTCTGATATCGCTTACTAAATCACTTGGGTTGAAAGCCATTACGTTAGTTTTCATAACAACACTAACTGGAACACTTTGGTTTATTAACCGCGCGCAAGTATAAGTATCATAAGGAGCGCTAATTACTACTATCCCTTTCGCTGAGGCAGCTTCGATAAGTTCAGGAGCAAGCTCAGCATCACTGGTTATAACAAGACAGGCTATATTGCGTTCTAACGAAGCCAATTGCGCATTATAACGATCAGCGACCAATACAACATCGTTGGCTTTAATGATTTTATTTATTGTAGTTGTGCTTCCTGCAGCAATCCGCAATTTGCCGGTAATTTTACGGTTAAGCTCACGGCCGCAAACCAAGGTACCGTCTAGCACCTTTAAAATCATAGCAAAATCAACACCAGCACGTTTTAAGTCCTGCATTTCGAGCTCTTCATAATATAACTTGGCTAAATCACCGACTGTAACAATACCGACAAGCATGCCGGACTTATCTACGACAGGAACTGATTTAACACTTTTGTTCTGCATTATATTACCCAGGTCACGCAATGTATCGTCTGGTGCTATCGTTACGTCATTACTAACCATAACATCCTTAACCCTTGGATATAGGTCTAGAATGAGCTTAGGCACGACATACCCGAATTTTTCAAGAACATATTTAGTTTCAGCGTTGATTTTTCCTGCCCGCGCCGCAACAGCATTTTCTCCCAGTGCCTGCTTAAGATGGGCATAGCCAATAGCCGAGCAAATAGAATCGGTATCAGGATTTCGATGTCCTATAACGTATATTGGTTTTTGTTGAGTATTCATACAAACCTCCGCTGCTTGTTGGATATTGCATATTTTGTGATAACTGCGTTTTCTATTATCCTATTTTTAGCTGTTTTGTGCAACAGCTTCCGGCCAAACTCGAACTATTCAGTATTTTTTAGTACATATGTTTGCCAAACATATGTACGCCATTGTATAATGATAGTATATGCAGTCGTCCACTTTATCAGCACTAAGTTTATGGGGTGATGACCTTGATACTATGCTCACGAACTCCTGCTTCAATAATTAAAGCAGCATTACTAGCCCAGATCTTAAGTGATTTGCCTTGTTTCAGAAGTGACCAGCAGGAACTCGGCCTTTTTATGCATACTGATGCCATTGATGCCGATAACTATAAGATTCCAGAACTAGTGGGGCAATTAAGGCAAAACTGCGGTCTGGATGCTGCTTGGCTGACGGCTGCCTCAGGTAAAACTCTAATTCATCATATCGCCGGCAATATGCGATATCAAGCTTCTGACCGCTCAGTTGTTATCTTTGCAGCAGTCGAGCAGGCGCTTCGCTATGGTCATGCTTACTGTCTAGGCGGAATAGGATCTATTAGCAGGATATTTATCGCTCGGACAAGAGCTGTCTGGCATGAAGTTCATCGAATGAGCGCCTTTATTCGTTTTCAGCCCGGCCCAAATAATACCCTTGTTACATCCCCTAAGCTATTTCATGATACTGCCGATATTATTCTAAGGAATATCTCAGCTAAATATCCTAATACCGGCTTGGTAATGGTGCTGCCCGAAAAAGCTATCAAAATCTATAGAGGTGATATTATCTCTGTGTCCCTTAACGAGTATAAGGCCTATTCCCATGGCGATAATTTCCAAAAAGCCTGGGAAACTTACTATAGCTCACAATATATTGCAACTCGTAAAAATATCGCTCTTGCCCAACGTTTTCTTCCCAAAAAATATTGGCTCTTTGTCAATTGTTGGGGTAAGAGCATAAAGTATTATGGAAGCAGGGAGCATGACTCCCCTGCTTTTTCTTTATTAGCAGTTAGCGATATACAAAAT
>JGI24708J26588_10000779_pt1 | contig 25976 bp, 31 predicted proteins | sample BioPla1DNA2_FD_26588 | JGI IMG/M metagenome (IMG submission 26588) | reverse complement strand
CCGGCTTTAGCGGTTTACCAGCCTGTGACTAATGCCGGCTTCGCTGCCATGATTACCGGAAAAACACCGGCGGAAAACGGTGTCTACTCCCGGGCACAAAAAGATCTAAAAGTTCCTTCCATTTTTGGTGTGGCGCAGGAACATGGTAAGAAGGCGGCATTAATTGAAGGTCATATTAAAATTCTTAACACTGAAATTGAGCCGGCATTAAATATTGACCTCAATAAAGACGGGCTCACGGATGATGAAATTTTTGCTTCTGCCAAAACAGCTCTTGAGCAGGATTATGACCTTTTACTGGTGCATTTCCATAGTATAGATGATTTAGGTCATAGCAACGGGGACTTGCATGAAAATACGCTTAAGCAAATCCAGGTTGTTGATGAGTATGTGCAGGAATTAGTGACAAATTGGAACGGTAAAGTTTTTATTCTTTCCGATCATGGTATGCATGCAACTGAAGAGGCAGGCAATCATGGTGTTTTCCGGTATGAAGATTTAATTATTCCCTATATTGTTGCCCAAGGAGGTCAAAGCTGATGAAAAAAGTTATCATTGTTTTAGTGATACTGGCCGTCATTGTGGGTGTGTTTGCCTATTTAAACAGGGAAGGAATGGGTGATAAAATTTTGAGTCAGCAAAATGCCATTTTAACTATTGTAGCCGACGGCAAAGAATATGAGGTCACTTTTGATGACATTTTGGCCTTGGAGGAAATAGAATTTCCCGCGGTACTGAAAAGCAGTGGCAAACCCCCGGTTGATACAACTTACACCGGTGTGGAACTGAAAGCAATCCTGGCGCAACAGGAAATTGCCACTGAAGGCAAAACACAAGTCATTACTAAAGCAGTGGACGGTTACACAGTGGCACTTTCTCTGGAAGAAGTTTTGGAAGATGATAATGTTTATATTGTTTACAAGCGGGACGGTAAGGATTTGGGCACCAGGGAAGAAGGCGGCTCCGGTCCGTATCAGGTTGTCGTTAGACAGGACCAGTTTGGTCAACGCTGGAACAAATATTTAATGGAGATTGAGTTAAAGTGATCCCCATTGAAGTAAAAAATCTATCCTTCCAATATGCAAAAGACGCGCGCAAGATCTTACACAACCTTGAGCTGACAGTGGCCACAGGGGAAATTGTGGCCATTGTGGGCTTAAGCGGTATTGGCAAATCGACGCTCTGTTATTGCTTAAGCGGCATTATTCCCCATGTTTACGGTGGTGTGATGGAAGGACAGGTTTACCTTAACGGCCGGGACACAAGGGATCTGACTCTGCCGCAAATTGCTACAACCTTGGGTATTGTTTTCCAAAACCCGGACAACCAATTGTTTTCTTTTACTGTGGAGGATGAAGTTGCTTTTGGCCCGGAGAACCTGTGTCTTCCTCCCGAAGAGATTGAACATAGAATAACAGATGCCCTGAAAAAAGTGGGTATGTCGGAATTTCGTCACGCCAATCCGCAGCAGCTTTCCGGCGGTCAGCGCCAGCTCATTGCGCTGGCCTCCGTGTTAAGCCTACAGCCGGAAATTCTTATTTTTGATGAAGCCATGTCGCAAATCGACCGGGACGGAAGAAAACTGATTTTAGACATGATGCTGAAATTAAAAGCTGAAGGCAGAACCATTGTGATGATAGAACATGATTTTGCCAACCTGGCTGTGGCGGACCGGGTTTTAGTATTAAAGGATGGGCACCTGGCTCCTTTTGCCGGTAAGCTGTCGTAATGGAGGGGGAAAATTTTGATTGTCCTGGAAAACGTCAGTTTTCAGTATACAAAAGATAGGTGGATTTTAAAACAGGTAGATTTGGAGATTGAAAACGGCAGCTGCACCTTTATAGTAGGCCCTAATGGCGGCGGTAAAACTACTTTGAGCAAATTAATGGCCGGTATTTTAAAGCCCACCTCGGGTGATGTTTATCTGGATCAGCAAAATACTAAAGATTTGGAACTCTACCAGGTTGGAACTAAAGTAGGCTATTTGTTTCAGGAGCCGGAAAGACAAATTTTTGCCGCCACCGTTAAGGATGAGCTGGCATTTGTTATGGATTTAAAGGAAATGGCGCAAGAGGAAATAAGGAAGCGGGTAGAGGCGGCTCTGGAACAGTTTCAACTGCAGGAAGTGGCAAATTCTTTTCCTTTCCAGTTAAGCCGCGGTGAAAAACAGCGTTTAGCTTTAGCTGCCATTCTCATGAATGAGCCCTCTTTTTTAATCCTTGATGAGCCCACAACCGGCCTGGACCGGGAAAGAAAAAAGATTTTGTCTCAACTGATTGAACAATTAAAGGAACAAGGCATCGGTATGGTCATTATCAGTCATGATGAAAAATTTATCCAAACTCATGCAGATCGGGTTGTAAAAGTGGCCGGGGGTGAAGTAAAAGATGGAGGCTAAAATGTCTTACCTTGATCCCCGGACAAAATTAGTGATGGTTTTAACAGTTTCCAGCCTGGCTGTCTTGATTACAAATCTTTATCTTCTAATTTTAGTACAAATTATAGCCGTAGCAACCGTAACTGCCGCCGGCGGCAGCATTCTGGACATGCTGAAGAAACTTAAAAAATTTCTGCTTATTTTTGTTGTTATCGTTTTTGTCCAAAGTATTTTTACAAAGGGCGGACAGCCCCTGTGGCAAGTGATGAACTTCACAATTATTAGCGACTTGGGTCTCTTCCGGGGATTGCAGATGATTCTGCGCTTTTTTATCATTATTTCTTCTGCCTCTATCATGACTACTTCCACTCCCCGGGAAATTATTCAGGGGCTTGTACAGTGTAAAATTCCGTATGAAATGGCTTTCATGGTTACTATCGCCATCCGTTTTTTGCCAATTTTGCGCGACGAAGCAAATGATATTTTGACGGCCATCCAACTGCGTGGTATTAATCTCAGGCAAATCCCGCTTTTGAAGCGACTGAAAACTTATTCGTACCTGTTAATGCCCATGATTACCAGTGTTTTGTTGAAAGCGCAGGAACTGTCCATCGCCATGGAATTAAGGGCTTTTCGTGCTTACCCGCAGCGGACAAGTTTACGGGTACTGAAAATGCAAAGACTTGATTATCTGGTTATGGCCGTATGCATTTTAGTTTTTCTCATTATCATGGTGCTGGCGCTAAAAATTAAGTAAGGGGGTTAATGCGGTGAAAATTTTTTCTGTTTTCGGTATTACTAAATCAGGGAAAACTACTACCATTGAAAATATCATAAGGGAACTGCGGAAAAGACGTTATACAGTCGGTTCCATTAAAGAAATTCATTTCGAAGCATTTGCCATTGATACACCCGGTTCCAATACTGACAGGCATCGTCAAGCCGGCTCCCAATTGGTGACGGCCCGGGGCAATAAGGAAACTGACATTTTATTTGACCGCCGGTTATCAGTTGATGAAATTATGCGTTTTTATGACTTTGACTATGTGGTGATGGAAGGTGTCACCGATACTTGTGCGCCCAAGATTATTACCGCCCACAATACAGAAGAAGTAGACGAACGTTTAGATGAGACTGTTTTTGCTATTTCCGGCAAACTGGCTAATACAATGCAGGAATACAAAGGCCTTCCTGTTATCAATGCCATCACTGAACGGGAACGTTTAGTAGATTTAATTGTGGAGAAAGTGTTTACCCGGCTCCCGGATATGCCTCCTGAATGTTGTTCTGCCTGTGGCTTTTCCTGTACGGAACTGGCTGCCAGGATTTTGCGCGGTCAGGCTAAACGGGAAGATTGTGTTATAACTGACGGTCGTATTAGCCTGGAAATTGATGGTCAGGAAATTACGATCGTGCCTTTTGTGCAAGATATCCTCTACAATGCAGTTACAGGCGTGGTCAAAGAGTTGGACGGTTATCGGGAAAACGGCGAAATTGTGGTTAAAATTAAAGGAAAATAAGCTATGGGCAAGAGAGAGGAATTAATGGTCACGCTGGAAGAGGCCGGGGAACAGCTTTGGCAAATAGCAGAAAAGCTGAAACAGGCATACACTGCTGTGGAGGAGGTTCCCCTGTGGGAGGCAGGTGGACGTATTATTGCCGAGGAAGTTGTGGCTGCAGATAATGTTCCTCCCTTTAACCGTTCCCTGGTAGACGGTTTTGCCCTGCGGTCAGCAGATACGAAAACAGGCACTCCCGCCACCTTCACCGTCATTGATACGGTGGCAGCCGGTGTAACCACGGCAAAGGAAGTTTTGCCTTTCACTGCCTGCAAAATTTTTACGGGGGCACCTTTGCCTCCAGGTTGCGACTGTGTTATTAAAAGAGAGGAAGTTAAAGAAAATCTGGCGGGAACTTCAATCACCATCAACCGCTGCGTAAAAGCGAGGGAAGGCGTATCTTTTCAGGGAGAAGATATTGCCGCCGGGGAAAACCTTATTTCCTGTGGTTCCTTACTTCAACCTTCCCATTTAGCCATTTTAGCCACACTGGGTTATGCAGCGGTGAAAGTTTATGCGCAGCCAAAAATTGGCATCTTTTCCACCGGTAACGAATTATGTCCAGTGGAGACCAAGCCGGCACCGGGACAATTGCGTGCTTCCAATCTGTATAGTTTGGCAGGCATCGTCCGGCAGGCCGGGGGAATACCGGTATCACTGGGATTAGCCAAAGACGAAGTTTCTGCTGTGATCCAAAGCTATCAACAGGCACAAAAACTAAATTTGCCCCTGGTACTTTCCACCGGCGGAACAGCCTCCGGTGATTATGATGTGGTTAAAGCTGCCATGGACAGTTTTGCCGCCACGCGACTTTTTAATAAAGTGGCAATCCGCCCGGGTGCACCTGTGGTAGCTGCCGTTACTGAAAAACAACTTTTACTTGGGCTTTCAGGAAACCCTTCCGGTGCGGCGGTGGCCATGTTGCTTTTAGTTTATCCGCTCATAGCCCATTTGGCCGGCACCAGGAAAAGTTTAGACACCTGCCAGGCCCGTCTTACCACAAGCATTTCACGTAAGGGCGGTTTGCGCAGCTTCCTCTGGGCTAAATATTTTTCTGCAGGCGGACAGCTTTTTGTCACGCCACAGGCTAATCAATTTTGCGGTGCTGTCAAAACATATCAAAACAGTAATTGCTTCCTTGAATTACCGCCAGGCCCGGTGGAGCTGAAGCCTGAAAGTTTAGTTACCATTTGGCAGTTGCCCCGCTAAAAACGGGCAAAGAAATAATATACGTAAAGACTAAAGTGTTACTTATGAAGGAAGATTTTATGTTTGAAACTGCTTTTTGTGAAAAATATGGGATTAATTCCGTACAAGTTTTGCGGCGCTTTCACAGTAAAAAAAATGAAGTTATCCTTTTTTCTTTTTTGTTGACGTCAAACAGGGAAGAAAAGTGGATTGTAAAAAAATTCAAGAATCCTGCTCGCTGCCAAAAGGAAGCAGAGATTTTAACTTTACTTTACGACGCCGGTTTAGCCGTGCCCAAAATTATTTATGCTGCTGCTGATCACCTGGTTTTAAGCTATCTTCCAGGTATAACTTTTCTGGAGTGGCTGGAAAGGGAAGAAAAAGCAGGGTGCCCCAAGGAAAACTATCTTTCTTGCCTGCATGATTTTGCCCGGTGGCTAAAAGCTTTTTACCAGATTACGGCACAAAAATTATCCCCCGGTTTAATCTTAGGGGATGTGAATCTGCGCAATTTTTTACTTGGTGAAAAGTTTTTTGGTCTAGATTTTGAAGATTGCCGGCCCGGCTTACCGGAAGAAGATCTGGGCCGCTTTTGTGCCTACGTTTTAACCTATAATCCTGCCTTTACCCGCTGGAAGTACCAGTTTGTGGCAGCCTGCAAAGAAATTGTGGCAGAAAAATTAAATTTAACCTGGGGACCTGTTTTTCTAGAGTTACAAAAAGAACTGGAAAGTATGTCCAGGCGCCGCAAAAAGCAAAATCTAGCGGCAGATTTTTACCGGCAGGGGCGTGCTTTTAACTTAATCCCATAAAAAAACGGCAGTATTTCCTCTACCGTGGAATACTGCCGCTTAATTTTTTCAGGTCTTAATAACAGGTCCAGCCGCCGTCAACAGCAATGGCCTGTCCGTTAACATAGGAGGAACTGTCGGAGGCAAGAAATACTGCCACTTCAGCAATTTCCTCTCCCTGCCCGGGACGATCAAAGATGCCCATACCCTTCGCAGCCCGTTGCATACCTGCCTGGTTTATATTCTGCATAAATTCGCCACTGGCCACTTCCGTTTCAATGGCCCCGGGGCAGATAGCATTGCAGCGAATGCCTTTATCGGCGTACATATATGCCGTATTTTTTGTTAAGCCGATTAAACCATGCTTGGAGGCAGTATAGACGGCACCTGCGCGGCCGCCGAAAAGCCCGCCTACGGAAGCAATATTAATAATAATGCCGCCGCCGTTTTCTGCAAAAATTTTTACTGCTCTGCGCATGGAATAGGCGGGTGCCATCAAGTTTAACCGCATAACTTTGTCAAGCATTTCATCTTGAAATTCTCCCACAGGGCTAAAATCGTCCATAATGCCCGCATTATTCACAAGTATATCCAAGCGGCCGTATCTTTTAAGAACTTCGTCAATCATGCCTTCAATCTGCTCTTTAACCAGCATGTCCCCGGCAAAGGGGATAATCTCTCCCGGCAGCTCTTTGGTTTCAGCAGCCAACTCTTCAAGTCTTTTTAACCTTCTGGCTACCGCCAAAACTTTTGCCCCTTCCCTGGCAAAGGCGGCGGCAATTGCCCTTCCCATACCTGAACTGGCACCGGTAACAATAGCAACTTTGTCCTTTAATCTCATAGCCGTCTCCTTCCTTTCTTTTAGTTAAGTTAAATAATTCACATTAAGTATATTCGATAACTGGCAGTAAGACAATAGTAATCCTGCCAAATCTTACACTCAGGAAAAGTTAAAATCTGCAAAAGAAGACAGATTATATTTTCATTTTGACTAAAGATTTTTTATTTACCGCCGATGATTTCAGTGAGAGCCGCGAAAGGGTGTATGCTATGAAAATTATTAATAATAATTTGCACATAAATAAATTGTACCAACAAGCAAAAAAACAGGAAGTTTCTCGCAAAAATTCTGTGGAAAAGAAGTATGAAACAGTAACGATTTCAGCCGATGCCGGTAAAATCACCGAAGCTGTGAAACTTGTTCTTCAGATGGATGATGTGCGGGTTCAGCGTGTACAGGAATTGCAAAAGAAAATTAATGAGGGTAGTTACCGTGTAGACCCGGAAAAACTGGCAGCCGCCATGCTGTCCAGAGTTGACTAGGAGGGTTAGTTATGAATGTCTTACGCCTAACCGGGATCGCCTCAGGCCTGGATACAGACCAGATTGTTAAAGATCTCATGCGTATCGAACGCATGAAGGTAGATCGTTTCTATCAACAGCGTCAAACCCTCGAGTGGCAAAAAGAACAATATCGTGAAATCATTAATAAAGTACGTGTTTTTAGGGATAAATATTTTGATCTTTTGAAACCGGAAACCAACCTTACCTCACCCACATCTTTAAAAAAGATGACCACTAAAGTTTCCGCAGCAGATTTGGTCAGCGTAACCGCCACTGCTTCAGCTATCCTGGGCGAATCTACTTTCCAGGTTATCCAAAGTGCCACGGCAGCCAGGGCGGTATCCGAAAAAGTAACAAAAGAAAGTGAAAATGGAAATCGCCTTAGTTTTTCCGACACACTTGAACATATTTTTAGCAATCGTTTAGAAAATGCAAATGATCAGATCTTTAGTGAAGAGGGACAATTTGCTTTCCGGCTCAACGGAGTTGAAATCACCGTAAATGCTGATGATACCCTTAATACTTTCCTGCAAAAAATCAATAACAGCCAGGCAGGGATCCAGATCTCCTACAGCACCTTTAGCGATACTTTTACCATGGTTGCCCGCAGTACGGGTGCCGGCCATATTGAAACCGACGAAAACGGGTTTGAACTCTTTTCCGCTTTAGGTTTTTCGGGGCCGGAAGAAGGTCCTATAGGGGACGGGGAAATTCACTATCTCGGTGAAGCAGGACGCGATGCAAAATTTCGGATTAACGGTTTTGAAGGCAGCAGCCGCACAAATACTTTTACCATTGACGGTCTTACATATACGATTTTACAAAAAGTTGATGAAGAGCAGCCGGTTGTTACTGTCACCACGGAAACAGATACAGAAGCCATATATAAGGTGCTGGAAGGTTTTGTTAACGACTACAACGAGTTAATTGAAACCATTAACAATAAAATTAACGAAGAATATTTCCGTAGTTTCCCACCCCTCACAGAGGAACAGAAAGAAGCCATGTCAGAGAAGGAAATTGAATTGTGGGAGGAAAAAGCCAAGAGCGGTCTTTTAAGACGTGACTCTGCGCTGGAAGGGATGTTGCGCAATATGCGTACCGTCCTTTACGATGCGGTGGACGGGATGAATATTACGCAAATAGGCATTGAAACCAGCAGGGACTACAGGGATCATGGGAAGCTAGTTTTAACTAACGGCGGTGCCGATTTAAAACAAGCTATTGCCCAAAACCCTGATAAGGTGGCAGAATTATTTACCCGCCGCTCGGAAATTTCTTATAGCGCCACTTTAACGGCAGAAGAGCGCGCCCAGCGCTATACCGAGTCCGGCATTGGAGCCAGAATCAGTGACATTTTAAATGATAATATTCGTACCACCCGGGACAAAGACGGTAAGAAGGGAATTCTTTTGGAAAGAGCCGGGATTGAGGGCGATATCACCGAGTTTAGAAATTTCTATGATGATCGCATTAAGGAAGTAAATAAACAAATAGACCGTCTCAATGAACTTTTTGCCCGCAAAGAAGAAGCCTATTACCGCCAGTTTGCTGCCATGGAAAAAGCACTGCAGCAACTGTATGTACAGGCCGACTATTTAATGGTGCAGCTACAAAGAAACAGTTATTAGTAGGAGTAGCAAAATGCCAATCCTTACTCAAATAGCCCACCATTACCGCCGGCAACTGGAACGTTATGAAAATCTAGCCGCTTTGACGCAGGACTTGCTGCCATTGGCTGAAAATGCCGCCGAAACAGTAGAAGCCATCGGCACCATTATTGCCCGGCGACAACAGCTTCTGGATGAAATTGAAGCAGCCAGGGTTAAAGCTACCTCCCTCTGGCAAGCTCTAGAAAAGGAACTGGGCTTTATGCCGCAGCCGCTTGAATTGCCGGACATCTTTTCCGCTAAGGCGGCGGCTGAAATTGCAGCAATGCATGAAAAAATTGAAACTATTGTGCGCCAGGTAATGGACGGCGATGCGAAAGTCCAGGCAGCATTATCTGCCTCCATTAAACAGGTGCAAAAAACAATGCAAAGTATGCACCAAGAGCGTCAGGCTGCCCGTTCTTATACAGCAGCACAAAAGCAAAGCCAGGGTATCTTTCTTGACTCCAAAAAGTTCTAAAACTAACAGAGTCAGGAATAATTCCTGGCTCTTTTTATGGTGCTTCCGTCTCTAATTCACCGTTGCGCCGGTGCAAGGAAAATGCAGGAAGCGAAAGGATTTGCGGTGCATTATGTCAGGTTTACGCGAGATATGTCGAAAATGGCAGTATTCTGTCTTGCGTTTTTGCTAAAATTATGGTAAAATTTAGTTCGGAGTTAAGGTAACCCGGCGGGGGAACCCCGTACCTGAATATATATAAAAATCTGTTTAGCTGCAAAACAGATTTTTCGGAAACGTGAAAGGGCGATACCAGAGTTACATGAAAATCAGATTTTTGGCAGCAGGGGAGCCGGGAAAAAAGAAGGTGAAATAGTGGAAAAAGTAGCTTTAAAGGACATCTATGATCCTAATGGAATCCTCTTGATTTCAAAAGGCATAAAAATTACAGAAGATAAACTTTCGCGACTGCGAAGATTTGGTATTGAAGAGGAAAGTATTACAGACGTTATTGCCACTAAAGATACCTTAACTCAAAACAAGCATCCCATGTACGAAGAAAAAGCTGAATTAGACAGAGCCATGAGGGGGTTTAGAGAAAAAATAAGGTGGATTGACCCGGAAGTTTTTGATTACTGCAGTAAATTATTGATTCAAATTTTATTTGCGCGCCAGACCATGTGGCGCATGTACATGATCGGTTTAGCCAATTATGCCGAGTGGATCTATGCACATTCCATCAATGTGGCTGTCTTGTCTTTAATGATAGGAAAAAAATGGCATGAAAAAAGAGAGCTTGCAAACCTTGGCTTTAAGTGCCTTATTGCATGATGTTGGTTTTCTCTTGGTCCCTAAAACAGCCGTTATCGAAATGGATAAAGAAGACAAAAGGGAAATCTTTATTGAACAACATAGTGAACTGGGCAAAGCCTTGCTGGATGAAATATCCATCGATGAAACTTGTAAAAAGGTGGTGCTACAGCACCATGAAAGACTGGACGGCAGCGGCTATCCCTATGGACTTTCTGCGGATGAAATCAGTTTTTTTGCCAAAATAGTTATGATTGCCGATACTTTTGATCTGGATACATCTGAAAAATATTATGGAGGTGCCAGCAGTCCCGAAGAAGCAGTTTTTGCTTTGCAAAATTCCGGTAATAAATTTGATCCTCACTTGGTTGCAGTTTTGGCCGGCTTACTACAATAACATAGCTGGATGATAACGCAGGTTGAACTGCTAACAATTATGTATCGCCAAAAGAGTAGAAAAGTATAAATTGTGGTGGTTAAGGTATGACCCTACGGTGGTCCTGCCAACCCGCCCCGGGAGGCGGCAAAAATTGAAAAAATTTTACAGCAGAACAGGCCGGCGAGCAGGTCAAATTATTATTTGGACAGCCGGCAATAATAAGAAAACAATACAAAAACAGCAACCTTGTGGTTGCTGTTTTATTTCTGCCGGGGTAGCTGAAATTTTGGTAATTTGACTTTTTGCACTGCTGCATTCCGATTGGCCTCTTTAATCATTTCAAAAACTTCTTGCCTGTGGACCGGAATGTCTTTCGGTGCGATAATGCCCAGTTTAACTTGGTCTTTTTTTGCTTCCAGTACTTTGACGATGATATTTTCATTGATAACTAAATCTTGGCCGGCTTTGCGCATCAGAATGAGCATATAAATCCTCCTAACCGCAACTGCGGTGTTTAGTGGGAGGGAAAAGGTGGTGACGTGTGGTAAAATCGGAATCGTAAAGCACGATCTGGGCGGCTTGCCCCTTTTGGCGGTAGACAAAAAGCGGGGCCAGTAAATTGGCCGTCATTTCTTCCATTTTTTCCGCCAAAGTAATAATCACATACACGTCAGGATCCTCTTCCACGGCTTTTGCCGTGTTTGCTCTATTCGACAAATAAAGGCTTTTTACCTGCTGCAGATAATTGGGAAAAAAATATTCCGGCCTGGTTACTAGAAATTTAGGGCCTTTATCGGCCTCTAACCAGAAGAAATAAGGATTATCTTCTACCGGGCTTAAAGTATAAGTGTTAATTTCCTCAAAACCTAAAAGGGGAGGATTCATTTGTAGTGTAATTTCTGTTGACATCTTTTTAATCACCTTACTCTCAGGCATATCTATCTGAGAAAATCAATGAGACTGGGTACCATAATGCGGGCACCGGCAGATAATGAAGCATAATAAAGTGTTTCCATGGTGGNAAAATGCATGAACGTTTCGGCAAAATCAATATCTTCCAGATGGGAGCGCAGTTTTGTCAGGTTAAGCTCTTCTAATGTGGTTTTATTTTTAGTGATCTCCAAACCTTTGCTGATGGCACCCAGGGCTGCCCGTTTATCTAAAATATGATCAATACATTGGGAAAGTTCGCCCAGAGCTTCGTTAATAGTTTCCTCTTTATTTTCATTTAAGCCGTAAACCAGTTTTTCTAAAGAAGCAAAAATACTTGTTTCATTGCCTGGTTCAAGCTCAATTTGCATGAACAGCCTCTCGCCGTCAAGATTTCCTTTGATTTCAACATTAGGTGCTATTTCCCACTTGATATCCCCTGTATCCCCGTGATACTCCACACCACTTTGATTATTTACCGGATCATAAGCTTGTGTGCGTTCAAAAGGAACGGTGGTTGTTTGATGGCCGGCAAAAATGTAACGCCCCCCCAAGCTGGTATTGGCCAGTTGCACAACCACGCCAACCAGTTCGTCTACCTCCATGGCGATAGCTTTTCTGGCCTCCGGCGGTTTGGAGCCGTCGGCGCCGGAGACGGCCAGCTCACGTGCACGCTGCAGTACATCATTAATGCCGGCCAGGGCGTCTTCTGTGGTGTTAATCCAGGACTCGGCGGCGTCTATATTGCGCTGGTACTGGGCGTTTTGCTGCAGTGAGGTAATATAGCCCATTATGCGGGTAATGGCCACCGGATCATCGGAGGGCAGGTTAATACTTTTACCGGAGGAAAGCATATCCTGATATTTATTCATACGGGCCAAATTGCGGTTTACATTACGGATTACCGTATTGGCAATTAATTGATGGGTAACACGCATTGTTCTCGCCTCCTTTAACGCAGGATACCATTAACTAAAGTATTGTAGACTTCATTTAAAGTGGCCAAAAAACGTGCTGAAGCCTGGTAAGCTAGCTGGAATTGCACCATATTGGCCATTTCTTCATCTAAAGAAACACCGGAAATGGAAGTGCGCCGGTTTGTCATCAGCTCTAAAAGTGAGTTTTGGTTTTCTTGCATGCGGATACTTTCCTGGGTATCCACCCCCAGGCGGGAGATGGTATCGCGATAAAAGAATTCCAAAGTGGTAGTGCCTTTTTCGTCATCTTCTTCCTTGGGTATTGTAAGGCGTTCGCCTAATACCTTTTCTGATCTGTCAAACTTAAATAGGGTGTTACGCAGTTGAGCGATTTTAACCGCATTGGTACCATCGCCGGGGCGAACCGCAGTAGGGTCGCCATCGCCGGTTGCGGCTCTAATATAAGACGGGTTATTTATGATTTTTTCATTAATCATCAGAGTCATAAGATCATCGCCGGTAAAAAAGTTGTCTGTGTCAGCTATATTTTCACCAAGCAGGTCTAAGCCTTTTGCATGCTGCTCGTTTACGGCATTAATAATTCCCCAGGCCAAACTTTCAAAATCCTGCATGTACTGGCGCAGTTCACCGCCGTATATTTCTCCTTTGTACTCGACCCCGTCACGCAGTTCAATGAGACCGTACAACTCACCGCCATTAAGGGCAACCGGTCTTTCATCCCTGGCCCAGACAATTTCCGGGGCGGGAGTCCATAGTGGTTCTGTGGCAAATACTTCCGGAAAGTCATCACTAGTGACATCTACCGGTTTGGTAGCCAATTCATAAACGGTGTTTTCAAATACCAGCGGCCGGCCGCCGATTAAAACGTTGACGGCGCCGTTTTCTGAATAGGAGACGTCAAAATTGGTGATTTTTGCCAGCTGCTCCAAAAGCAGGTCGCGGCGGTCCATTAAATCGCTGGGTGTATTTTTACGTACTGTAAGACTTGTGATTTGGATATTAAGGTCTTTAATTTGTTCGGCCAGGCTGTTTATTTCTTTAACTTTCAGTTCGATATGAGCGGTGATGTCATCACGCACGTTTTCCAAATGTGTATATGTTTGTTTAATGGCGTTGAGCAGTAAATTGGAATTTTCAATCAGAGCCGTGCGGGCTGAGGAACTTTCCGGGTTTAAACTTAATTCCTGCCAGCTGTCAAAAAAGACACCCAGCACATGGTTGAAGCCGTTTTCCGTAGGCTCTAAAAAAATGTATTCAATTTGCTTGAGATAAGTACTACGGGCTTCCCAGCGGCCTAAAGTATGTTGTTCGTTGCGGATTTGCCGGTCCAGGAATAAGTCGCGGACGCGGGAGATTTCATCAACCCGGACACCTGTGCCCAGCATCCCCTTGGGGTGGTAGGGCAGGGCCGTTGTGGGAGACATATGGGCCACCTGACGGCTATAGCCAGGTGTATTGGCGTTGGCAATATTATGGGAAGTAACTTCTAAAGCTTTCTGCTGTGCTTGCATGCCCAGGCGGGCAATATTTAAACCAAAAAAAGTAGACATGGGCAAACCTCCCGGGATCTCTATTAAGCGCGGTGTGTAATCACTGTATTGGGTTCAGCTGACTTTTTTGTCAGTTTACCTTTGGCGTCATAATGGGCCGAATCGGCATTGAGTAAATCTTTTAAAACATTAAAATATGCCAGTTCAGTTTGAAGGAGGAGTGTATTAGTGGTCTGCAAGTGCTTGAGCTCCAGGATACTTTCNTTCAGCGACCGGCGCAGGGCCTGTAAAGTTTCGGCTTTATCGCCGGCAGCTTGCACCAAGGTCAGGAAATCTTTGTCACCTGTAAGGCTAATACGTTCCTCTTCCAGCTCCTTAAGCTGTTTTTCCAGCCTTTCTTTTGCTTGCAGGCTTTCCTGTAAAAGCTCCATATTTTTATTGACAATGGCTTCCTGTTCTTGTTTGGTAGCACCAATCAACTCAGCAAATGTGTCTTGCTGCTTTTCTAAAACAGCTAATAACTTTTCCACAAAAAAACCTCCGCAAACATAATTTACCTGTACTTATGTCATCGGCGTCAAAGTAGTTTTCTTTAGGTAAAAGAAAGAAAAAGATGCCTCTGCACCTTTTTCTTTTATGCCAGTTTAATGGCTTCAGACCAAGTATCTCTTAATTCACTTAAAAGCAATTGAACTTCTGAAAGCAATTCCGCATCTTTTTTGATATTTGCGTCCACCAGCCGGTGGTACATATAATCATAAAGCCGGTAAAGATTGCGGGCAATATCTCCCTGCTCCAGGTCCAGGGTAGTCATCAGTTCGGTCAGAATGTCTTGCGCTTTTAGGATGTTTTGGTGACAGACTTCCAGCTTTTCTTCCTCAAGTCCCATTTGTGCCTGCTTAATAAAGCGAATGGCACCATTATAAAGCATTAAAACCAACTGGGCCGGTGTGACTGTTTCCACCATGTTTTTCTGGTATTTTTGGTAAGGGTTAGGCATCATGCTATCCATCCTTTATCGTTTGTCATCAAACAAAAGGCCGATTAGTTTATCAATTTCCACCGCCAAATCAAGCATTCTGCGGGGCGGTATTTCTTTAATGACTTCGCCTGTTTCGCGGTTGACAATTTGAAAAATATAACGCTCCGATTCTTCATGTAATGTGAAACGAAAGCCGAGATTCAGTTCATTAAAAGTTTCATTCATTTTTTCCGCGAACAGCGATAATTGCTCTTTAGTAAAAGCCGTTTCCTGTGTTTTCAGTTCGGCTTTTTTCGGCTCTGCAAAATCTGCCTGCCGGTGAGTCCGGTTAACAGTATTATTTGTAAGGGGAGTAGTTGAGATTGTGGATTCAATTCTCATAAAACTTAACCTCACATTTAAATTTTTGTTATTCTCACTAGATACTTCGGAAAAGAAGTATAAAACTTTAGCTAAAGATGTAAATTTTTAAAAATTTAGCTGAATTTTGCTTGTGCCTTAATTAACTTGGTAAAAAAGCTAAAGGAAACTTTAGTCTGGCCGATAAANATATGCATAATGTTANAAAGATGACGCTTAAAGAGGTGAGGAGGATGAAGGTTGGTATCATTGGCGGAGGCCACGGAGGTCTGGCTGTGCTCAATCTTTTACTGTCCATCCCCGAGGTGGAAGTTATGTGGGTTGCAGACCTGGATGACGGTGCTCCGGCCATGATCAGGGCAAGGGAAGCAGGAGTACATGAAACAAATGATTTTATTCCCCTCTTGGACGCTGAAGATTTGCACATGGTGATTGAAGTAACAGGCTTGGATCGTGTCAAGGAATTAATCTATGCCAATAAACCGGATCACGTGTTGGTGATGGAAGCGGAAGAAGCAAAACTGTTGATCACCATTGTGAAACATAAAGAAGAAACCAGTCGCAAGCTGGTGGAGAATGCGGAAAAACTGGCCGGCTATATTGAGGAGATTAATTTATCGGCACAACTAATTCGTGAGCGCATGAAACAGCTCGCTAAGGAGGCGGAAGCTCTGGCCAGGCGGGGAGAAGAACTGACGAAAACATCCCAAACTGCGGCGGCGGAAGCGGAAAAAACGCAGGAGATCCTGCATTTTGTTGAGGAAATAACGAAAACTTCCAAAATTATCGGCATTAATGCAGCCATCGAAGCATCCCGTGTAGGTAAGGAGGGTCAGGGTTTTGCCGTGGTGGCTGCAGAGATTAGCCGCCTGGCAGAAGACTCAGGCAGTTCCAATAAGGAAATCGCTAAAATCACCCGTAGCATTGTGCAATCTATGGAAAATATTCATACCGGCATTGCCCAATCTAAAGATGTAGCCAGGAGCCAGGTGGAAGCGGCAGAGGAAGTACTTACCACTTTGGAAACTCTGGCGGATGTTTCTTTACAGCTGAGGGAGCTTGCCAATAATCTCCTATCAATGTAAACTAAAGAAGGGCCTTTTTTGCCTGTTTTGTTTTTGGTCTTAAGTTTTCTGCTTTGCTTCCGATATAAAGAAACGGGAGTAAATAACAAATTTATCAAAAACAAAAGAGAGAGTGAATTGTATGACAAGAGTATTGGTTGTTGATGACGCAGCCTTTATGCGCATGGCTATTAAAAATATGTTGGAAAATAATGGTATGGAGGTTGTGGGAGAGGCGGAAAACGGTGCCGTAGCGGTGGAAAAATACGCCGAGTTAAAACCGGATTTAGTAACCCTGGATATTACCATGCCTGTCATGAACGGTTTAGATGCTTTAAAAGCCATTATGAAATTAGATCCTAACGCAAAAGTTGTCATGGTTTCAGCCATGGGACAGGAAGCCATGGTAAAAGACGCCATTATGAGCGGAGCTAAATCTTTTATTATTAAGCCTTTCAAGCAAGACCATGTCATGAAAACATTAAACAAGATTTTACAACAATAAATGGTTTTAATTTGAAGTGGCTAAAACCTTTTGGTGAGCAGAATGCTAAATATTACAAAAAAAGAATTTGCCGAGTTGTCTGCTTTCATTAAAGATAATTACGGTATTTTCCTTAAGGAAGAAAAAAAGACAATGGTGCTGGGACGGCTGCAGAATTTACTTTTAAGTAAAGGTTTTACCAACTTCACAGACTATCTGCATTATCTGGCCCATGATAAAACCGGAGAAGCCGCAGCGGCACTTATTGACAGGATATCTACTAATCACACTTTTTTTATGCGGGAAGCCGACCACTTTTATTATTTTCGCGACCATGTTTTGCCCTATTTGGAGAAAAATGTGCGCGATAAAGATTTGCGTGTCTGGTGTGCAGCTTGTTCCACAGGTGAAGAATCTTATACCTTGGCCATCTTAATTAATGAGTTTTTTGGCAATAACCGGGATGGCTGGGATACTACTATGCTGGCTACCGATATCTCGCGTAAAGTATTGGAGATAGCGGAAAAGGGTGTTTACAGTAAAGAAAAGATCGCGCCGCTGCCGGCTTTGTGGAAAACAAAATACTTTAAAAATATTGATGGCCAAAATGTGGAAATTATTGATGAGATCAAAAAGAAAGTGATTTATCGCCGCTTTAATTTGGTGCAAAAGCATTTTCCCTTTAAACGTAAATTGCATGTGATATTCTGCCGCAATGTGATGATTTATTTTGATATGTTCACAAAAACAGAACTTATAAATAAATTTTATGAGCACCTGGAACCAGGGGGGTATCTGTTTATCGGCCATTCTGAGTCTATAAACAGGGAAACGTCAAAATTTAAATATGTGATGCCTGCAGTATACCGTAAACTGGAGTAGCATGTCTTAGGCACAATAAAAGTAGGTGATCAAGCTGGAATTGGTGGTGGGAATTGGTGAGTACAGCGTTTCCAATCAAAAAGGTGCACAGATTAAAACTTATGCCTTATCTTCCTGTGTGGCGGTAACGATGTTCAGTCCTTTAAGGCGGGCGGCAGGAATGGTGCATATAGCGCTTCCTGCTCCCCCGGCCAATATTAAGGCAGTGACAAGACCCGGGTACTATGCTGTGACAGGAATACCACTGTTAATAAAAAAAATGTCGGAAAATTTTGGTTGTTTAAAGGAAGAGTTGGTGGTGCAGATTTATGGCGGTGCCAATGCTAACCGTAAAAATGATATTTTTAATATTGGAAAAAAAAATATAGAAGCAGTACGGCAGATTTTGTCAGAATTAAAAATGCACATTAAACATGCCGATGTGGGCGGCAGTGTCAGTCGCACAGTCAGTATTGATATTGATACCGGAGAAGTAAAGGTGGCAACTTTCCCGCTTTTATTTTAATTTTTCGCTATTGAATTCTGAATATTTGTGCAGCTTATACTTTTTAGTATATTCTAAACTATAGGGGGTAAATGGATGAGTATTTTAAAAGGAGAAGCAGCACTGTCGGCCTTGGTGGGAGTGGTTCCCTACATTGTTGAAGCGTTGCCGGATGAGATGGCTCTTTTTGTGACGGACGGGAAAAAATATCTTCAGGTGGCGGAAGGACCGGAATTGCAGACAGGAATAAAACTGGGCAGTAAAATTTTAGGCAAAGCCACGGAAAAGTGCATGCAGGAAAAGCGCAAAACTGTCTACCACATTCGTGAAGGAGTCCCCTTTAAAGGCGTGAACGTGCCGGTCTGTGATGAAAACGGCATGCCTGTAGGTACGGTCATTTGTGCCATCGGCCGCAAAACCCAGCAAGAAGTTAATAAATATGCCACCTCTTTATCTGCCGCATTGGATGAGATGGCGGCTGTGTCCGCGGAAATGGCACAAAGTGCAGCCAGGCTGGCTGCCATCGGTGAGGACCTTTTGACCAAATCGCAATTATCCAGTGAAAGGATTGAAAATACGGCCGTAATTATTAATGCCATTACGGAAATTTCTAAACAAACAAATTTATTAGGCTTAAACGCTTCTATTGAAGCCGCCAGGGCAGGAGACAACGGCAGGGGGTTTAGTGTTGTGGCAGAAGAAATTCAAAATTTGGCCGCTGAAGCCAGGAAGGCGGCGCAGGAAGTAAAAGCAATTGTGCAGGAAGTGGCAGCGGCGGTAACAGGCATGATTGAGGCTGCCAGGGAATCAGGGACAATAGCCCAAAAGCAGGCTTCGGCCACTGAAGAAAGTGCCGCAGCCATTGCGNGACTACGGCAGGTTGCCCTTGACCTGAAACAAACGGCAGCCAAACTGTAAGGGCATATTAGGGCATGTGAATATTTTCCTTTATTCTGCCTGTAGCACTACTTCTAATGCTTTTAGGCCCAACAAGCGGTTTTGCCGCCAAATTTTATCCCACTGCTGCAAATCACCCACAACTGTACCCACTTCTACAATCATGGCAGGGGTCTTAAGCTCCGCAATAACCCAGTCCATGTATTTGCCGCCGTTTACTAATAAGTGATCACTGCGGTAGCCTGTCAAAGCGCCCAGCTGCCGGGCAATTTGCCTATCTCTTTGCAGTTGCTCCCCTTGCTGGCGGTTATACCAGTAGATTATTTCTCCCTGCTGGTGAAAAGAAAGCGTCAAAGCCGGCTGCTGTTGCAAGGTAAATTCATATAATGCCCTGGCTTCCGGTTCGCTGAGAGGTTTTTCTCCTTTATAGTGACTGGGAGCCGGGCGCGGGGCTACATTTATCATACGCTTCCAGGAGGCGGGAAACTGCCTGTTTAAATCAACGCCGCGAATATTGGCTTTCCAGCCACTAAAATCTTGCACTTTACTTTGGGCAAGAATTTTTTTTGCCAAAGCACCGTGTTGGACGGCTTCCGGCCCCTCCAGTACCAAAGTGACGCCGTCCGGATTAATCATGGGGATAAACCACATACTTACTTCATCGATAAGTTCCGCCACCGGAAAACTGCCCAAGGTTTCATTGTACTTGGCGTAATGAGCATATTCCTCCAGCATTTTCATCAGTAAAGAAGTTGTCAGCCACTCACTGGCGTGAATGGAAGCATCAAGAAAAATATTTTTTTCGCCTTGCCCCAGCCGGGCGGCAAAAATTATCCTGCCTTCTACAGATTGACCGATAGCATATAGTTTAATCAGTGTGGGATAAGCGTCCGCCAGCGCCATCAGATCTGCTTGCAGGCGATCATAAGTGTAAGGCTGGCGGGGGTTAACGATGACGGGAGCGTTATGGACGCGCAGTTTAGGTTCCTTGATCCTGGCCACTGTTGCTGCCAATTCCAAGCGCGTAATCTTTTCCTTCAGTCTTAACTTGCGGTCAAAGGGAACTTCAATTATGCCCAGTTTTGCCAAAGCATTTGCTTCTTCTTTGCCCTGACCGGGAAAATAAGTTTCAGCAGCTTCCGGCGCTGCAAACTCCCGCGCCAGCAAAAAGTATAAATCGCCCCTGTTTATAGGCCTTTCCGGATCGTGTAAATCAAAACCGGCTGCAGCCAGTTCTGCTTGGTAAGCCGTTTTTCCCAAGCCTAAAACGGCGGCAAAGATTTGTATGCTTTCCTGACAGGAGGCATATAGATCAGCCTGCCTTGACGTCCAGTCCTTGTCCAGGACATTTAAATCGTTAAGATAAGCAAAATAATCAACATCTTCCTGAGTGGGAGGGTTTTCGGCAAAAGAGGTTGTTGCCGGGGTCCCGGTTCCGGTATTATAGACAACGGCAAAAAAAAGTATCAAGGCGGTAAAAGCCATGATGGTGCTAAAGATTTGCCTGTTGATTTGTGACAGTTCCGTCATATTTTCACCTTACCTTAAGCTGCTTGTCCTCATATTTTTGCAAAGTCAAACAATTTTCCTGCCAAAATTGGCCAAGAATAAAAAAATATAAAAGAAATTAATGAAATTTTAAAATAGTTGCAGGATATTAGAAAAATATGTAGAAAAAAAATTAAAGGTTCTTAAGTAATATTTGGATTTCCAGGCAAGTTATTGTTGCGATGGTAAATATGATGCCGATAACGTAAGACTTTTGTAATAAAATTTACTTGTTATAAAAATATAATAATTTTAGCTGTAAAGGGCAAACCTGTCGAAAGGCAGGGACGCAAAGCCACAGGCCTAAAACCGTTACGGTCACGGCGGCTGGGTTGCCGGTTAATCAAACTCTATTTTTGTACCAGTATACCAGGAGTTTGTTTTGCTGTTGTTAAAAACAGGAAGGCAGCCATGAACCTTCCTGTTTTTATAAGGGAATCTTAACGTATTCAAAGGAGTGGAAAATAATGAACCGGCTCCTTGTAGACGGAACCAACCTTATTTTGCAACTGGCGCTGGATGCTGCCGCGGAAAAACAGCGTGCCAGTGCCCATAATCTGGCCAATGTTAATACGCCTAATTTTAAACGGCAGGAAGTCTCCTTTGAAAAAAAACTGAAAGAAGCTTTATTTTCGGCGCCAAAACTAAAGCTGACAAAAACGCATGAAAAACACCTGCCCCGGGAATTGAAACTTTCCGACCTGCAGCACGAAGTAGTGACAGATCACAGTACCTCCATGCGCAATGACGGTAATAATGTGGATATTGACAGGGAAATGGTGCTTTTGACCATGAATCAAATGCATTTTAATGCCGTGACGCAGGTGTTAAATAGTCGCTACAGCACACTGCGTTATATCCTACATGAAGGGAGGCGCTAACAGATGAAAATGTTTCAGGCTATGCAGGTTTCAGCTTCCGGCCTGACGGCGGAAAGGTTACGTCTTGATTTAATCGCTTCCAATATCGCCAATGCTCATTCCACGCGTACGGAAACAGGTGAACCGTACCGCAGGAAATCGGCTGTTTTTGCCGCAGTATTAAAAGAAGCGGGACAAGCCGGGGAAGGCGTGCGGGTAGCTGCTATCCACACCGATCCCGCAGAACCGCGTTTGGAATATGATCCCACCCATCCGGACGCCGACGAGGAAGGTTATGTGGCTTATCCCAATATAAATGTGGTGCAGGAAATGGTGGACATGGTCACGGCCATTCGTTCTTACGAAGCTAATGTGACAGTCCTCAATGCCGGTAAAAATATGTTCCTGAAAGCACTGGAAATAGGCAGAGGGTAGGTGAGTTTACTTGGAAGTTCGTCAATTAAATGAATTTATCCCGCTGGCGTGGCAACAGCAGGAGCAGAAAAAGACGACGGCGGCACAAAGTGAGAGCTTTAGTGATGTCTTAAAGCAAGCATTAAATGAAGTGAATGAATTACAGCTCAAGTCGCAACAGGATGCGGTGGCTTTGGCAGTAGGAGAAATTGAAGACGTACACCAGGCTTTAATCACAATGGAGCAGGCACGTTTGGCCTTGGAGCTAACTGTGCAGGTGCGTAACAAATTAATAGATGCGTATCAAGAAATTTCCCGCATGCAAATTTAAACAGGTCCAGGGGCCGTGGAGAGGGGTGATAAGGGTTGTCGGAACAAAGACGCTTTCCCTTCAGTTTAGATGAAATCAGGGGAAAGTGGCAGCAATTAAGCAGAGCAAAAAAAATCTCAGCGGTAGTATTGATTACAGCAATCATAATCACACTGATTTTTTCCGGGCAAGCCTTACTGCGTCCGCGCATGTCGCCCCTGTTTACAGGACTGGAGCCGGCAGATGCCGGTCGCATTACGGCTAAATTAAAAGAGCTTGGTGTACCTTATGAGCTGACGCAAGAAGGAAAAACAATCCTTGTCCAGGACGACAAGGTTTACGATTTAAGGATTCAGTTAGCAAGCGATGGAACGCTTTTAGGCAGTAGCGCCGGGTTTGAGCTTTTTGATCAAACTAAATTAGGCTCAACCGATTTTGAACGGCGCCTCAACTATCAAAGAGCTTTGCAGGAAGAACTGCGCAGGACAATCGTCCAGCTGGAGGAAGTTGAACAGGCACGCGTACATTTAACGCTTCCCGAACCCAGTGTTTTTATTGCTGAGACGACCCCTGCTTCCGCCTCCATCGTTTTGAAGCTGAATCCTTTTTCGCGGTTAGAACCAAAACAAATTCAAGGTATTATACATTTGGTAGCAGGTAGTGTGGAGAATTTAAGTCCCGAGAATATAACCATTGTTGATACATACGGAAATTTATTGAGCGATCTTTATCCTCTTGATGAATCATCACAAATTGCTGAAGCCACTTTGAAGCAGTTGGAGGTAAAACGTACTTTTGAGCGGGAGCTGGAGCAGCGGGTACAGCGTCTTTTGGATCGTGTCTTTGGGCCGGGGCAGGCCATTGCCATGCTAACGGCAGAACTTGATTTTAATTCCCGCGAATCAACTGTCATTACTTATGCAGAAGGCGGGGTGCCCCGCAGCCATACCATTACACGGGAAACATGGATAGGCGGGGAGGAAAACATCCCCAATATGGGGGAAGCAGGCACCGACAGTAATATCCCCGGCTATGTGCTGCCGGAGGAAACTGAAGGTGGGTTTTATGAACGGACTGATGAAATTACTAATTATGAAATAAATGAAACTAATGAAACAGAAATTTTTGCTCCCGGCCGTCTTTTACGATTGCATACCGCAGTGGTGGTAAATACAAAAAACGGCGAAATTTCGCCGTTTCAGGTAGAACAGATCCGCAATACCGTGGCCGCTGCCGTAGGTTACCAGGAGGAGCGCGGCGACAGTATTGATGTGCAGGGTATGAACTTTGATACGACCCAAATGGATCAAATACAGAAAGTACTGGATGAGGCGGAGCAACAGGAGCAACTGCAGCAATATATCCGGTATGGAATTTTAGGTNTGGTGGGACTGCTGAGCTTAATTTTCCTTGTTCGCTTCCTGGCTAAACGGCGGGAGCGGGCAGTGGATTTACAGGAAGGAATGGTACCTGTTTTGCCTGACAGTGCTGAAGATGCATTGCTGCCTGAAAGCGAAACACCTATAGAAGAAAGCAGTCTTAATCAACAGGTGCGCCAACTGGCAGAAAGGGATCCGGAGACGGCAGCCTTCCTGATACGTACCTGGCTATCGGAGGAATAGGGGGATTGTGTGGTGCGAGGTAAATTAACCGGTATAAAGAAAGCAGCCATTCTCCTGATGGCTTTAGGTCCGACATTATCGTCACGCATTTTGCGACATTTTAATGAAAACGATATTGAACGGATTTCTTTGGAAATCGCCAATACTACTAAAGTTGAAGTAGCTGATATGGAAGAAGTTTTGGAAGAGTTCTTGTTAATTAACCAGGCGCAAAAATATGTCCTTGACGGCGGCCTGGATTATGCCAGGAAACTTCTGGAGGAAACTTTAGGTACGCAAAAAGCTCATGAAATAATCAAAAAATTAAAAGATGCTTCACAAATCAAACCTTTCATGTTTGCCCGTAAAACTGACCCGAAACAACTGTCTAATATTATTTCCCATGAGCATCCCCAAACAATTGCCCTTATTTTATCTTATCTCGACCCGCAGCAATCTGCGCAAATTTTGTCGGATCTGCCCAATGAGCAGCAGCCTGATATTGCCCAGCGCATAGCTACCATGGACAGAACCTCGCCGGAAGTTTTAAGGGAAGTAGAAAATGTGTTGCGGGAACGTCTGTCGTCCATGGCCCAGGCTGATTTTGCCGCTGCCGGTGGCATCGGTACTTTAGTTGATATTTTAAATAATGTAGATCGCGGCACGGAAAAGTTAATTTTGGAAGAACTTGAACAAGACCAGCCCGATCTGGTGGATGAGATCCGCAAACGCCTCTTCATCTTTGAAGATATTATCGGTCTTGATAATGCCTCCATCCAGCGCATTGTCCGTGAAGTTGATCATAAAGATCTGGCAGTGGCACTGAAAGGCTCAAGCNAGGAAGTCCGGGAGCGTATTTTCCGTAACGTCTCCAAGCGTGCTGCAGAAATGCTCAAGGAAGATATCGAGTTTATGGGCCCCATTCGCTTGCGCGAAGTGGAAGAGGCACAGCAGCGTATTGTTGCTATAGTCCGCAGACTGGATGAAGCCGGTGAAATTGTCATTTCGCGGGGTGGGGATGATGCCATTATTGTCTAAAGTAATCAAAGCGGAAAAAATTTTTCAAGCCGGCAGTCGCCAGGTGCTTTTGCAACCGCCGGCGGCGCCGGCACCACCAAAACCGCAAAAAGGGGAAAAAGAAGCCGCCCAGGTACAAACACAGGCGGACAAGGCAGAAAAGCTTTTGGCGGAAGCGGAAATTAAATTGCAGCAGGCTGAAGCAAAAGCAGCTGAAATTTTGGCTGCAGCGCAAACTGAAAAGGAACAAATTTTGCAGCAGGCACAAGAAGAGGCAGAAAGACTGCGCCAGGAAGCACGGCAGGAAGGTTATGACAAAGGACTCAAAACCGGCCTGGAGCAGGGCGCAGAAAAAAGCCAGGAACTGATAAAAGAAGCGGAAAAGCAACTGGAGGAAACGCGGCAGTTGCGCAAGGAAATGCTGCAAAGAGTTGAACCGCAGGTGGTGGAGCTGGCTGTAAAAATTGCCGAAAAATTTGTGGGACAAAAGCTGGTGGAGGATGCACAAATCCTGCAGCAGTTAATTGAGGAAGCACTGCGGCAAATTCAGGAAACAGGCGAAATTATTATTCGCTTGCATCCGGAAGATGCGGCCGCCTGCCGGGAAAAGCTGCCCCTGTGGCAGGAAGAACTGGGGGAGTATGCCACGCTAAACTTATTAAGTGACCACACCCTGCAGCGTGGAGACTGCCGGGTGGAAAGTACCGGTTCAGTTTACAGCTGTCAAGTGGATGAACGTTTTGCTTCTTTGCGTAAAATGCTGACGGAAGTGGTGACCCATGCCTAAATTGAATTTGGCAACATATTTGCAGACTGTGGAGTCCTTTTCACCTTTAAGAAAAGCCGGCCGGGTGACGCAAGTGGTGGGTCTCACCATTGAGGTACAGGGCATTGAAGCTTTTATTGGTGAAGTTTGTCTCCTTTATTTAAACAATCGTAGCCGACCGGTGATGACGGAAGTTGTAGGCTTTAAAGACGGCAGTGCTCTCTTGATGCCTTTAGGCAATGTTTCCGGCATCCGCCCGGGCTGTGAAGTGGTGACCACGGGTAAATCCTTTACGGTCAAAGTAGGACACGGTCTTTTGGGACAAGTTGTAGACGGGCTGGGCCAGCCGCTGGAAGGCGGCACCATAGGTGGCATTGACGCAGAATACCCGG
>JGI24708J26588_10000778_pt1 | contig 26006 bp, 25 predicted proteins | sample BioPla1DNA2_FD_26588 | JGI IMG/M metagenome (IMG submission 26588) | reverse complement strand
GTCGATGTTTACCTTTAAGTAAGTCGATGGTATTAGTGAAAATGCACCTTGAATGTCATAGCTTTCCCTTGTTGCGTTTACGAACAACACCCAGAATGGAAAGATACTTACAATNGNCAGNAATGTGCATACGCTATACATCAATACTTTTTTCCAGAACGTTTTAACTTTAACGGAGGTTGTGCCTGATCCGGCTCGAATATTGTAATCTACCCTACTCATTAGCCATCGCCTCCTTCTTAGCTGCTTTTTCTAATTTACGTTGCTTTATTGCATCCTTATCACGCATTATGTAGAATAGTATGATGCTAAAAGTCGCCGTTACTAAAAAGAGTAGTACTGATACAGCGGCTGAATGTCCGTAGTTCCTTGAAGTACCGGGACGAGCCACAAGTTCCTGTATATACATCGTTACAGTTTTAATATACCTGTTCGCCGGATTTGTGCTATTGACGTCGCCCGCCATGAGTCGTGGTATATCGTACATTTGCATACCGCCGATGAGTGACGTGACCAACGTATAGAGCATAATGGGGCGAAGTAACGGGATTGTGATCTTCCTGAAAATCTGTCCATTATTTGCACCGTCAATTTCTGCGGAATCGTATAATGACGGATTTATACCCATAATTCCCGCTATTAAAATAATCATAGTATTACCATACCACATCCAGAAGTTGATAAAGGAAATTATCAGAACGGCTGAGGTAGGTGTTTCTATAAATCTAAATGGATCATCGAGAATGCCCAAGTCCATTAATAGAAGGTTGATAGGGCCCTTTGGATAAGAAAAAAGAGTCTTAAACAAGAGTGAAATACTAGCTGCGGTGATAATATTCGGCATGTAAATCAATACCTTATATATACCTTGAACAGCACCATTCATCTTTACTCGCACATTTGTAAACCATGCCGCTAAAAGAAGTGCGAGAGCTATTTGCGGAACAAAGTTAATTGTCCACATAATAAAAGTATTTCTAAATGCCCCCATAGTAAATTCACCAAAGGCACGGTTATTTTCTACGAGATCTTTAAAGTTAGATAGACCGATAAATTTCGGTCCAATAACGGGTCCCATTACCGGCTTGACATACTGTGTCATACTTAGATAAATAGTGTTTATAAGCGGATAGAGAGAAAAAATTGCGTATACAATAAAAAAGGGCAGTATAAAGAAATACCCATATTTACTATAGCTCACCATCTTCTTAGGAGCCTTAAAATTCTTGTATTTTGATAAACTAGAAGAAGCAATTTTATCTGGAGTTGTATTTGAGGCATTAGTAGGCTTCACATCGCTTATTGCCATAAGTTGCAATGCTCCTTTCCTATATGGATGTGTTAAAATAAGAGAGCAAGTAAGTGCGGGAATTCCCGCCCCCACTTGCTCCGCATAAGTTTAAATCGAGTGCCTATTCTTCGAGTTCGCTGAATGAGTTCATCATTTCTTTCTTGAACTCTTCTATAGCCTTATCTTTGTCAATTGTTCCTTGAACATATTTCTCAACTTGCTCTAGGAATGTGTTGTTAGCTACCTGGTCATATGCTGACATAGCCTTTGTGTCAATTTTAGCGGCAGCTTCTCTAAATAGTGAGTAGTGGTCTTGCCCGCCTAAGAAGTCAAAGCTATATCCGTCATCAATGATGCTTTTGATAGCTTTATCATTGTTAACATAGTCATATGAATCCAAGCTATATTTCTTCATTGAATCTTCATTAACTGTAAAGTATCTGATAATATCTTCAACAATTGTTTTGTTATCACACTTTGGTGTAACTGCTAGCCATGTACCGCCCCAGTAATATGCTTCAGGTCCTTCGATAGCTGCCCAGTCGCCGTATGTTCCAACACCAGGGCCAGGATCATCTTCTGATCCGCCAGCTGAGTTTCCTACCATTGTCCATTGGATGAACCATGTTGAGCCAAAGTATCCGAATACATCGTCGTTACCGACTGCTGCGTTCCATTCTGTTCCCCATGGTTTATACTCTGCTACTAGCTTTTCATCTGTAAGAGTTTTAGCTAGATCCATGAAGAAATCAGGTGTTTCGTCAATATTAATCTTATTGTCTTTAACCCAAGGAGCAGTACGTACTGTTCTGAGTACTTGCCAAATATCATCAATAGAAGTAACCATCTTAGTTTTACCTTCGGACTTCTCGTTGACTAATTTTGCTGTTGCAACAAATGAATCCCAGTCTTTAATTTTTTCCTGAACTTCAGCTGGATCACTTGTACCTAAGAATTTTTCAGCAAGAGATCTTCTGTAAATAAATAGACCAGGTGCTGCCTGCCATGAAGAACCGACAATCTTACCCTTTGAATTTCTAACTACGTCTTTTGTGTAATCATATTGGTTTTTAAGATCACTGTCTTTAATTCCAACTTCTGATAGTGGAACAACATATTCGCTATTAACATACTTCTTAGCGTAGTCGGCTTCCATTAGGAAAATGTCAATAACTTCATCACTTTCAAGTAGATTATCAAGCTTTTCTTGATAAGTTTCACTACCGCCAGTGTTGATGAATTTAAATTCTATGCCATCCGGTAGTGGATTGTCTTTTAGATAGTAGTTATTCATCATATTCTCGAACTCATCGTTCCATGAAGCGATTACAATTTCCTTGCCGTCGTCAGAAAGCTTCGCCCCTGAATCGTCTTTACAGCCTGTGAATGCAGTTGCTGTAGATGCGACCATGAGCAATGCTAGTGCCGAGGTCAACAACCTTTTAAATGTTTTCATATTTTTCCTCCTCAAAATTAGTATCAAATACTTATATGCAGCTAACAAAATAGTTGCCAAATAATTAAGGAAGCTAAAGCCTCCGACGAGTAATAGTGAAACAAATTTATAAATGTTAACAAATGATAAGTAAATTATTTTGTTCCCTACCCGTACGTTCACATTATATATCATTAAGCACAAAAAATCAACCCTTTTATAGTGCGTTTAGCATAGTTTGTATATATGTTGTACTGTAAACGATTTATAAGTGCTATTATACTGCTAATTTTTGTGCAAAGTGCTACATTGATTAAAAGTAATAACCAATATGCGTATAATGTTTCAACTTTCTAGATTATATGCCGCCGCCATAAAAAGTATGTGTCAAGCATCATAATTATGCCTTAAGTGCTTAAATAATGGCGAAATTTAAGCATAACAGATGTAGTGCGGATTGGCTCTAACAGGCAAAAAGAAAATCTTGTTTAAGTAAAACACTTAAACAAGATTTGTGCACATTAACTAAATTTAGCTTAATTAAAGGGTCCGATATGCTCGCATAAAGTAGATATTATCTTATATGGTTTTAATCTTTTTATCGCAGTATTCGCATTCTAGAATATCGTCCCCACGGAAGTATTTTGGCAAATATGGTTCTGTATGCGTAATGCAATTAGGATTAGTGCAGGCTATTCCTGCCCTTTCCTTACCGCATAGCAAGCCATTCGATTTAGATTTCTGGTCTAGCATGGTGAAAATTAGAGCCATGCGAATATAAACGCCGTATAATGCTTGCTTAAAATATAGTGCCCGTGGATCTTGGTCAACTTCATTTGCAATTTCGTCGACTCTTGGTAGTGGATGCAGTATAACAAGATCATCTTTAGCATCTTGCAGCTTTGGCATATCAAGGATATAAACGTCCTTTTGTTTAAAATAATGCTCGTCAGACGCAAATCGCTCACGCTGTATCCTAGTCATATATAATACATCAATATGGGGCATTGCCTCCTCAAGGGTATCGACTTCCTCATATGTGCAACCGTTCGCCCTTAGAACATTTTTCACATACGATGGCAGGCGAAGCTCCTTAGTCGAAATAAGCACGAAGCGGTTATTCTCATAATGGGATAATGCCTTTAAAAGGGAATGCACGGTNCGCCCATTGAGCAAATCGCCGCATANACCAATTGTAAGATTTGATAGTTCGCCCTTTTCTTCTTTTAAAGTCAAAAGGTCGGTAAGTGTTTGTGTCGGGTGGAGATGTCCGCCATCACCAGCATTTATAATAGGGCAATCTGCCGTCAATGCAGCTGCCTTTGCCGAGCCCTCTTTCGGATGCCGAATAACAAGTATATCTGAATAGCTGCTTACAACCTTTGTAGTATCTTTAATGCTTTCGCCTTTAGATACAGATGACGATGCCGGATTATCGAATCCGATGATTCCACCACCGAGGCGCAGCATTGCACTTTGGAATGACATTTGCGTTCTGGTAGATGGTTCATAGAATAGTGTCGCCATAATTTTACCATTCAGGCTACTCTTATATCTATCCGGATGGTGCATAATATTCTGAGCTAGGGAGATAATTTCATTCCACTCTTTAACGCTATAATCATTCAAATCTATAAGATGTTGAAATCTTGACCACACTGCTAAAACACCCCTTATATAATGTAGTATGTTCTGCTAATAAAAAATCGNTTGCAATTACTCAATGTGAATTGCTATATATTATTATAGTGCATAAAGTAAGTTTTTTCAACAAAAAAACTGCTATTTTAAAAAAACAGCAGTTTAATATATAATGTATAAAAACATTATAGCAATACATTATAGCAATCTAGTAATATCGCATTACAGAAACAACTTTACCTATTATCGAAACATTATCGGATATTATAGGCTCCATAGTATCGTTTTCCGGTTGGAGGCGATAATGCCCATCTTCTTTATAAAAAGTTTTTACGGTGGCATCTTCACCATCGACAAGCGCAACGATAATTTCACCGTTGTCCGCATAGGCAGATTTCTCTATAATAACGATGTCACCATCAAGGATTCCAGCGTTAATCATACTGTCGCCCCTTACATTGAGTGCAAAAAGTTTATCATTATAATTCTTCGCAGGATAGAACGATATATAATCAACAACGTTCTCTATAGCGGTAATTGGCTCACCGGCAGTCACAACCCCAAGAAGAGGGATGCGCATTGCGCTTTTTCCAGCTAGGCGGATCGCCCGACGCTGATTGTCCGACTTCTCAATAAGACCTGCATCGACAAGCTCAGCAATATATCTATGTACAGTGGAGGTAGATTTAATTGATAGAGCAGAGCAAATTTCACGAATTGTCGGAACAATATCATTGACTGAACGTTCATTTATGTAATCGTAGATTTTCATTGCTGTCGGGTGGACTTCCTTCATTAATATACCTCCTATATAAATACGTATACTATGCACATTTATAATTGTATCATATGGTATTATCATTTGCAAGTTTTTGTATAAATGCGGGGGCAACATATGTAAAAATGGAGTCCGTATTCGAACTCCATTTGTTTGTTAAGTTATCTGCAACGTTCACGATTGCGATTACATGGATTGTGATTGCATGGATTGCGATTTGCTTGCTGCTGGCAATACTTCCTCGGTCTGCAAATATTCCTATCAGGTTCACAACATCTACATCTGCGGCGGTTATTACAGCAACAAAGTATAGGGAATATAATTCCAAACATAATATTCAACCCCCCTAATTTAGTATATGGGATTGTTGTATCTTTTGTTACAAAATGTTGNGGATTAAGCTTTAATGTCGATAATTCGAATATCTATTACGCATTAGGTAAACCAAAACCCCGATAACATTAATGTTATCGGGGTGGATTGTGGTGAGCCATCGGGGATTCGAACCCCGGACGCCTTGATTAAAAGTCAAGTGCTCTACCGACTGAGCTAATGGCTCTCAAAATAGATTTCTCTTTTGATGCTTGTTCATTATATCAAAATTATTATGCTGTGTCAATGCTTTTTAATAAAGAACTTGTCCTTTTTATATTTTGCACTACTTTGAACAAAATATGCGGGTATTTTTGTTGCAATAGCTATCAAATACCCAGAAAAAGCCGTACTGTTATGGCGCTAGCTATGAATCCGGCGAAGTCCGCAGTGATTGATGCCGCCAAGCATTGACGAGTTTTGGTCACTTTGGTAACGCCAAAATAAATTGCAATGGTATAGAAAGTCGTTTCAGTTGAGCCCATTAAAACGCTTGCCACCCTGCCGATAAAGCTATCAGGACCATGTTCGCTTAAGACACCTTCAAAAAGAACAAGTGCACCGCTCCCCGATAGTGGACGGAGTAATGCTAATGGTACGCATTCGGGAGGGAATCCTATTGCCGATGAAAGCGGCGATAATGCGTACGTCAGCACATCTAATGCGCCCGATGCTTTGAACATTCCCATACAAGTCATTAGCGCAACAAGAGCGGGCAATATTTTGACGCCGATTATTAAGCCTTCTTTTGCGCCGTCAAGGAATTCGTTGAAAACATCTACACCTTTAACAAGACCATGTACTAATATGAATGAAATCATTAAAGGTATGATAAAATCGGTTAATTTCATTTTTACTCCTTCCTGTTTTTATATGAATTGCCTTGCGTGTCTTCCTTGAGCCCTGTTTTCCTAAAGGCTAGGACGATTATAATCGCAGATATTACTGAAAATATCGATGCTAACAAAATTGCAGGGATAATTTCAAAAGGTGATGCCGAGCCATGCTTTAATCGCAATGCCGCAATTGTGGTTGGAATTAGCTGAATGCTGGCGGTATTGATGACAACAAGCATCACCATGTGATTACTTGCAGTTTTTCTACCCTTATTTTCTTTCTCCAATTCACTCATTGCTTCAAGTCCAAGTGGTGTCGCAGCATTCCCTAGTCCTAGTAGATTTGCGGTCATGTTCATCGATATTGCATGGAATGCCTTGCTATTGGGGTCAAGTCCCTTAAATAGAAGCTTGGCAATTGGACGGAATAAACGTGTGATAAAATTAGTAGCGCCCGATTTGACGGCTACATTCATTAGTCCGCTCCATAATGCCATTACCCCAATCAAGGATAGAAAAAGCGTCACCGCTGTCGTACATTCTTCCAATGCGGCATTCGTAACTTCCGACATTTGCCCATTCATTATGCCGAATACTACCGAAAGAAGAATGAGTGCAGAGAAAACCCACTTCATCATACTTTTATCACTCCTTTACTTAAAAATCCAGATATAAAAATTAATTTGCTTAAAAATTAGAAATAAATTAAGTGATTTTATTTGCTAAAATAACATATAACTACTTATTCACACTATATTTACAAGAAATTCGAGTTTTTATGCGTACATTATTTGACAATTATCAAATAATGTGGTACTATTTAATTGCCGATGAAAGATAAAGTCAAAAAGCCTTTATTAATCAACTTTGGCATGCTATACATATTACATAGCAAAAAAGAATTGTAAAAGGTAAGGAGGTTAAAATTATGAAATCAACCGGAATCGTTAGAAAAGTAGACGAGCTAGGAAGAATTGTTCTCCCGATCGAGTTGCGTAGAACACTTGATATCGCTGAGAAAGATTCACTAGAAATCTATGTTGACTCAGAGCAAATTATTCTTAAGAAGTATTTGCCAGCGTGTATTTTCTGTAATAATGCATCTAATGTTATCGTTTACAAGAACAAAAACATTTGCAGCGAATGTATAGAAGAAATGAAGCAAACAGTTTAACCCGAATTAATTATTTCCTGAATAGAAAAAGGCAACCCTCACGGGTTGCCTTTTTCTGCTCTTTTTAGTTTATAGAATTGAGCGTTTAACAAACTTTGTATGTAGGAAATCGTGCGCCTTTTCAGATCCGGGTTCACCGAGGTAGTCTGTATAAAGTTGCTGAATATATGGATTGTCGTGCGATTTCCTATACTTACCGCTTACGTCCTGCTTATATAAAGCTTTCGCACGGAGCGCCGATAAGTCAGTGAAATTACGTACTGATGATGGTTGTGTCGGTTGACCTCCGCCATTTACACATCCGCCAGGGCAGCCCATTATTTCAATGAAGTGATATTCTTTTTCGCCTGATTTAATTTGGTCTAGGAGCGTTCTTGCATTTGCAAGTCCGGATACGACGGCAACTTTCACATCGAGGCCATCTACATTATATGTTGCTTCCTTAATGCCTTTTGTGCCACGCACTTGCTCAAAATCTAGATGATCTAATTCTTCGCCAGTTAATTTTTCAACGGCAGTCCTAAGAGCAGCCTCCATAACACCGCCTGTTGCGCCGAATATAACACCAGCACCGGTGCCAAGTCCTAGCGGATGGTCGAATTCTTCATCGGGTAGTTTTGTAAATTCTATACCAGCACGCTTAATCATACGTGCTAGCTCCCTAGTTGTGATGGAAATATCAACATCCGGATAGCCCGAGGCGTCTTGAGCATCTCTGCCAATTTCAAACTTCTTTGCTGTACATGGCATTACACTTACAACTACCATATCCTTTGGATCGATGTCGAATTTCTCAGCGTAATAGGTTTTTATAACAGCACCGAGCATCTGCTGCGGCGATTTGCATGAAGATAGATTATCTAGCATATCGGGGTAGTAATGTTCACAGAACTTTATCCAGCCGGGTGAACATGATGTTATCATCGGCAGAACGCCGTCATTTTGCACTCTATCTATGAATTCAGTTGCTTCTTCCATTATGGTTAAGTCAGCGGAAAAGTCCGTATCGAATACTTTGTCGAAACCGAGCCTTCTAAGAGCGGATACCATCTTACCTTGAACATTGGTGCCGATTTCCATATCGAATTCTTCGCCGAGTGTTGCACGGATTGCCGGCGCAGTTTGAACAATAACGTGCTTACTATCGTCAGCAAGTGCTTCCCACACTTCGGCAGTATTATCTTTTTCGGCGAGTGCGCCAGTAGGGCATACAACGATGCATTGACCGCATGATACGCAGCTAGTATCAGCAAGCCCCATATCAAATGCGCTTGCAATATCGGTCGAGAATCCTCTATTGTTAGCACCGATTACGCTTACTCCTTGAATAGTGTCGCACATTGCAACACAACGGCGGCAAAGGATGCACTTATTATTATCACGATACATATGAGCAGCACTATCGTCAATTTCATATGTGTTGTTTTCACCATCAAAAATTGCCTCATCATCTACGCCTAATTCATGTGAAAGTGTTTGCAATTCGCATGAACCGCTACGTACACATGAAAGACAACGTCTATCATGTGTTGATAGAATTAACTCAAGTGTTTGACGACGTGAATTTAGCACCAATGGCGTATTAGTTAGAACTTCCATACCTTCATTAATTGGATGCACGCATGAAGCGACAAGGCTCCTAGCTCCTTTAACTTCAACTACACAAATGCGGCATGCTCCAATTTCATTAATATCTTTTAAATAACACAATGTCGGGATATTAATGTTAGCAAGTCGTGCTGCCTCAAGTATGGTGGAGCCCTTAGGTGCGCTGATGTCAATACCATTTATTTTAACATTTACTTTCTCCATTTAATTCACTCTCCTTACCTTACAATGATAGCACTAAAGCGGCATTTCTCAATGCAAGCACCGCATTTTATGCATTTATCTTTATCGATAACATGTGGCTCTTTAACTTTTCCAGAAATTGCGTCAGCTGGACAAACCCTTGCACAGGCGGTACAACCGATACATTTATCTTCAATGATTTCATATTGCAACAAGTCCGTACATACTCCAGCTGGGCATTGTTTTTGATTAACGTGAGCCTCATATTCATCACGGAAATATCTAAGTGTTGAAAGTACGGGATTCGGCGCCGTTTGACCAAGTCCGCATAGTGAATTCTGCTTAATGTATTCACTAAGTGTGACAAGCCTATCTAGATCTTCTGGAACGCCATTACCGCTTGTAATTTTCTCAAGTAGTTCGTACAGCCTTTTTGTTCCGATACGGCAAGGAACGCACTTCCCGCATGATTCTTCAACCGTAAATTCAAGGAAGAATTTGGCTATATCGACCATGCAGTCATCTTCGTCCATTACGATAAGTCCACCCGAGCCCATCATAGAGCCAATCTCAATAAGATTATCATAATCAATTGGAATATCAAGGTGGGATGCCGGTATACAGCCGCCGGATGGGCCACCGGTTTGTGCCGCTTTAAAGGTCTTGCCGTCGGGGATTCCGCCGCCGATCTCTTCAACTATTTCACGTAAAGTTGTCCCCATAGGAACTTCAACAAGTCCCGTATTATGTATCTTACCACCAAGGGCGAAAACTTTTGTACCCCTTGATTTCTCTGTTCCCATCGATTTGAACCAATCAACACCGTTGAGGATGATTTGTGGAATATTCGCATATGTTTCTACGTTATTTAGGATCGTCGGTTTACCGAAGAGTCCTTTTTGTGCTGGGAATGGTGGACGTGGTTTTGGTTCGCCCCGATTTCCTTCAATTGAGGTGATTAATGCAGTTTCTTCACCGCAAACGAATGCACCCGCTCCAAGTCTAATTTCTACATTGAAGTTGAAGTCCGTGCCGAAAAGATTCTTTCCGAGCAGTCCGTATTCATTCGCTTGATTAATTGCTACTTGTAAGCGGTGAACGGCAATTGGATATTCCGCACGAACATATACGTATCCTTGATCGGCGCCAATTGCATAACCGGCGATAGCCATTGCTTCAAGCAGTGCATGCGGATCCCCCTCAAGTACGGATCTGTCCATGAATGCGCCGGGGTCACCTTCGTCAGCGTTACAACATACATATTTCTGGTCAGCTTCATTCCCACGAGCGAGGCTCCATTTAACGCCAGTAGGGAATCCTCCGCCGCCCCTACCACGGAGTTCACTCTCTTTAATAACATCAATTACTTCTTCGGGTGTCATTTTTGTTAGGACTTTACCAAGGGCGGCATATCCATCATATGCAATATATTCATCGATACATTCTGGATTAATTACACCGCAATTCCTTAAAGCGACCCTTTTTTGTTTTTTATAGAAATCAGTTTCATTAAGCGATTTTATTCCATCGTCGGTGATAGTTTCATTATAAATAAGGCGCTCAACAACTCTACCTTTTAGTAGATGTTCAGAAACTATTTCAGGGATGTCGTCAATTTTAACCATCGAATAGAACGATCCCTCCGGATAGATAATCATAATCGGACCAAGGGCGCATAGACCAAAACAACCAGTTTTGACGACTTGAACCTCATTAGATAGCCCGTTTTTTTCGATCTCCTCATTTAAAGCAGTGATTAATTTTTCACTACCGGAGGAAGTACAGCCTGTTCCACCACAGACTAAAACGTGTGAACGATACATATTTCTTTCCTCCTTTATTTATCCATTACAGTATTTAATGCATACTTAGCAATAGGAACACCACGTTGAACATGTTGTTCGAATACTTCTTTTGCTTTGTCAGCATCCATATTAATATAAGTAACTTTTTCTTCCCCTGGGATTGCAACTTCAACAATTGGCTCATATTGGCAAATGCCAATACAGCCTGTCTGCGTTACTGTAACATCGGTTAAATTGTTTTGCCCGATTAGGTCAACAAATGCCGAGAGAACAGGGCGTGCACCAGCGGCAATACCGCAAGTAGCCATTCCCACAACTATTCTTGTCTTCTCCTCTTCATCGTGGCGAAGACCAAGGTTAGCTTGCATTTTATCTCTAATCGCTTGTAGCTCTGCTAATGATTTCATATAATTCATTCCTTTCAATTAAATGAGTGCTAAACATTGAACTTAAAGTTCTTATCAACTTGACTTTTATTCTCAGTTAGATATTCCTTTATATATAGTGATACCTGCGCACTATTGAGGGGGATATCTTGCAGAATTTTACGGAAGTCCCTAGTGTCAAGGGTGAAACCTACATCATCGATTTGATACCGATAGTAGAAATCCATATCCGGATTTGTTACTATCAGGGAATGTACGGTGCCCGTTATATTCCCAAGCGGCATCCTATCAATGTGGGATAGGGCGAATTCAGCATGGATAGATGTTCCTTTACCGACTTGCGACACAATGCGAAAGTCACCGCCGGCATTAATGGCAGCCATCTTAAATAATGGTATGCCAAGCCCGACTTCACGTGTTGTTCTAGTAGTATAGAACGGATTCGTAATTTGCTGGAGNTTATCCTTGCTAATTCCGCTGCCATTATCTTCAATGCTAATAGATAACCTATCGTAAGCCGAATCGGCAGTAATGCCAATTTTAATTAGTGATGCACCAGCACTGATGGAATTCTCTACAATATCAAGAATATTAAGCGATAATTCCTTCATGATAGATTAGTCTTTGTATTTAGCTAGAATCTTATCGACATCTTCAACTTTTAAGCGACCATAAACTTCGTCATTAACAGTAATTACTGGTGCAAGACCACAAGCACCAATGCAACGGCATGGCTCAAGTGAGAATTTCCCGTCGGGAGTACATTCACCATTTGCTATACCAAGTTTCTCGGAGAATTTGTTATATATCTCGCCGGCTCCTTTAACATAGCAAGCAGTACCTAAACATATTGCTATCTTGTATTCGCCCTTCGGATTCAGTGAAAATTGAGAATAGAAAGTTACAACACCGTAGATTTCTGCTAGTGGTATACCAGTTTTCTCAGAGATAATCGACTGAACTTCAATAGGGAGATAACCATAGATTTCCTGTGCTTCTTGCAAAATAGGCATTAATGCTCCTGCATCGCCTTTATGTTCCTCAATTACCTTAAGGAGCATTGCCTCTTGATCCGCTGTTCCATTGAAAGGAATTGCAGTTTTTGTCTGGGACATATTGTTTCCTCCTCGTATTATATCAAGGTTAAATTGCGCAACAACTTAATGCGGCAAAATGACTTTGATAAATAATTATCATACGAAGATAATTATAGCATATCAATACAAAAAAAGCTATAACTTTTTTTGTATTTTAGCAAGATTATGCTATGGAAATTATTAAAAGGACAAAAAGCTACCTTTTATTAACATAAACGATANTTTTAATATCGGTACACATTAATTTATATGAAAAATACATTCATATTTAGTGATAATGTACAAAGAATCTAAATATACTATACGAATCCACTATTGAATACAGAAAAAAATAATGGTATAATTTATGTATTACGTGGATTAAGTTGTGTTAAAGGAGAGTTTGCATGACTATTGACAACATTAGAAAGATTCTCGACTGTGAAGTAATATGCGGTGAAGAACATCTAGGGAATGATGTTCATACAGCTTGCGGTTCCGACATGATGAGCGATGTTCTTGCCTTTGTTAAGGATCAGGCAGTATTGTTGACCGGTCTTGTTAATTTGCAAGTTGTTCGCACCGCTGAAATGATGGACATTATTTGCATAGTTTTTGTTAGGGCGAAAATGCCCGATGAAAACATTATCGAATTTGCTAAAGAAAAAGGTATTGTCCTTTTATCGACGAATTATAGAATGTTCGTTGCTTGCGGCAAATTATACGAAAAGGGACTCGGCGGAGGTGAAAGGATTTGAATTCACTTGAGTTAAGGTATACAGTCGATTCGGAGGATTTTACACTAGCGGGCGATGCGGCAAGCAGAATTAAAAAGAAGCTTAAACGTATGGAGCTTAGTCCCGATATAATTCGTCGAACGTCAATTTCGCTATATGAGGGTGAAATAAATATGTTCATTCATGCAAGCGGCGGTGAAATTATCGTCACGGTATCAAGCGATGAAATTGTGATGAAACTTATTGATAGAGGGCCCGGCATTGAAGATGTCAAACTAGCAATGAGGGAGGGATATTCCACCGCACCCGATAATGTGCGTTCGCTCGGATTCGGCGCTGGAATGGGACTACCGAATATGAAGAAATATACCGACGAATTAGAAATTGAATCCGAAGTTGGTGTAGGCACAACGGTAACAATGAAGATTTATATAGAGCAGTAAATATAGCCTATATTATATAAGGTATAGGAGGTGGAGATATGGATACCTTTTTTCACTCTGTGCATTTAGAAAGCGACTTGTGCAAAGGGTGTATTAATTGCATCAAACGTTGCCCGACGGAGGCTATTCGAGTGCGTAACGGTAAGGCGCATATTATTAAGGAATTCTGCATTGACTGCGGTGAATGTATCAGAATTTGCCCTCATCATGCGAAAAAGGCAACATATGATGGCTTTGATATTTTAGATAAGTATAAGCATACTGTTGCACTTCCGGCGCCGTCATTATATGGACAATTCAATAATCTTGAGGATATAAATATTATTCTAAAAGGGCTTATTGACATTGGTTTTGATGATGTGTATGAGGTTAGCGCAGCGGCAGAAATGATATCGGAATTGACACGTGATTATATCAAGAATCACGAGCATAAACTACCCGTGATAAATTCAGCGTGCCCATCAGTAGTGCGGCTTATCCGTGTGCGATTCCCCAATTTGATTGATTTGCTTTTACCGCTTAAAACACCTATGGATTTAGCAGCATCACTTGCTAGAAAGAGAGCGATTGAGAATACGGGGCTTAGCTCCGATGAAATCGGCATTATCTTCATATCACCATGCCCTGCGAAGGTAACTTCCGTATATTCACCTCTAGGAAGTGAGAAGTCCGAAGTCGATGCCGTTATAGGAATGAATGAAGTATATCCTAAACTTGTTCAAGTGATGAAACATACTGATGAAAATGCCAATAATGAAGAAGATAACTATGTTATGTCGGGCAAAATCGGCATCACATGGGGGGAAAGCGGCGGTGAAGCCGCTGGCGTGTTGAGTGATAGCTATCTTGCCGCCGATGGAATTGAAAATGTAATTCGTGTGCTTGAAGATATTGAAGATCAGAAGTTACCTAATCTTGAGTTTATAGAATTGAATGCTTGCAGTGGTGGATGTGTTGGCGGCGTTCTAGCGGTGGAAAATCCATATATAGCAAAGGCGAAAATACATAAACTTAGGAGATACCTGCCCGTTTCGCTTAACCGCCTTGACGGGAAAATTCCCGATAAAGCCTATTGGGATACCGATGTTGAATATCAGCCCGTATATAGACTTAGCCAAGATTTAGATGAATCCATTAACCTAATGGCGAAAGTTGAGGAGCTCCTTAGCAGATTGCCGGGGCTTGACTGTGGTTCATGCGGTGCACCGTCCTGTAAAGCTTTGGCAGAAGATGTAGCTAGGGGCATTGCAAAAGAGAAGGACTGTATTTATATCCTGCGTGACTATATACATAAACTGTCCGACGAAATTTCAAATTAAAAAAAAGGTGGAAATAATTATGCTTATAAGCGAAATTGCCGGCGAATGTGGTTTTACGATAATTAATCGTGGTGAAGATATAAAAGCGAAATCTGTATACTGCTGCGATTTACTCAGTGTTGTAATGAGCAATGCNCCCGAGGGTTGTATTTGGTTCACAGTAATGGGTAATGTAAATTCGGTAGCTGTTAGNGTTCTATCCGATATTGCTTGTATAGTGTTGGCGCATGGTTCATCACTTGATGAAGATGCTATGCAAAAGGCAAAGGAGCAGAATGTGTGGGTGCTTCAAACCTCCCTCCCTATATTCGATGCTGCCAATATTGCAAATAGGCTAATCAATGCTTAAGCTTTCGTACGATTTGCACATTCATTCATGTTTATCACCATGTGCCGAGGATGATATGACACCGAGCAATATCGCCGCAATGGCTGCACTTAAAGGACTTGACATTATAGCTATTGCCGACCATTGTTCAGCGAGGAATTGCCCCGCATTATTTGAAGTTGCTAAACATCACGACATAATNCCGATAGCGGCAATGGAAGTTAGCACGCATGAAGAAATCCATTGCCTATGCTTAATGCCAACATTAGAATCGGCATTAGAGCTTGATGAGATTGTGTATTCACGATTGCCGGCAATTGAGGATAAAAAGGGTATTTTCGGCAAGCAATTAATCGTGGATAAAGATGAGAACATTACCGGCAATGTAGCGCATCTTCTATGGAATGCAACGACAATTGGTTTTGATGAATTGTATAGTATTGTGCATTCGCTTGGTGGAATATTAATTCCAGCACATATTGATAGGAAGAGTGCGTCAATAATATCTCAGCTAGGATTCATACCGCCGGATAGCGATTTCACTTGTGTTGAAGTAAAGGATATATCGAGGATACCCGAACTTGCAAGTGCAAATCCTATATTAAAAAAGATGAATATAATAACGAATTCTGATGCACATTCATTAGGTGATATAAATGAGGCAATAAACTTTATTAATGTGAAGTCGGGGGGAATTGAAGACATATTCCATGCGATTTCACGGCCGAATCCGGCTGGAAATAATAAAGAGTAATAAAAATAAATGCAGCAATATTTTTTGCTACAAACACCATTGACAATAAGACGGATTTATTGTATAATTACTTTAACACATAAAAGCTTTAAAGCAGTTGGAGCGAAAAGCATTAAAGCGGNGAGTTGAGGGGNGATTATTAATGGCAAGCTGGATATTACTGGTGATTTACTTTATCGTGATGGTATCAATCGGGGTTTATGCACATCATAGAACAAAGAATGTTGAAGACTTCGTGCTTGGGGGCAGGACTGTTGGACCGTGGTTGACGGCATTCGCATATGGAACATCGTATTTTTCGGCGGTTGTATTTGTCGGATATGCAGGGCGATTCGGCTGGGATTATGGTATATCCGCAGTTTGGATCGGTATAGGGAATGCATTTATTGGTAGTTTAATGGCATGGGTCATTTTGGGTAAGCGGACTCGTACAATGACTAAACATCTTAAAGCATCAACAATGCCACAATTCTTTGAAAGAAGATATAATTCAAAGGGGCTTAAAATTGCGTCGGCGGCGATTGTATTTATATTTCTAATTCCATATACGGCATCGGTATATAATGGTCTTTCAAGATTATTTGAAATAGCATTCAATATAGACTATACTATATGTATTATTGGAATGGCGATTCTAACAGCGATTTATGTAATTCTAGGCGGCTATATGGCGACCGCTATTAGCGACTTTATACAGGGGATTATCATGCTGGGTGGAATTGCAGCAGTAATAATTACAGCACTTGCATCTAAGGGCGGGTTCTTCTCAGCAATGACGCAATTGTCGGAGGGGGTAAGCACCACTCCAATTACTGAGGGAATGCAGGGCGCATATGTATCAATCTTTGGACCCGATCCATTCAATTTGCTAGGTGTAGTAATACTAACTTCTCTTGGCACATGGGGATTGCCTCAGATGGTACATAAATTTTATACTATTAAAGATGATAAATCTATAAAAATCGGCACTACGATTTCTACAGTTTTCGCACTTGTAATTGCAGGTGGTTCATATCTGCTTGGTGGATTTGGGAGAATATTCGTTACAGAGTCGGAAATAGCAATAGAGGGAACAACAAGATTATCATACGATATGATAATTCCTAAATTGCTTGAAACATCTCTACCCGATATTTTAATCGGCGTGGTAGTCGTCCTCGTGTTATCAGCATCAATGTCGACTCTATCGTCACTTGTATTGACGTCAAGTTCCACCTTGACACTTGATTTTATTAAACCATTCCTATTCAAAGGTATGAAAGAGAAAAAGCAAGTCTTAACAATACGGATTTTCATCGTATTCTTCATCTTATTATCGGTAATTATTGCAGTTAATCCGAATACATATATTTCGACCTTAATGTCGATTTCATGGGGAGCATTAGCGGGGGCATTCCTTGCGCCGTTCGCATACGGGCTATTCTGGAAGAGGGTTACAAAGGCGGCGGTATGGGCATCATTCATCAGCGGAATCGGGATTACAGTTGTGCATATGTTCATCTTTAGTCTAGGATTATTCCCGAATATTAATATACCTCAAACTAGCTTTAGCATAGCATCACCAATTAATGCGGGCGCAGTAGCAATGCTAGTGGGGCTTGTGCTAGTGCCGATAGTTAGCATATTAACAAAAAAGCCGGACGCTAGTCAGGTTGAAGAAGTATTTGAATGCTTTGAACTCGAAAGAGAAGCATCGAAATAAATAATTAATGGAATAAGGGGTTAGCAATGTTTTTTCAAAAGGATATCGAAACAATGCCAAGACAGGAGCTTGAAAAACTCCAGCTTGACAGAATGAAGTGGCTCGTAAAATACTGTTATGATAATGTGCCACTCTACAAAAAGAAGATGGATGATGTAGGATTCGCACCCGATAAGTTTAAGGTGCTGTCCGATATTGAGTATCTACCATTCACAACTAAGGAAGATATTCGTGATACATATCCTTTTGGATTATTTGCTAAGCCAATGAAAAAGATTGTGCGTCTACACGCATCGTCGGGCACAACGGGCAAGCCAACGGTAGTAGGATATACTAAAAAAGACCTTGATATGTGGGCGGATGTTGTCGCAAGGCTATGTGTTGCGGCGGGTGCATCGGATGATGATATTGTGCAAATCGCATTCGGGTATGGACTATTTACGGGTGCGCTCGGATTGCACTATGGACTTGAGAAAATTGGCGCTACAATTGTGCCAACTTCCAGCGGCAATACGGAAAAGCAAATCATGTTTATGAAGGATTTTGGCACGACGGCGCTAGTTTCTACACCATCTTATGCACAATATATCGGCGAAGTAGCCAGGGAGATGGGCATCAAAAGTGATGAGCTAAAGTTGCGACTCGGTCTATTAGGGTCGGAAGGTTGCACCGAAGAAATGCGAGACCAAGTGGAGCGTTCGCTACATTTATTCGCAACTGATAATTATGGAATGAGTGAATTAATCGGCCCGGGAGTATCAGGGGAGTGTAAATTCAGGGCCGGAATGCATATTGCCGAGGACCACTTCTATGCGGAGATTATCAATTCAGATACGACACAGGCACTACCTAGGGGCGAAACGGGCGAATTAGTGGTGACGACATTGACTAAAGAGGGATTCCCAATGCTTAGATACCGCACTAGGGATATAAGCAGAATAAACTATGAAAAGTGCGAATGCGGACGCACCCATGCTAGAATGGATAAAATCAAGGGCAGATGCGATGATATGCTTAAAATCCGTGGTGTTAACGTATTCCCATCACAGATTGAGAGTGTGCTAATGGCAATGGATCAGATAGCACCGCATTATCAACTTGTCGTCAAGACTGAAGGATATTTCGATAGGTTGGAAGTTAAATGCGAGCTTGCCGATAGCTCATTATTAGAACGCTATGCCGAATTAGAGNGTCTTCAAGATAAGGTAAAACATAATCTTCGCACCGTGCTAGGCATTGATACAAAGGTATCACTTGTCGATGGAAAAACACTTGAACGATTCCAAGGTAAAGCGAAACGTGTTATCGATTTACGGAAGAAATAGAGTTTTAGAACTACATACTATAATTTAAGCCGCATGGATTAGAATCCATGCGGCTTTTGCACATTGAAATTATGTAAGTAAATTGGTAGTTTAATTGTTAACTAAATCTGCGAACTGGTTTAACTAAAGTTTATCAGGAATAAATATAAAATTGCATAAAATAGCTTAAAAGCTATGTGCAAAAGCAGAAAACTATGGTATAATGTACTGGAACGCTAAAAATTATATAACGATTACAAAAAGGAATTATAAATGGAAGGATTGATAGTTTAATGAAGTTAACAAAAAGACTTTTGGCTCTTTCTTTGGCTGGTATTATGATATCGTCACTGCTAGTATCTTGTGCTAAAGATGGGGACACATCGAGTCAAGGTAATAATCCTGACGATGGCTCTTTACCCGTGGTCGTCAAGGAGGAATTTGATTTGCCGGAAGATCTAGATGTTGCTAAAAGCATAGATTTTCATGCAGTTGCAGAATTTGAGGAAGGTGAGCTTGTCGAATCAAATATTCTAAGTTCGCTAGGCGGTTATTCTGGTAATGGATATGTTGATATGGAATCGGACGATTCGTCGGCAACTGTTTCAATCGACTTCCCAGAAACGGGGCTATATAATATAGTAATTCGTAACGCAAGCAACAACGAATTTAAAGAGAATGACGTCCTAATCGATGGCAACCCTATTGGAAGCCTAGTTACAGAGCCGATGAAAGGTTGGCAGGAATTTGTATTTCAAGGAATATATATAGAAAAAGGCGAACGCAAAATTACTGTTAAGAAAAGTTGGGGCTGGACATACCTTGACTGTGTAAAAGTAATGCCCGGAGCGGATATGCCAAGTGATTTATATGATGTAAAGGCGGATCTAGTTAACGAAAATGCAAACGATAACGCAAAGCGTTTGATGAAGTATCTTGCCGATTCATATGGTGAATATGTTTTGACGGGACAATATGCAGGTAAAGCTAAAAAATCAAACGAGTTCAAGGCGATAGCTAACACCACCGGCAGATATCCGGCTATTTGCGGATTCGACTTAATTGAGTATAGCCCGTCGAGGAGGCTACACGCATCAAAGTCAAACGACGTTGACAATGCAATTGACTGGTGGGAAGAGGGCGGAATCGTTACATTCGCCTGGCATTGGAATGCACCATCGAAATACCTTTATAAAACTGAAGAAAATCCATGGTGGAAAGGCTTTTATAAAGAGGGGACTTTCATAGATTTAGGTAAGATTATGAATGGTGAAGATACCGAAGGATATGACTTACTCATTAGCGATATTGATGCCATAGCAGAGGAACTTAAAAAGCTTGAGGAAGCTGGAGTCCCCGTATTATGGAGGCCTCTGCATGAGGCAAGTGGGGGCTGGTTCTGGTGGGGCGCATCCGGACCGCAGGCATTCAAAGACTTGTGGGTAACTATGTATGAGCGGTTAACTGAACATCATGGCATAAATAATTTAATCTGGGTGTGGAATGGGCAGGACGGAGATTGGTATCCGGGAGATGAATACGTCGATATGATAGGTGAGGATATTTACCCGCCGGAACACGATTATTCATCACAGAAGCCAAGATTCAATAAAGCTGTCGGCTATACCAATTCTAGAAAGATAATTGCCCTCACTGAGAACGGTGTAATTCCCGACGTTGATTTGATGTTTAGAGATGGTGCGATTTGGTCATGGTTCGCAGTTTGGGAGGGCGATTTTGTTCTTGAATCCGAGGGGTTAAGCAAATATAACGAGAAATATACCGAAGCGGAGAAACTAATAAAAATATATAATCATAAAAGAACAATTACACTTGATGAACTACCCAATTTAAAAGAATATCCGCTTGACTAAATAGAAGATTATAAATAGCTAGTTGCATTAATTTGCAGCTAGCTATTTATTTTTTACAATAACTACTTCAAAACTTACAAAAACGCAAATTGCCACACAAAAAGGTATTTATAAACGACTATTGACATTGCACCTATATTATGGTATGGGTTTGTTGCAGATGTTAACAGAAAGTCTATTATAAAATGAAATAAGAATGACTTTAACAAGCTAATACTACATAGTTTTACGGTACTTAAACAAATGAACTTGTTTTTTTGTGATGTGAATATGGGGCTTTGGAGGATTGACATGATTAAAATTAAGTTAGCAATTTTGGATAACGATAAAAATTATTTATCAAGGATATCATCAGTATTTAATAATAAACTTGCAGATAAAGTTGAACTATATACTTTTACAGATAAGAAAATAGCGATGAATGTAATTGATAGTAAGAGAATCGATGTTTTCATAGCTAGCGAAGAATTCGATATTGATACATTAAGTTTGCCTGACGAATGTGCATTTGCTTATTTAACACAGGCGAAAGAAATTGATACATATAAAGATGAGCGGATTATAGCCAAGTATCAAAAGGTTGATTTAATTTACAAGGAAGCACTGAGTTTATTTTCAGAAAAGGCGACAAAAATTACAGGAGTTAAGTTTGACAATTCAGATACAGAGATAATAACATTTTTTTCTTGCAGTGGCGGTACGGGAGGATCTACTATGGCTGCTGCGTGTGCAATGAATTTATCTAAGCAATCTAATGCCATTTATCTTAATTTAGATCCCCTCGGTGACGTAAGTTGCTTTTTTACGGGGGAAGGTCAATTCGATATTAGTGATGTAATTTATGCAATTAAAAGTAAAAGGTCAAACTTAACATTAAAACTTGAGAGTACGGTAAAAAAAGATGTTGCAAATGTATTTTTCTATGATTCAAGCAAGTCGGCTTTCGATATGACAGAGCTAGATATAGATGACATTAAGGCATTAATTAATGGGCTGAAAATTGCTGGCTCATATAAATATATAATTATCGATGCTCAATTTGCATTGGACGAAAAAATCATAGAAATAATGGATTTTTCAAACAGGATAATATTTGTTTCCGATGGCTCCAAAATTTCGAATTCAAAGTGGATTAGGCTACACGGGGCATTAAAAATTGTTGAAGAGAGGAAAAACAAAAAAATACTATCAAAAATTTCAATGATTTATAATAAATTTAGTGATAAAACAAGCACTATATTGCAAGATGAGACTGTCCAGATTCTAGGCGGAGTGCCAAGATATAAAAATGGCGACATAAAGCAAATTATTACTGAAATTTCGAATATGAAAATTTTCGATATTTTTTAGAGGGCTAAATTGTGGAATGGGGAGTTAAGCAGTGAGTGTTGATCAATTTAATATTAGTAATATGGTCGATGAGCTAAAAAAATATGTAGTAGATAATCTTTCATTAAGCGCATTGTCCGATGAGGAACTACATTTAAAGATAGAGGAAATTGCTTTCGATTACATGGGCGACAAATATATATCAATTGAAGAAAGAATAGCAGTTATTAATGAGGTATATAGCTCTATTCGTGGATTCGGTCTTTTAGATTCGATTATTAGCGATGATAGCATTACCGAAGTAATGATTAACGGAAAAGACAATGTTTTTATTGAAAGAGATGGTAGGTTAATTAAACTAGATAAAGCATTTGAGAGCGAAAGAAGACTTGAAGATATAATCCAAAGGATAGTAGGACTAGCCGGACGTGAAGTAAATCAGGCGAATCCAATTGTCGATACACGGCTGCCGGATGGCTCACGTGTCAACGTTGTCCTGCCTCCAATTGCATTATGCGGCCCTACTGTAACTATCAGGAAATTCTCAAAGATACCGATGACCATGCAAAGATTAATCGAATATGGGTCAATTACTGAGGAGATTTCTAAATTCCTACAAATGTTAGTGGAATCAAAATATAATATATTTATCAGTGGCGGAACAGGTTCGGGAAAGACGACTTTCCTCAATGCATTGTCGAATTATATTCCAAAGGGCGAGAGAGTTATAACAATAGAGGATTCGGCAGAATTGCAAATAACGGGAATTGACAATATAGTAAGCATGGAAACTCGTAATGCTAACACATCGGGTGCTGGCGAAATAACAATACGGGATTTGATTAAGTCGTCGCTAAGAATGCGGCCGGAACGTATTGTTGTTGGGGAGGTCCGTGGTGCTGAAGCACTTGATATGCTTCAAGCTATGAATACAGGGCACGATGGTTCTCTATCTACAGGACATGCGAACTCTACAAAAGATATGCTCAGCCGCCTTGAAACAATGGTCCTCACAGGGGCGGATGGTTTGCCGCTAGAGGCGATTAGGCAACAAATTTCATCGGCTGTAGATATTATTATTCATTTATCGAGGTTAAGGGACCATTCAAGAAAGACTATGGAAATAACAGAAGTTATCGGGTATAAGGACGGTGGAATTCAATTAAATCCATTATTCCTATTTGAGGAGGACGAAAATACAACACTTGAAAAAGTATCAGGAATGTTAAAGAGAACCAACAACGCAATGGTGAATACGGCAAAACTCAGGCTTGCAGGAATAAATGTTGATATATAAGGTGGGTTAATATGCTGAGCACGAATAGAAGGAAAGATATTGGCATTCAGAAAGTCGGAATTTTAGGAATAGGACAGGACTATAATGTTTATAAAATGACTTTATTAGAGCGGGTGAAGGCCTTTTTAATAGGCTTTTCTATGGCTTTTTTGGGGTCTTATATAATGTTCAGGACTTTAATTATGAGCATTATTTTGGGCGTAATCGGCGGCTGCTTTGCAATGCCAATTTTTAATAAGTATCTATTGAATAAAAGAAAATCAAATTTATTATTGCAGTTTAGGGAGCTTCTAGAATCGCTAAGTAATTCTTTTTCTGCCGGTAAGAATACGCCTGATGCTTTTTCCGATGCACAAAACGATATGGTAATTCAATTGGGAGAGAAATCGGATATAGTCAAAGAGGTGGAAATTATAACAACGGGACTACATAATAACATTACAATTGAGAGCATGTTAGAAGATTTCGCAACTAGGAGCGGACTAGAAGATATTGAAAGCTTTGCAGTGACGTTTGCCGTAGCAAATAGGCTGGGCGGTAATTTAAAGAGCGTTATCAAAGAGAGTAGAGATATAATTAACGATAAAATAGAGATAGAAATGGAAATTGAAACACTAATCACTGGCAAGAAGAATGAGATAAACATCATGGCTGTTCTGCCATTTGCAGTTGTAGGAATGATGGGCATTCTCGGCGATGCTGGCGGAGGAGGGAATGATCCCGTAACAATTGCAACCAAAATAATAGCACTTGGGCTATTTGGATTTGCATATTACATTGGGCGAAAGATAACGGATATTAAAATGTAGGGAGTGATAATATGGATTTTACAGTTGCCTATATTATGGCGGCACTTGGTACTGTTGCGGTATTATTCTGGTGCTTACTTTTCCTGAAATATAAAAATAGATACGATAATATTATTTGCGCCATAGATAGGAAGAAGTTTATATTGGCGGAGATCTTCTTCATTGGTTTTGGAATAATTGATATGTTTAAAATTAACCTCAAATCCACTAAAGGACGAGCTAAAATGAAGGTAATTTCCGAAGTATATGGGGAGAAATATGCGCATTTCTATCACTATGTGATTTTCGGTGGTAAAATCACATATGCCCTAACTTTAATTCCGCTTGGGCTATTTTTAGGGGCAATCTCTAATGATATTCTAATTGNAGCACTGGGGATAGCGGCGACCGTTGCCATAGTAGCATACCTTGATGTCGAATTAAATAATGCGGTAGAAAAGAAAAGGGAAGAAGTATTAGAAGATCTACCTGTTGTATTATCAAAGCTCACTTTACTTGTAAATGCGGGACTAGTAATACGGGAGGCTTGGACAAAAGTTGCCCTTTCTGGTGATGCTCCCTTGTATCAAGAGATGCAGGTGACAAGCGATGAAATGCAAAATGGCGTTCCCGATATGGAGGCTTTATATAATTTTTCTCAAAGAGTTGCGGTTAAAGAGATTAGGAAATTTTCCTCTACTATATCACAAAACCTACAAAAAGGTGGAATGGAATTAGCGAACACTTTAAAGCATATGACTGCCGAAGGGTGGGAAGAGAAGAAACATAGAGTTAAACGCAAGGGCGCATTAGCAGGGCAGAAGCTCCTCATTCCGACAATGATTATGTTTGCCGGGATTATGATTATGATAGTAGTGCCAATATTCGCAAATATGTTTCAATAATATGAGCTTATAAATAAATTATGATTCTAAGAAAAGGAGGTGAGGTAATGAAGAAGTTTTTACTTAAGAAGTATGTGCAAGGCAAAACGGCGTTGGATAGTTTTAAGGAGAATGAGAATGGCGAAGTAAATATAATAGCGATAATTTTGATTATTATTGTTGTTATAGCTCTAGTTGCAGTCTTTAGAAAACAGATTGAGGAACTCATTACAAAGTTATTTACAAGGATCAATGATGATGTGGACAACATGTGAAAAGACTAACACGGAAAGCCGCACAGCATCAGATGCTGTGCGGTCCATCGGGAATTTGCTTTTTCAACGAGAGGGGGAATTGTGTATGAGAGGATTAAGAAGAATATTAATAGATGATAGTGGGGCCGTACAAGTTATTGAAGCTTCGCTCATATTTCCTATTGTGTTTCTCGTTGTGGGCTTTTTAATATATTTGGGGAGCTATACATTGCAAAGGATATCAATGTATAACCATGCTCAAAAGATAGCAGTAATAACTAGCAGGGAATTATCATTCCCCGGCTATGAAGTATTAGGTGCAGAAAAGTCCTCCAATGCTGATTTCAATTGGGTTAAAGGGAAAAAACCAAGCAAGACCGATATAGAAAGGATTATGGAGGAAATAAA